>Ga0315334_10002481_pt1 | contig 11546 bp, 14 predicted proteins | sample M150034915metaG_FD_205555 | JGI IMG/M metagenome (GOLD analysis project Ga0315334, IMG submission 205555) | Ammonia-oxidizing marine archaeal communities from Monterey Bay, California, United States - M1 500m 34915 | ecosystem: Environmental > Aquatic > Marine > Intertidal zone | place: USA... | reverse complement strand
CAGACACGAACCAGACGAAAAGTAGATTACATATCCAATGCTCATGGTCGTCGTAGAGATAGGAATGCTATAAAACAGGCTAATGAAGCGCAGTTTTCTCGTAACAAAGAAAATTTCGTTGAAAGAAGGACGATGTTTAAAAAGAGCCGCCTTGCCGAGAATTTTGATTCTGGTCGTTTAAATATGAAAGACTTAAAAGAAATAAATGAGCATTTTGCTGACAGCGATAGAAATAAGGCTACGTTAATAAAAAGAATAATTAAAAAAGCGAAAAGAAAAAGGCCGAAAAAATGAAATGGCAGGGTTTGAAGCCCCCGGTGATTACACCGGAAGAAGAAGAAACTGCAAGACAATTAAAAGAGTTTTATGAAGGAATAAATATTGAGGAGCTAGAAAATGCCGATAGGATTAGCAGCCAGAATAGCAGCGAAGAAACTAGCTAAATTATTAGCTAATAGAAAAACAAAAAAGATAGGTAAAGAAGCTGTTACTATCGGTGGTTTAATGACCGCAGGAGCCGCCGCAGGAACTCTTATTCCTGATGGGCCAATTGATAAAAAGAACAAACGTGATATGGAAAACGAGAAAAAGAAGAAGAAGCAGAAAAGAAAACGCCCCGTAGAGAAAAAGAAAACTAAAACCAAGATAACTATAAAGGTCAAGCCTTTAAAAGATATTAAAGTAGAAACTAAAAAGGAAGAAAAGAAGCGTAAAGAAAAAGAAAAGAAGTCCGGAATCAAACTTAATAATAGATACGGAGATTAATCATGGGTATTAAAGTAGTCCCAAGGAAGAGAAAAAAAACTAGACAGGAAATGCGAGACGAATTAAGTCCCCGCTCTAAAGTAAAAAGAGAAGGATTAAGAGACGACCCGAAAACAGGAGTTGTAGAAGGGCTGAAGGATGCTTTTGGTAAAAGCCTCGGGCAACTTAAACCGTATAGACCAAAACCAAAACCTAAACCAAAAAAGAAAAAGAAACAAGAAGGCGCAAAAAAGAAAAACTTGCTTTATAAAGGAACTCCGATGGAGAAACGAAAAAGGAGTAGACCTGCTTAATGCCAAGAAAAAAGGTAAACAAGGCGACTGACATCGAAGAGCTTTTCGATCAGTTTAAGAGAGTTACTCAATATAGTAGTGACTTAGAACGCTACCAAGATTTCCGTGAACTATTTCTCGGTTCCGAAATAGGGAGACGGGTGTTTAATGAAATACTAGGTATGGGCTATATGGCGAATGATACAACTAAATTTAATACACACGGGGTTGACCCGAATGCGACTTTAATATCAACTGGGGAACGAAAACTGGCTTTATCAATTCACAAGCTGGTTATGGTAGAACCATCCGCTCCCCCACCACCAACACAAAAAACGAGGCGATAATTTATGGCAGACGAAGAAGCAGTAGAGACAGAAGAAGCGGTTGAGGAAACTGAAGCAACTGAAACCGAGGCTCCTGAAGAACAGGAATCTATTGAGATTGAATCTTGGAGAGATTTAATCGAGGATGAGAAATTACAGAAACACGCTGAACGATTTACCAGTGTTGATGCGTTGGTACAAGCTAATCTGGAATCCAGACAAAAACTATCTAAATCAATCGTCCCCCCGGGAGAAGACGCAGGAGAAGAAGATGTATCCGCATATCGTGAGGCGCTTGGTGTTCCTAAAGATGTAGACGGGTATGATTTTCCTTTACCGGATGGGATAGAAAGAACAGAAGATATGATGGATTCCGAAGATACTTGGGCGAATCTGTTTCTGGATAATAACATCCCAAAAGCAACTGCTGATGTTCTGATTAGCGAATTCCGTGGTGAGATAGAAAAGATGATGGGGCAAAAGGCGGAAATGGATGATGCGTATACGAAACAAAGCGAAGAATCCATGCGGAAAGAATGGGCGGAAGATTATGATAAGAATATTATATTTGCATCCCGAGCTAGTGAAGCCTTACTGGGAGATGACTTTGAGGAAGCCCGTCATATAGAAACATCTGACGGAAGGTTTATTTTAGACAATCCTATCCTAGTTCGTATGTTTGCAAAGTTAGGGAGAGATATGGGGGAAGGTGCTTTAGGTAGTGTAGCAACAGAAGGTGAGAAGGAAACTTTAATGGAACAAGCTAACTCCTATCGTGATAAACGAAAAGATGCTTACGCCAAAGGTAATCATGCAGAAGCCAGAAAGTGGGATGAGAAAGAACGCTTGGCGCTTGATAAACTGCATGGCGGTGGAGCTATTGTAGGAACAGAGACAAGAACTTCATAATGAGTCACGAAAAAAGTGCTACTTACGAAATAGATGGAAAACATTATGTAGTTAATACGGCAGGGTTTCGTTCTGATAAAGCGGCGTTAAACGCTACATTTTCCAAGAAGAATAAAAAAAGAAAAAGACCTACTTCTTATAAAACAGATAAAGAAGCACAAGCAGCTTCGAGAAAAAGAAGTGCAGAAACTGATAAAGCAGCGCAGAAGAATTCTCGAGCAAGTGGGTATTTTAAAAGGCGAGAACGACGAGAGTCAAACCATAAAGATTGAATTGACAATATATACAAGTAATTGTATATTTTTCATAGGCGGCTTCCCTCACGGCCCCGCCGATATTTAGTACAACATGACCGATGCCCCGTTAGAAGGAAGACATGGCCTCCGAAAGGACTTCCCAAATTCCGAATTCAAAACGGCTTCCAGAGGAAATGTAATAGCAGTTATTATTACTATTTAATAATTTGGAGGCTTATAATGGCTACCTCAATTACTAATTCGTTTATCACGCAATATGAGCGTGATGTCCACGACGTCTTTCAAAGGGAAGGGTCGGTTTTAAAGCCTACCGTTCGTTTTAAGTCTGACGTTGTTGGCTCTGTAGCGACTTTCCAGAAAATCGGAACTGGAACCGCTACTACGAAAGCGAGACACGGAACAATTACTCCGATGAACCAAGCCCATACGGCTATCTCCACGACCCTAGCTGATTTCTATGCTGGTGACTGGGTTGATAAACTTGATGAGGCAAAAATCAACATTGATGAACGAATGGCTATCGCCCGTGGCGGTGCCAAAGCTCTGGGTCGAAAGTGTGACGATCAAATCCTCACGACTTTAGATTCTACTTCATCATCTACTGTTACTATTGCTGTAGGAACATCCGCAGCAGTTAGAAACGGATTACTCGGTATGCTCGAAGCTATGATTAGCAATGACGCATATGAACCGGGAAGTATGTATGGTGTTATGTCCCCGAAACTATGGGCTATGGCGTCAACTATTAACGAGTTCGCATCCTCTGATTATGTCGGAGCCGATGGACAGGTGTACAACAATGGAGCGCCAGTAGGCTCTTTCAAACGTTGGGCGCAAGTTCTTTGGACTGTTCATTCCGGAAACCCGGGTGTAGGTACAGGTACATCCAAAGTTTTCGTTTGGAATAAATCGGCAGTTGGGTATGCTTCGGGTAAAGCCCCGGGGAATCTTGCAGGTACGATGTCTGGTGAAACTTCTGTTGGCGCAGATATCACTTGGCATGGTGATCGAGCAGCGCATTTTGTAAATCATGCGATGTCCGGTAATTCTGTAATGATTGATGACGGTGGAGTTATCGAAGGAAACGTCGATGATACTGCTGCTATCCCAGCTTCGTAATTTGATTGAGGGGCTTCGGCCCCTTGATTTTTCTTTGAACCCTTATGATAGGAGACAGAAATGGCGTTTATACCGGCAGATCTGACTAACATGGGTTCGTATAATGGCTTTAATCATTGGCGTTATGATACTTTGGAAGCATCCACAGCGGTGGATGCGGCTGGGTATTTTAATAACTCTGATGACGACCAGATCTTTCAGGTTGGCGACTTAATCTATACCGTTGATTGGACAACTGCTGTCCGCACCGGTACAATAGCCGGGATGGGCTTGCATATAGTTAATGCTGTCTCATCTGGAGCGGTCGATCTATCTGATAATGTTCTGAATGCCTCTTATGCGGATTCAGATTAAGTAGTTTAACGTGGAATGCGGATTTTCCTTCGTTCCTCCTCCTCGGGGGGAAATCCGTATTTTCATTATTCTTAAAAGGAGAACGTATGATAAAGGCGAAAGCACATCGGCTGAATAAACCGGAAGACGGGAATTTTGGCAAAGTCTGGAACTATATTTGTGACCAGCACGAAATTAAAGAATGCTTTAATGAAGGATTTTTTAGTCCTATGGGAGGAAATCTCATGGCGGGGGATATGATACGGATGATTGAAATTCGTCAGAACCGTATTCTTTCTTTATGTGAAGGGATTATATTAGAAGTAACCAAAACCAAAACAGGATATCAAGTAGAATTTCATCCTTTAAGTGACAAAATTAAAAGATTCCCACGGGGGAAAGTTATTGATAAAGAACCTTCGACAGAAGCCCCGCCAGTATTCATTTCTGGTACAGGATTAGTAGAATGGAATCTGGGGAAACGGACGTACGTTATTACTGCTGATGGAAAACCTGTTTGCGAAATAGATAATAAGGCGGAAGCCCATGCTGTTGCACGGGGGGATAAACCTCTACCTGCTATGGCTTAAAAGGAGTTTTGTATGCCTAGTGAAACCGACGTAGCAAACGTCGCATTACGATTGGTTGGGGGTACTAGGATAACCTCTTTTACTCAAGCCACTCCGAATGCAAATGCTATTAACGATATTTATTCAGAAATTCGAGATAATCTTCTTGAGTTTCCGTGGAATTTTGCTACCCAACGAGTGGAGTTAGCAAGATTAACAACTACACCGAGTTTTAAATTTGATTACGGTTATGCACTCCCCTCCGATTGGATCTATACTATATCTGTCCACGATAATGATGGTGGATTTGGAACCATTGATTTCAGGGAAGAACAGTTAGCAGGACAAAAAGTTCTAACCACTGATAGTTCGGCTGTTTATTTAACATATGTCAAAAGGGAAACTAACCCTAATTTGATGCCGCCTTCATTTCGTATTGCGCTATCTTCTGCATTAGCTAGAAATCTAGCGATCACAATCGCAAATTCTAATGTTCTTGAAGACCAACTTGCGGCAAGAGCAGAAAAAGATTTAGCAAAAGCGAAATCTATAGATGCTATGGGGTCTTTTCCAGAACCTCGACCAAGAGGCTCATGGGCAAATTCTAGAAATGGATTTCAATAATGCCCAAAGTCCACCCAATTACTCCGTCGATGAACACGGGGGAATTAACTCCCCGTCTAGCTGCTAGAGTAGATTTTAATAAATACCCTAGTGGATTAGCGACAATGGAGAATCTTGTTCCTCTCCCAGAGGGGGGAGCTATGCGCCGTGCAGGAAGTCGTTATATTGCCTCTACTAAAACAGGCGCTACCATAAAATCCCGTCTTAAAAAATTTGAATTTTCCACGGCTCAAAATTATGTTTTAGAAATGGGGGATTACTATATAAGGTTTTACAGAAATCAAGGACAGATTAATGTTCCTAATATCACGGCTTCGATTACTAACGGAACATTTCCGTCAGGGATTACCGGCTGGACAGATCAATCGGGTTCAGGATCGTCTATTGCCCACGATGCTACTAATGATAGGTTAAATCTGGTTTCTAACGGATCAACTAACGCCCATGCCGAACAACAAGTTACTAATTCTTCGGCAATCGAACACGTTATTCAATTTCAAGTATTGGGAGCGCCGGGGGATTATGTACTATTTAGAGTAGGAACCTCAACTTCTGGTATACAAATAGTCAACGATTTTATTGCTGAAGTTGGCTACCATTGTTATTCCTTTACCGCTACTGCGGCAAATTTTTACGTTCAATTTATAAATGAGTTAGGCAAAACCATACAAATAGATAATGTAGCATTACTGGACAATGTCCCTGTAGAATTAGTTACTCCTTACGCTGAAGCAGACCTATACCAGATTGAAGGCCCACAATCAGCCGATATTTTGTATATGTTCCATGAATCATACCCGACATACAGATTAGAACGCCGTGGGCATACAACATGGTCACTTATAGAAGTCCCGTGGCAAGATGGCCCGTGGCTTCCTACGAATGCTACTACAACTACCTTAACTCCTAGTGCGGCAACAGGATTAGGGATTACTATGACGGCTTCCTCTACAAATGGAATTAATGGTGGATCGGGTTTTTTAGCCACAGATATTGGGAGATCAATACGGCTAACAGGAAGTTCTACGAATTGGGGTTGGGGCGTTATTACGGCTGTCGGTGGAACTGCTAGTGTTACTGTTGATGTGGAGAGAACCTTTTCGGTTACTAGCGCAGAAACAGACTGGAGACTAGGGTCTTGGTCAGGTACTACTGGTTATCCTTCTACGGGAGCGTTTTTTGAGCAACGATTATACGCCGCTGGAAATACAGACCAACCGCAAACATTCTGGGCTTCTCAAACTGGAAATTTCGAAGTTCATTCTCCTGATAGCGATCCTACTGAAGGAACTTTCGATGGAACAGTTCAAGATGACGATGCGTTAGATTTTACGATTTCGGCAGATAATGTTAATGCTATCCGCTGGATGTCGGCTGGAGAAGATACTCTTTCAATCGGTACAACTGGAGGTGAGTGGGTTCCGTCTTCTACGGGCGCAGTTATTACTCCATCTGATGTTACAGTACGACGCCAAACGACACATGGATCAGCACAAGTTGTTCCTGTTCGAGTTGATAATATTGTCCTATTTACTCAACGGGCAAAACGGAAAATTAGGGAGTTTGGATTTACTTTTGAAACAGACGGGTATCGAGCATTTGATATGACTCGATTAGCTCAACATATTACTACAAGTGGAATTGTAGAAATGGATCATGCGGAGGAACCAGATTCTCAAGTATGGGTTGTACGAGAAGACGGTCAATTACCCGCCATGACATTTCGAAGACAGGAAGATGTTGTTGGATGGTCAAGACATATATCGGGTGGACGTTTCGGGGAAGCGACGGTTACAGTTACCGATTACGCAAATATAGCAGTAGGAACTACTTTAATCCTGACAAAATCTGACGGGTCAACTGTCACTTTTACCTCCGAGGCTATTAGTGGAGCAGCCCCCGCTGAAACATTGGGATTTCGCCCAAACGCATCTAATAATACTACCGCCGATAATATTTTTACAGCTATTAATGCCCATGCTGATTTTACAGTTGCTAATCCGGCAGCAAATATTGTTTTAATAGAAGAAACTACTCACGGGGCATCGGGGTTTCTCACAATCACCAGTTCTGACTCGGTACGACTTGCGGTAACAAGTGAGGGGCATTCCGTAGTTGAAAGTGTTGCTGTAATAGCAGGGACAAACGGAGCGGGGCAAACCCACGATTCTTCAAATAGAGATGAAGTTTGGGTTCAAATTAAAAGAACTATTAACTCTGCAACAGTTCGGTATATCGAACTATTTGAAAGAGATTACGAACCGCCCCATGATGCCAAAGATGCTACCTACAGCGATTCTTGTATTACTTACGATGGAACAGCAGCAACTATTATTACAGGACTTGACCATTTAGAAGGACAAACGGTTAAAGTATGGGCGAATGCCGCTGTACAATCGGATAAAGTGGTTTCTAGTGGTAATATTACTTTAGATAATGCAGCTTCTAAAGTACAAATTGGATTAAGTTTTACACACAAATTAGCTACATTAAAAATAGAAGGCGGGAATAAAGCAGGAACTTCAGTTGGAAAAATAAAACGATTTAGCGGAGTAACTTTTGTTCTTCTTAATAGTCACACTATAGAATACGGGCCAAGTCCTTCCGAACTGACTAAGAATGATTTAAGAGAGGTTTCCGATTATATGGATACGGGAACTCCGTTATATACAGGAGAACTGGCGGTAGAATTTGACGGTAACTGGGAGACAGATCCAAGAATTTATATAGAGAGTAATGATCCTGCCCCATTTACTATTTTGGCGATTGCTCCTGAAGTCAAGATTAATGCTTTAGTATAAAAGATTAAAAGGGTACAATATGCAAAGATACGCTGACTGGCCTGATAGACTGATTAATTTTATAGCTGTACGAGATACCTCTCCATTAAAATGGGGGTTTACAGATTGTTCACTTTTTGCCAGTGATGCTATTAATGCGATGAATGGCTCCGATCCTGCACATTGGTTTAGAGGAAAATACAAAACAAAAAAACAGGCGTTTAAATTACTAAAACAATTTGGCGGAGGTGGGCTTCCAGAAACAACAGAAAAGATTATGAAGGATATGCGATATCCGGAGATTAGACCGGACGAAGCTAACTCTGGAGATTTAGTGCTAATAAATGTAGAGAATGTACACCCAGACGCTTTTGGTTTAACATCAGCAATTATGGCTAGTCCAGAAGTAGCTATAGCACAAGGCAAAGATGGGTTAGTATATGTAGAGAATCCTGAAATAGAGAGAGCGTGGTCTATATGATGTTTCCTAAAGAAATTTTAAATTGGCCTGTTGTTACCGGATGCTATCGAATTTCTACGGGCTGTAATAGTTGCCCGTCTTATTGGGAGTATTTTGAAGAAGGCAAGGATTATACTCCCGTTGTTCACGAAGATGTTTTACAAGACCCATTGATGAACCCCGAACCATCTACTTATGAAGTTGCGTTTGGCTCGGATCTTTTTCATAATGATGTATCGTTGGAATTTCAACGAAACGTTTTTGATATAATGAACAAAGCCCACTGGCATTCTTTTTCTGTAGGAACCAAGAGAATTGCTAGAACGGCTATGTTGCATTTTAATTTCGAGTGGACAGACAATATTCAGTTAACAGTAGGAATGGAATCAGGGGAATATGATTGGAGACTGGAAATCCTGAAAGGGATACCGGCGAAAAAGAAGGCAGTATCAATCGTCCCCATCCTTGGGCCGTTTGATAAAGACATAGATTTTACTGGTATAGATATAGTAGGGGTTGCCCCAGAAACGTGGGGATACAAACGCCCGCATAATCCTAAATGGATTGAACATATTAAACGGCGTTGTCTGGAACAGGAAATCACCGTTTCTGACAACACTATTTTATATTCACACGAAGGTAATAAATCTCATGCTGTTAGACAAGTTTGATGTAGAAGAATTATTCGAGAAAAAATGTAATTGTTTTGGGGCTGCATTTGTCGGAACATCATTAGCCGTTTCTGCTCCAATGGCTGCAAATCTGGCGTTAATCGGAACCGCTATTTCTACAGTAGGTATGATCCAACAAGGACAAGCCGCAGGTTCACAAGCAGCTTTCCAAGCCGGCGTTGCCAATAATAATGCTATCATAGCTCAACAGCAAGCAACTCGGGCAAGACAACAGGCTAGAATTGATTCTGAAGATTATTCAAGAAACCAAAGCGACATGATGGCATCCAGACGGGCGCTCCTTGGAACAACTGGAGGCGATGCCGGAGCAGGTTCCGCTCTTGCCGTATCTTCTGATTTCGCCGGAGAATCAGTTTTAAATACACTCAGAATACGGAATCAAGGGGAAGTGAACGCAAACCGGCTAGAACAGGAAGTTATGAATCAGAGAGCGCAAGCAGGATTATACGGTATGCAAGGGCGCCAAGCCGTTAAAAGTTCTTACTATAAAGCCGGCGGAAATTTATTCAAAGGCGGTAGTGATATTTGGAGAAATAAATAATGACAGTACAAATGCCTCATAGACGTCAACAACGATTAGGTAAAAATGCAGCAAAGATTCCTAACAGAACCGATGTTCAACGAATCGGCCCTGCCAGCGACCCCGGTGCTAGAGGTGGGCCAACAGATACCAATATTATGATGTTTGGTGGTGGATCGGGTATGCAAGAGTTTGGCGAGGGTATTGCTAACATGGGTATGAAACAACTAGAAGATATTCATACTGATATAGCAAAAACCGAAGCAGTACAAATAAAAACATTCGGGGACAAATTTAAACTAGACGTTGCTGAACTCGGGAAAAAAGTTGGGCCTAATGATCCTGCCGCTTTACAAGACTATTATAAAAAAGCGGATGAGTTCACAATAGCAGAACTAAAAAAAGTAACTGAGTCCGGTGGATCAGATAGGTATAAAAGCGCTTTAACACAACGATATAACAATGAAAGAGATATAGCCAAAGGTGCGATTACGAGGACGGTACGAGGATACCAAGATGACATTATTGTAGATCAGATGAATGACGAGTTTAACGCAAGTTTAAAGCAAAATAAAAATGACGTACGAATGGGGCTTAAAGAGAACCAAAGGATTTTTGAAGAAAAACGTGGGATAGTTTCTTATGAAGCAAGATTAACAGCTAAAAAAGAGGCTGATAAAACCCTTGTTTTTCATAGATCGAATATACACTTAGGGAATGGAGAATTTCGGCAAGCTAGAGAAGCCTTATGGCAAGATACCCAAGAGGGTTCTATTCTTACAAAAGAATATGCCGCTCAAGTAGAAAAAATACAAGCCACAGAGACAGCCGCCCATATTGCAAGGGAAGTAAAGGCACAAGAAAAAGCAACAGCTTTAAAACCCGGCGATAAAGGTGTTTTAACACCGCTAGGGTGGTATTCCTACCCAACTGATGAGAATCCTGACGGGGTATTACACAAAGGGTCGGTTGATCCTAAAAATAATATACTAACGATTGCGGGGGTAGGGGCGTTCAGTATTGTAACAAACGAAGAAACAAAAGAAACTACATTAAAATTGTTAGAGGGATCTGCCCCAAAACCAGAAGAAACAGCCGGAGAAAAAAAGGAGGGAGAATTAAAAGCTACCAACGACTATCTAGCGAAGTTTTACCCAGATGGTAAAGTTCCGATAGAGGATGCTAAAAAAATAGCTGGATTGCCTGAAACCAAACTAAGTGAGTTGAAAGAAAAAATAGCCGCAATAGAGGCGATGAACCTTGACGATGATATAGAAGAAGCCATGATACAAGAAGCAATTCTTGGTAGCCCTAAAGAAATACAGTTAAGAAAAGCGTATCTCGATCAGTCTCTTGAATCGGGTGGTATAACCCAAGAAATGTATGACAGAGGTTTGCTTTCTATTAGCACAGGGGGGAAAGACCTTGACACGGCAGCAGAAAAGGGTACTAAAGCAGGGATCACCGAAGTAGCAAAAGAAAAAGTTATAGCTAAGTCGAAAGAAGGTCTCCCAACGGAAGTAACCTCAAGCGATACTTCGCAAATGGTAGGTATGCTTCATAAAATGATGGGGCATACAAAGGGAAAAGGCGACATATATGCTATCCAAACAGGCTACGAACAGATTTTTTCAGAAGTAGTCGGAAAAGCAGAAGAATTCAGGGCAACAATGCACTTGCCTTCCGGAACAGCCGTTATGGAAGCATGGCTATGGTTTAAGAGAAACCGCCCTGATGAATTACCACAGCGAGAAAGCGCTATAGCCCAATTTAACGAGATTCTTGGTCTGACTCCGGCGAAAGATGATAGTGAAGCTCAGTTAGCTAGTATAACTTTAAATAGAAAAGAAAATAAACTAAATATCCCGGGAACAAACGCAGCATTAAGGGAATTAGATTCAGATGCTTTAAAATCGAAAA
>Ga0315334_10002479_pt1 | contig 11555 bp, 12 predicted proteins | sample M150034915metaG_FD_205555 | JGI IMG/M metagenome (GOLD analysis project Ga0315334, IMG submission 205555) | Ammonia-oxidizing marine archaeal communities from Monterey Bay, California, United States - M1 500m 34915 | ecosystem: Environmental > Aquatic > Marine > Intertidal zone | place: USA... | reverse complement strand
ACAAAACGGAACCCATCCGCACAAACAGTGCGTTCCTTATCGCATCACCCACCAAACCATTTGTTGCCACGGCGGTCATGATGCTCGTCCAACGAGGCCTTGTTCGGTTAAGTGACCGCGCCTGTAAATACCTGCCAGAATTTGCAACCAGTGAAAAACGTTCCATCAGGATCATACACTTATTAACACATACTTCCGGTTTGCCAGACATGTTGGTCAATAACGAAGAACTTCGTCAATCACACGCACCCTTGTCAGATTTCATGGCAGGTGCTGCCAAGACCGAACTACTATTTAAGCCCGGAACTCGCTTAAGTTACCAGAGTATGGGAATATTGGCTCTAGCTACGATTATCGAACGGGCCACGGGAATGCAGATCGGACATTTCCTCTGGAGCAATATTTTCAAGGTACTTGGAATGAAAAACTCACAGTTGGGAATAGCGCCTGATGAAGCCGATGCACTAAGAAAAGAAAATCAGGTACAATGCGAAGTCGAAGCCAAAACCGACGCCAATCCTTGGGGATGGAACAGTACGTACTGGCGTGATTTGGGTGCGCCTTGGGGTGGTATGATGTCCACAGCAGATGATCTTGGCAAGTTCTTGCGGCACCTCCTAACAATCGGCGCCGGCGAGACGGGTATCCTGCATTCAAAGTTGCTTAAGGCAATGACCAGCAACCAATTGGAACGATTGCCTCATATCGATGCCGCAATCGCACGCTCAACCCCTTGGGGCCTAGGCTGGCAACTCAACTGGCCAGCGCATCCCCGCGGATTTGGGAGCATGCTACCTCCTAGCGCCTATGGGCACTGGGGTGCAACGGGGACTCTTCTGTGGATCGATCCAGAAAGTGAGCTATATGGCGTCGTCTTAACGTCAGCCCCAATCAGCCTTGAGGATCGCGCACCTCTTACCTATTCCAACATGCTACGTGCGACGTGGAATATATAGCCCAGTTGTCGTGGCGCCCTTAAATTACCTGACCTAAAACCTGCCCTCGAAGTTACCCTTGAGCGCGTCGACCCCAAGTTTTAGTGCGACCACTTCGTTGCTCATGGATATCAACTGGCATCCCAACTCCGCAGCTCGTTCGGCCCACGCTGGGTCCGGAGCGACTGCACCCCACGACTTTCCATGTTTTTTACAACCCGCTGCGACGGCGGCAACCGCTTCCCATAGTTTTTCACTATGAAAATCCGGGTACACCTGCAAGGCAATCGATAGGTCCGATGGGCCCACGAACAGTTGGTCAACACCTGGTAACGCCGCGATCTCTACAGCTTGATCAAGCGAACCCAACGTTTCGATCTGTATGGCAACAAAGTTTTCATTGTTCGACTGCTCAAAAAACTCATTGGCGCTACGGGTGGTATAACAGCAATCCGCACCACCTGTATTCATCCCTCGAGTCCCCTGAGGCGGAAACTTGGCCCACGATGTGAACTCAGCCGCTTGGTCGGCGTTGTGGATCTGAGCCGCCATCACGCCTTGCGCGCCCAATTCGAAATACTGCGTGACTTCATGATAACCGGTCGGCGCCATACGAATAAATTGCCCCATGTCGGTCGCCCGTGCCGCCAGAAACACGGCACGCAGTTGATCCGCAGTCGCTTGACTGTGCTCTAAATCAACCCAAAAGCCGTCGAACCCACCTCGCAACGAGTACATCTCTACGGCGATAGGATGGATTAACCGCGCAAGCGCGAAAAAATTGAGAGTATCACCGGCCGCGAGGCGTTCTTTGAATGTTGTCATCTAATTCGACTTTCACGTTGTGTTTTATATTATCTTCAAACCAATTGCATTATACTTATTGACGATCCCCAGCGGCACTACACTAGCCCCAAACGGCCAATTCCATGACTTCCATTTCCACTATTCCACGCTGCCAGATCATACCACTTCCAAATCAATCCACCTCATTTCAAATCGACGGTACAGAGAAGCTACGTTGGAATTTTGGCGCAGAATATTCTCGGCCTTTTTTTTATCCCGTAGTTGGACCCCATGGCACGAGTCTTGTCCGCATGGGCCACCCAGGCGCACCCAACCATGATCATCATCGTGGAATTTGGTTTGCCCACAATGACATCGAGGAGTTGGATTTTTGGGCAGAAGGAAAAGGTAACCAAATTTTACAAACTCAATGGTTAGCGTACGAAGATGGGGACGATTACGCGGCCCTGGCGGTCCAAACAGAATTTCATGCGGGACACGATCCACTTCCTATCATCCAACAACAAATAGTAGCCGTGATGCGACCCCTTGAGCACGGCCAGTACACACTCGAACTGCAGACAACCATAACTCCAACTATGCAAAGCCTAACGCTCAATAAGACCAATTTCGGGTTCTTGGCTGTTCGCATGGCTGCTAGCATTTCTAGCCATTTCGGAGCGGGCACTATTACTAATCAAGCAGGCAAAACAGGAGAGCCGGCGTTATTTGGTAAGGCTGCAAATTATATCGATTACAGTGGTCCGGTCCGAACAACAAACCAAAATGAGAGTATCGAAGGCATTACTTATTTTGACCACCCGAGCAATCCCAGTTATCCCTCCAAATGGCACATTCGCGAGGACGGCTGGATGGGCGCATCGGTTTGTCGCGATGGCCCCATTGCCCTGACACCAAGCACGCCGCTGCAATTGCGTTACCTATTACACGTACATAGCCAGCCCATTAACCACCAAATTGCCAAAGCGCTGCAAAAAACATTCTTTAATAGTCCCGCATGGAATGTGCTTAAAAGTACGCGACGCCATCGACATCTCGACATACTTCCAGTACTTGAATAATCCTAGTTGGTTTGCCAGTTTGTATCAACGTCCGTCACCATGCACTTTCATTTTGATGCTGTACAGACCAGTTCGCGCGGTGATAAACAGGGTCGAATAGTCTTTACCCCCAAAGGTGACGTTTGCCGGACCCTCTGGCACCTCGATCTTCCCAAGGTCTTTACCCGTAGAATTAAACACGTGAACTGAACCCGTCGTCAGGTACAAATTTCCAAGATGGTCCAACGTCATACCGTCGCTGCCCGACTCGCAAAACAATCTCTTTTTATGGATGCTCCCCGGCCCCGTAATGCTATAGGCATAAATTCTACTGCCCCCAGCGTCAGCAACATATAGCGTCTTATTATCAGACGTGCCAATAATTCCATTTGGTTTTACGTGATCATTGATTACTCGCGTTACCGCTTTACCTTTTGATTCTATGTAATACACGTGAAATCCATCTTGATCCTTTCCGTCTTGATTGCCATAGCGGGGGTCGGTGAAATATACACCTCCCCATTTATCCAACCATAAATCATTCGGACTGTTGTATTTACCTCCACCATAGCTTTCTGTAAGGACTTTGATCTTTCCCTTTGGGGACTGACTCGTCATGCGTCTCGCACCGCCTTCACACGCAAGCAGCGAACCGTTGGGCGCGAAGTACAACCCGTTAGCCCGACCCGAATTTTCCCGGTGCGTCAGCAACTTGCCATCGATGGTCCAGATAAGTATCCGCTCATTGGGAATATCTGTAAAATAAACGTTTCCGCGGCTATCTGCGGCGGGTCCCTCAGTAAATTGGAAACCGTTGGCAAGTTGTTCTACTTTACCCTCGACCAAATCCGCTAAGTTCTCAGTTTGAGCCATACAACTCGACGACCATAAACCGACGGTAACCATCGCACCCCACAAAATTCCATGACACTGCATTTCACACTCTCCCTCTCTTAAATATAAGATTCTGTCTGCTAACTATTCTATCTGCGCGACCTACAAAACCGTAGCAGGGTTAACTCGTTACGAGCGCGACGGTTGCTATTGACACCAAATCCACCAATTTGCCATTATCCCGTTTCCAACAAATGATTTGCCAATTTAGGATCGACAAGTATGCGTCTTTTTTCACTTTTACCTACTCTATTAATACCACTGTTTATCGGATGCACCGGATTTGGCGATACGAATACCACTACGGAAACAGTAACTGGCGGCGTGATTGGCGGAATCACCGGCGGACTAGTTGGTGAGCACAATAATGATCCACTGGCCGGAACAATAATCGGGACCACGGCAGGCGCACTGCTCGGAAATGCGACGGGGAAAGCCAACGATCGCATCGAAGCCGAGATAGTGGCGTCTGAGCAAGAACACCTAGAACGCGCCGTGACTCTCGATCAACTCCTAGCAATGACACAGGCTGGCGTCGACGATGCGGTGATTATCAGCCGCATCAAAACAAACGGTCCGGCTCAACCACTTACCACCGATGATATAATCTTTCTCAGTAAATCACAGGTTGCCGCGACAGTCATCAGCGCCTATCAGGCCCCACCAGCGCTGCGTGTCGCGGATATCCAAACAGATGAACTGGACCCACACAGCCCTAATTATCCGTTCCCAATAGTTCCGGCACCGTCAGCGGGTTTCCGTATCGATTTGGGCTTTGGCAACTAGGCTTTTTTCGCGATAGCGCGGACCACGGCGGCACCCATATCAGCTGGACTCTCAGCGACTTCGATGCCGGCTGCCTCCAATGCTGTAATTTTCTCCGCAGCCGTGCCTTTTCCCCCGGAAATAATTGCGCCGGCGTGTCCCATTCGTTTGCCAGGCGGGGCGGTACGACCCGCAATAAACGCGGCCACTGGTTTTGTCACATGTTCAGCCACGTATGCGGCGGCTTCTTCCTCGGCTGTCCCGCCAATTTCACCAATCATTATTATCGACTTTGTTTGGTCATCGGCCTCATAAAGCTTTAATAGATCAATGAATGACGTCCCAACTATCGGATCGCCACCAAGCCCAACGCAAGTTGACTGCCCGAGTCCTTCGTTAGACGTTTGCCAAACGGCTTCATAGGTCAATGTACCCGAGCGGCTCATGACACCCACACTGCCTCTATTATGGATATAGCCCGGCATAATTCCAATCTTGCACTCGCCAGGGGTAATCAATCCAGGACAATTTGGTCCAATCAATGCTACATCGCGTTCCCGGACAATCTCATATACTCGAACCATATCCAAAACAGGAACACCTTCTGTGATAGCGGCAATCACCTCAATACCCGCATCAACTGCCTCTAGAATTGCATCAGCCGTGAAGGCTGCCGGGACGAAAATCATAGTAGCATTCGCCCCTGTAGCAGATACCGCATCGCCGACAGTATTAAATACCGGAATCCCGTCTATATCCTGCCCCCCTTTTCCAGGCGTTACTCCAGCGACCATTTGCGTTCCGTAATCACGGCAACCGCGCGTATGAAACGTGCCAGCATTACCCGTAATCCCTTGGCAGATAACTTTTGTGTTTTTGTTAATCAAAATGCTCATTCGATTATCTCAATCCCTGTATTCTGTTGATGTGTTTAGCAAGTTTTGCATTCCAAAGGTGATTCGAATAGCTCCATCATCCCGAGATGGCAGCGACGACCTTTGTTGCGGCGTCTGTCAAATCCGTGGCCGTGATAATGGCAACGTCACTTTCCTCTAAAATGCGTCGTCCTTCTTCAACTTCAGTCCCTTCAAGTCGAACAACCAATGGGATTTCAAATCCGATTTCCTGCGACGCCGCTACAATTGCGTTGGCAATGGTCGAACAACGAGCAATACCACCAAAAATGTTTACCAATACCGCTTTCACATTCGGATCCGCCAATAGTATTCGGAATGCTTCTGTAACTTGATCTTTGTCGGCACCCCCACCCACATCAAGAAAATTGGCTGGTGAAGCACCATGCAATTTTATGATATCCATCGTCGACATTGCTAAGCCTGCGCCGTTGACCAGACAAGCAATGTTTCCTTCAAGCTTGATATAACTTAGTCCGGCTTCTGCCGCGCGAACTTCCGTGGCCTCTTCCTCGGACAAATCGCGATACTCTGCAATGGCTTTCTGACGATACATCGCGTTGGAATCAAAAGATATCTTCGCATCCAGCGCGACGATATCCCCATCGTTTGTTATCACGAGAGGGTTAATCTCGACCAAACTACAATCACTGTTGACGTACAAACGGCACAGTGCCTTCATGAACCGATCCGCAATGCGAACACTCGCACCTTCAATTCCAAGTTGCTGACACAACTTTCTCACTTGATAACTCTGTAGCCCATAGGACGGGTCAAAATGTTCCTTGTGTATTAATTCTGGCGTATCTTCGGCAACCTTTTCTATCTCCACTCCACCCTCGGTCGAACACATTAATACAGGTTGTTGGACTGTACGATCAAGCACAATTCCCAAATATAACTCTCGAGCGATGTCGCATCCTTCCTCGATGAGAACCTGATTGACAACTTTACCTTCCGCACCGGTCTGGATCGTAACGAGCGTGTTGCCGAGCAAATTCGATGCAACCTGCGCCGCTTCTTCGCGCGAATAAACCAACTGTACACCATGTTGATTGGGCACCTCGACGATTGTACCCTTACCGCGCCCTCCGGCGTGAATTTGCGCTTTGACTACCGCCAGGGAGCTACCTAGTTCCTCATATGCCGCGGCTGCTTCTTCTGCAGTGCGAGCCACCATGTGACGTAGAACCGTGACGCCGGCATTCTGAAAAAGTTCTTTCGCCTGGAACTCGTGTATTTTCATGACCTTAATTGTCTTTCTGCTGTGCGGGGCCTCAGGAGTAACTGCTGCAAAACTGAAATTAAAAACTATTTGATGGTATGCGTCGTTGGAATCACACCATTAATTATCACAGCCTAACTCAAACAGAATAACTTTTAAAGCAGGGCCTAGGATACTTTCAGAGAACTGCCTAACCCTTACAAATTACCAATCGATTTGCCATATCCGCTCTTCAGGAGATGAAGCAGTAATGAAGACAGGTCTACTGTCCCGATAAAAACTATAGGGTGCCGGCCACCCTTTATTTTCTAACAGACCATCACTAACTAAGGTTATTATCGTGAGTCAAGACATTAATGTGCTAGCACTTTTAAAAGGTGAAGAACGTTATATCTTTTTGTTCAATGACAAGAACCGTAAGGAAACCCTACGGTTGCTAGGCCGGTACGCATCAAATCCTAACCTGAGTTTCACTTGGTATGACGCAGCTGTGATGAGTCAAAAAGTCCGGTCTCTCACCAAACTGGAACGTATAATGGATTCGCGCCAGCAACTTCCCTCTTAACCGGCAGAGCATAGATGCGAAAAGCGATCGACAGTTTTTTACAGTACCTCGACGTCGAACGAAATAGTTCTGAGCTCACTATCAAGAGCTATCGGGAAGACCTTGAAATGCTCTGCTTTTTTCTGCGCTATGACGACGGTTCCCTACCCACGCCCCGCGACGTAACATCTCAAGATCTGCGTCAGTACGTGGCGGCCATGTCGGAAGCACAGTATGCCCGGTCAAGTATTTCCAGACGGCTTGCAACACTTCGAAGTTTCTATCGTTTTTGCCAGCGACAGGGATATACCGATAAAAACCCTGCCAAGCCATTACGCAATCCCAGGAAACAACGCAGCTTACCGCATTTCCTAAGCACGGAGGAGGTAGCGAAGTTGATATCGTCTCCCGATACCGAGACGCCGATGGGAAAGCGTGACCAAGCTGTTTTTGAGACGATGTATTCGGCTGGGCTCCGCGTGAGTGAACTTGTCGGCATTAACGACGGCGACTTGCATCTCGACGAGGGGTTGATTCGAGTTCGGGGCAAGGGTCGTAAGGAACGATTCGCACCTATGGGTTCGTACGCCATTGGCGCGATAAATTCTTGGCTCAAAGCCCGCGTACTGGCCAAAGACACACCCAAGAAGGCCTCTGCACCAGTCTTTGTGAATCGATTCGGTCGCAGAATTACCACGCGCAGCATCGGTAGAATACTCGAAAAACACATCAAGCTTGTCGGCTTGGATTCCCGCACCAGCCCCCATACACTCCGGCATAGTTTCGCCACACACCTACTCGATAGCGGTGCCGAAATTCGTAGCGTCCAGGAACTTCTGGGCCACAAAAGCCTCGTCACCACGCAAATCTACACACATCTGACAACGGCCAACCTCAAGGACATTTACGAGAAATCCCACCCGCTAGCTTCAAAATGATGTGTAATATCAACCATCATGCCGGACAAATTGATACCGTTTCATGTTCCGACGCCATTCAAATCAACCCTTTCCGGACTGCCCATACAGCGACTTGAGTCCGATCTGATCCGTCCGTTTTGCGAAGTATGTTCTGGACGTGTTCCTTTACCGTTTCGATGCTTATGCGTAGCGAAGTAGATATTTCTTGGTTGGATAAACCCAACCCTAAATGACGTAACACCTGAACCTCTCGATTAGTCAGATTATAGCCCATGGCATTTTTATCTTTACGGCGAGACATCAAACGATGGTATTTAAGCAGCAGGCTTGATTCCGGGCGATCCTGTTGTTGGTAAGCCCGCGATAAGACCGACAAAATTTCCGCGCGACTGGCACCTTTTGAAAGATAATCGTATGCGCCAAGCAAAGTCGCTTTCGCAATATACGTAGGATTGATAAAAGCCGAAATCATAATCACACGGGTATCAGGTTGACTTTCTCGTATTTGCATTAAGGCTTCAAGCCCGTCGCAAACTGGCATTTTCACGTCCAGCAGACACAGATCGGGTTGCAACGCATTGACCAGCGCCACGGCTTCTTCACCGTTTTTCGCGACCCCGACTACAGTCACATTCATTTCAGCGAACATCTGCGCAAGCCCGTCATGCGCGAGGTCATGGTCGTCAGCAATAACTATCGTAATCGCCATTTTGAAATTCCAGCTAATCTCCCGACGAGGCAATAAGCCTACGTCTTAAGTTCAGCAATCGTTGGATGTAGGGAGGGAACGCCCGTGATAGCATGCGATATGCCGAGACGTCTATTGGGGGAGGCCGTTTTGTAAGGTAATGTCACAATATACCAACTCCGTAAACACTTTACCTCTTTTTGCGAACCTTTTTTGGATAAACATATCCCGTGATCCCGGTCACGACCATAAGACCCATCGAAATCCCAATTCGTTTTACCGCTAACCCAAATCATCAAATCCCGTTACACTTAAGTAACCAATATAGAAACCCCACCGCGCACCACATTCGCCATCAGATGACAATTTCCTTGGAACCACCTCAACCGCCGGAATTAGATGTGCTCGTGATAGCGCCTCATCCGGACGACGCTGAAATCTCCATGGGTGGTAGCATCCTACATCTGCTTAAACAGGGGCGGCGTGTTGGAATCTTAGACCTAACTAACGGCGAGCCAACCCCGCGAGGTTCACTAGAAATCCGCGAGCAGGAAACGATACAGGCCTCGTCCATTTTGGACATTACCTGGCGAGGTAATCTCGGTTTGCCGAATCGCTCACTTCAACACACGCTTAAAGCTCGTGAACAACTTGCCACAGTTATGCGCCTCTGCCGTGCTGAGAGAATTTTCGCGCCTTATTGGGAAGACGCTCACCCAGACCATCTCGCCGCAACGCAACTTACCGATGCCTCCCGTTTCTGGGCGAAACTATCGAAAACTGAAATGGCGGGTGAACCGTTTCATCCAAGTCGGATCTACAACTATCATAGTGTGCATCTGAAGCTCGCGATTGTGCCAGCATTTATTCTAGACATCTCAGACTATTGGGAAACCAAGCTCGAAGCGGTACAAGCGTATGCGAGCCAATTTGGCGCGGTCCAATCGTCGGAAGGTCGATCATTCTATGACAAACTACAAACCGACGCCGAACATTGGGGTGATTTAATCGGATGTCGCTTCGGCGAGCCGTTTTCCTGTCGCGAGCCGATTGGTATATCAGCGTTAGACGCCTTGCTATAAAGAAACACACCGCTGTGCTAGCGACTTACTTCAAAAACGCCCTTATCTTTTTCGGTAGAATATTTCGCGACAAATTTGCCGTTACTGTATGTGGCGTTATAAGTATAGGTACCGAGTGTCCGTCCAAGGTTTTCCTTGCCTTTCAAGGTCACGACGCCGTCTTCATTTTTTACGATTTCCAACGTGACGTTAAAATGAAACGGAATGAGCTTGAAAAACCGACCGTTGAATCGGGCCTGCACTTTGGAGTCTTCTAGAACCGTGAATTTTGCCTTAAGCGGACCGGTATGATCACTTATTTCGCTTCGCCAAGTACCGTTCCACTTGCCACTCAGGTCAAGCTTCTCTTCTCCTTGCGACTGAATTGGCGTAAAAACCAACACAGCGAGCGCGCAAATCAACAATATTTTAACTTCAAGTTTAAAAAAGAGGCTATTACGCATAATGACAAATTCCTCTGGGTGGGGGCTACCTTTTAGGGAAGACTTTATGGTCAATCCGATATATACTTAAGCGTACCAAAGAACTGGGGTTCGCGTGAAGACGACTTTGAACCCGACCAGTCCATTCGCCCCTCATATCTGTCATACTCAGGATTTTTAGCATGCAACAGGTTAAAATATTTAAGAGCATTGAAAGTGAAATCACCACGCTGGAAAATGAAATCAATGCGTGGATAAAGGAAACGGGAGCCAAGAACCTTCAAATTAGCGGTAATATTGCACCGCAAACCGAAGCGGCCCCCGGAATGGGGAGTTTTTCTTCCTCTGACATCTTAATTACGATACTTTACGACGCATAACAAAGGGAGCCGGCGTCATTTAATATCCGGTTTAATTGCCGACACTACGAATATTGGATTTTGCGCGTCAAAACGAATTCGTTCTAGCTGATAATTACCCTTCGCTACGCTAAACATCCATACTTTGACGTCTCCAGTTGCATCTCGCAAAAACGTCTGTACTTCCGACACATTATCGATGCTAGCCATATCCGCAACGATACGACCACCAGGTTTGAGTCGGGCGAGTGCGTCGGTCACGATGCTGGCCAACTGGCGACCGGTACCACCTATAAATATCGCGTCAGGATCTGGTAAGTCTTCCCATGCGTTCGGGGCTGCCCCATGAATCGGAAAAACATTATGCACGCCAAAGCGTTCGGCATTTTGTCCAATCAATGCGAAATCATCTACGTCCATTTCGATCGCATATATTTCGCCTCCAGGGGATATCTGACCAGCCTCAATGGCGACGCTACCACTACCAGCGCCGATGTCCCAAACAACACTTGTGGGACCTAGGTTAAGCTCCGCCAATGCCAAACACCGAATCTCACTCGATGTCAGCAAGCCCCGTTTCGGCTTCGTCTGCAAAAACATTTCGTCTGGGTTCCCAAACAGCCGTTTACCGATCATTTCCGTCGGGCGGTCCGGCGCGGCAGCGCGGCGCACAAGAATCATAACGTTTAACGAATCAAATACCTGATCCGCAATTTCTAATAGCGTTCCCGAAGTTACTCGCTCATCAGGCGAACCTAAGTTCTCGCAGACGTAAGCAGTAAAATAATCTACACGCGCAGCTAGCAGAGCTGTTGCTAGCAACTGTGGAGTGTACTCACTTGTAGTAAATAAACCGACACGTTCGGCACTGCGAATTTTTTGCACGACAAGGTCGATGCTCTGGTTACCTAAATCTGTAAGATAGGCCTCATCCCAATTTTCTTTTACCCGAGCGAACGC
>Ga0315334_10002476_pt1 | contig 11568 bp, 10 predicted proteins | sample M150034915metaG_FD_205555 | JGI IMG/M metagenome (GOLD analysis project Ga0315334, IMG submission 205555) | Ammonia-oxidizing marine archaeal communities from Monterey Bay, California, United States - M1 500m 34915 | ecosystem: Environmental > Aquatic > Marine > Intertidal zone | place: USA... | reverse complement strand
ATTCGGGTTCAACAACTTCAGTCTGAAACGCAGTCATCTTCTTCTTAACATCTTTCTGCATGAATGGTTGATTTTCTATACTCCACATGTTATGCTTTTTCTTCTCTGCTTCCCACGAGGATGATAACTGTTCGCCACACATACGACATTTGAAGTTACACAAGTTTGAATATCTATAATCAAATGAAATAACGGGCATCGTTGTGTGTCCATCATCGTCTGTGTTGTCGAATGCTTCTTGTATCTTATCTCTGAATAGTACTCCCGTAAACCATTTACGATACGAAGATATACTTAGTATGTCATCATTACACACATCACATTGTGATATGCGTTCACCTGCCATCAGTTTCTTACGAATGTCTTTCATGTACGGAGAGTTCCAATGTTCTTCTAAACTAACAGGATTAAAATCATCTGCTAATGTTTTAGATTCTTTTATTTCTCCATACTTTGAATCATTTGTCGCATCGATATACTGTTTTTGAAACGAGTGTTCTTCTCTACTGGCACAACACATTCTTCTCTCGCCTTGTGGAGATATGTAAGTGTGTGACCACGGTGCCATGCAGAAAGTCTTGTTTTCGCTTTCTTCTGCACAACTTCCGTCACTATTCCAAATTGGTACTATCTTATTCGTCATCTTAGTTTTTTCACTGACTCCACATAAAATTAGGATATTCTTTTAATATTACAGGTACTGAAAACTCATAATCCCATATATGATTTCTATTATTTAAAATCTTCTTCTCAATTGCTAATATTTGTGATATCAACTCTTTAATAGGAATTTCACTAATTCTTTTTAATTCCTTACAGTATTCTTTAAACCTTATTTCGTTGTCTTCTATTTTGTCAAACGAGTAATCAAAAATCTCATCATACAATTCAAATCCAAATGTTTTCAAATCAGAATAATATTCTGGATAGTTAAATTGAAATCCTATTTTTCCAAACAAATAAGATTTCCAAGTTTTTTCAGTAATCCACCTTATACCCGAGTTGTTGAAACTGGGCATAGATATTGATTCCATTCCTATATCAATTAGACTATCAGTTAAGTAATGAAACGTGGGCACAGATTCGACATTTTTAAAACTTCTAAATTCTTTTGGTTCAAAATCTAACACTATTCTCTTATTATAATCAAAACACGACTCATCGTCTAATTCATGTCTGATTGAGTTTCCATTATTGTCTACATTGAGCCAACTTAAATGACAAGTATCAACTATTTTTTCTTTGTGTAAATAATTTACTAAACGAATCCTCTCCAAAGTAGGTGTCGCATTCATGCATATAAAATGTTTCGATGGCGATGCTTGATAATTCATTATAGAATTTTCTTCTTTTAAGCATAAGATTCTGAATTTTGTTTTATATAGAACTCCAAAAGGAAAAGAATAAAAATTATCAAATGTGTCTCTAGGGTTTATACCAGGGCGTTTGTTTCTATACCATTCAAACAAGTCTTTAAAAACGATATGAGAATTTTTTAGATTAATATCCGGATTTACTAAATTAATTAAAGTATCAGTAGTTAATTCTCGACAGCGATAAAGTAGTTGTTCTACTACTCCCAAATCAATCTGGCCAAAATCTGAATTGAATATATTTGTATGATACCCATTAGTAAGATTTGCTTCTTGTAGTTCAAATATATAAATTTCTTTTGGTTCGGGTAAGAAATTTTTAGATAGTTCTTTTAAATAAATTTCAGTCAGGTTTGACGCTATCCAGGACCTAACTAATAATATATTTTTTCCAGGTCTCACATCTACAATTAACATCGGGTCCCTGTCAGTAGCATTGTATTCTTCGTCTGACAAAATAAGTAAGATGTCAGGAGAACCAATAATTTCTATTATGTCTTTGTATTTACTCATTATCCACCTAGTGTATCCTTGTCTGTATTCCATCCTGGTACGAGTTCTTGTTCATGTCTGTCATCTCCACCACCATATTCTTTTGTGGTAGCAGGATCTAAAATTATTTGATTAATAGTATTGGTACTGTTTTCGCCAAATAATATTTGGTCACGACTAGGCACAACTGCTTCTAATGACTTAAACCATTCTGCTAATGGACCTGGAAAGGTAGATACAAAATCTTTATCTCTGCGTATATCATATTGTGCAAAGAACGATTTGAAATCATTATACAACTTTGGAGTTTCTGCTGTATTCTTATGAGGAGTCTTTACAATATCTAAGTAATCAACTAATCTACGAACACTCTCCTTCTCACCTTCACTTAACATTTCTTTAGGGCGTTCAGAATTATACCAATCATTAAGTTTGTCTTTGTAATGAGTTTTAATTTCTTCTGGTAGTATTGCCGCACTTTGAAATGATGGGAAACGCAAAATGTTTAACGTCATTGTAGGCGCACGGTGTCCATATTCTTCTCGCATATCTAACATTTCATCCATAAACTCTGTAATAGAATTTAAGCATAGGGAGTTAATAGTCATCATCATATGTAATTTTCTTACGTTTGATTCTTTTAATACACGATGAAGATTACTCTTCCACTCTTCGTAGTTTAATCCATCTCGAATATATTCTCCTTGTTGTCCTATTGCTTCCATACTAGTGTATACTTCAAAATTAGGAATATGCCAAGATTTTTCAATAAGTTTATTAAGAACTTTGGGAGTTTCGGGACACATATTTGAGTTAATAGCAAAACGCATATTACGTCCTCTATCAGGATTCTGTTCAAACCAATCAAAGAGTTTCCACGTGCCTTTGTGCATAATGGGTTCACCGCCAGTGATACGAATTTCTTCCAAACAATCTGCTAAGTCACTATCCCACCACTTATGAAATGCTTGTATGTATGGATTATCTTCTTGATGTTTAGTTGCAGGTTCGGCATAGGGTGCTGTGTCTTGAAAGTGCCCACGACCATCTGACTGTATATTCTGATATCCACCATAATCATTAATGTCTTTAACCCATGCTGTACTAAATGCAGGATTACAATAAGAACATTTGAAATTACATGCCCTATCAAAAGATATCTCAAGTGTTTTTAAGTTTACATTCTCGTCCCACGGCATGTCAACTGTCTTCTGAATATCTTTATCTGTAAAGATTTCTGTTTTAAATACACGGTCTGAAATGTTATTCTTGCCCATGTCTTCAACTTTCCAACAGTATTCACACTCTGCTGGACGTTCTCCCTCTTGCATCATCTTACGCATTTTCTTCTTATGAGGAGTATTATGAATTGCTGAAGGATTATCTTTTAGTTCTTCAAGAGGAATCCAATGTCCTGGAGGGTGATGACAACTCGTAGTTTGTCCGTGACCTAACCAGATAGTTGCATTGTACCATTTTGCGGCACAATACGATTTACTAATAGGGTCGATTACTCGTTCCTTATATTGATGGAGGTTTTCTTCCTTACGTTTACCTCTGTCCATATTTTTCTCCTATAATGTCTATTATTTGTTTATCCGTCCAAATCAGAATATTAGATTTTGTTGTATTCGACAGTTTTTTGAATACTTCTTGATTATGTATTCTTGCCTCTTTTGTGTCTTCATAAATCTTTTTTATATAATTCTCGTTATCACCAATTTCTTTAATAAGTTCTGATATGGCTTCTAGTCTCTTATTATCGTCTATTATACTATCATACTCACATAAGTAATCTTGTAATTCAAATCCAAACTTTTTTAGATATTCTACTTTATGTGGAGAATTGTACCATATAAAAAATCTACCAGTGCTTAACGGTTTTCCTGTTTTCTCTGTAGTAAAGTTAAGGGAATCCCTTAGTGGTTGGCTTTCGGCTACAATATCAAAATGTGAATTATTATATATTGATTCAGGTGTTATATGTGATATACAATAATTTTGGTCTTCTCTCTTTATCTTTTCCATAGTATTTAACTTTGTAGATAAATCTTGATTAGTTAAGTTATTCCAAATATCGCCATCTTCTAAATGCCCAGCAGACTTTTGTCTAAAGTTTGGATGGCCAATATACGTTGAATATACATAAGATTCTTTATCTATCATTAAGTGCATTAGTGTTCTATGTGGTCTTTCAGAACCTAATAGCATATTAAATGTAAAATCTTTTGGTCTATAATCAAAGTCTATGGTTGTATCTTTAGACGTGTACATCCATTTATCAGCAAACCACGGAAAATTAAAAGTTCTCGATTCGTTAGTAGGATAATGAGTATCTTCTGACATTGTTATATAAAATACATTAAGTTTATTAAGTTCGGTCATAAGATTTTGTAACACTTTTTTTCTGCCGGGTTGAACATAATCACTCGTCATATCTATCAACTCACTTATTAAGAAAAAACAAATATCATGTTTTTTTATTTCTACTATTAATTCATCAATTGGTATATTAGTCTCCTCATCTAACTTATACCAATTAGTAGAGAACCATAACCATCTCTCCCAGTTTAAAACAAGAATCTTTTCTGGAGAGTTCTCATAATGATTATAAACTACTGTCTCATTGTTATCTGCACCTATACACTTAATCATTTTATTTCCTCAACTACTAAATTATCATACCAATCCACGATGATAGAATCAAATGTTGCTCTAAAATCTTTGCCACGTCTTTCATCATATTGTGTATAGAATGATTTGAAATCCCCTTGTCTCTTTTTTAAAATCTCTTCTGAATGTGGATTACTTATTGCTTTGTCCATGTGTTCAATAATACGAGTAACCCATACATCTTCTTTATCCCATAAGTCTGTTTTTCTTTTGTCATACCATGCTTTTAACTTATTGTTATAATGTGTTATAATATAAGTTGGCAACGTGCTAATGCTCTGAAACTCAGGATTATATACCGGATTTAATGATAAAAGTGGTGAACGTTCTTCGCCATAAATCTCTCGAAGTGCTAACATATCATCCATGAAATCTGTTATTGAGTCCAAACATAAAGCATTAATAGTCATCATTATACAAGTTTTCTTTATTTTTGGCTGGTCTAATAATCTCTTAACATTATTTAACCAAACTTCATAATTCATCCCATCACGGATATAATCTGCTTGAATTCCCGTAGCCTCACAACTTGTAAACATCTCAAAGTTTGGTGCATATTGCACTACATCTAGTAGTTTTTGAAATGTCTTTTCTTTTTCTGGAACAAGATTCGAGTTGATGGCAAATCTCATATTTTTGCCACGTTCTGGATTATTCTTGAACCAATCAAATAATTTCCATACATCAGGATGCATAATAGGTTCACCGCCAGTGATACGAATTTCTTCTAAAGTATCTACTAGACCATCATCTGCTTCCCACCATTTCCAAAATGCTTGTATGTATGGATTGTCTTCACTTTTCTGTGCGGCATTCTCGGCCCAAGGCGCGGTATCGATATAGTGTCCTCTATCATCTGACTGAATATTTTTATATGGTCCATTGTCTTTGATATCTTTTACCCACGTAGTACTGAAAGCAGGACCACAGTATGAACACGCAAAGTTACAGGCTCTATCAAATGACACCTCAAGTGTTCGCAAGAATGTATCGTTATTCCATTCTCTCAAAGGAATTGAATTCAAATCTAAGTCATCATACTGAAGTGTTTTAAATACTCGTTCAGAAATTCTATCTGGACCCTTGTCTTCTACGTTCCAACACTTAAAACACTCTGGTGGTCTATCACCTTCAAGCATCATTTTACGCATCTTTTTCTTGTGCATTGTATTATGAATTGCTGAAGGATTATCTTTCAATTCTTCTAATGGAATATCATGTGGAGCGGGCAGATGACAACTAGTGGTCTGACCATGTCCTAACCAGATAGTTGCATTGTACCATTTTGCACCACAAAATGAGGCACTTTTCGGATCCATAACCCGAGTCTTATATTCTAAAAATGATTCTGAATCACTCTTTCTCATGTGCTGTATTGTTCCTCGTATTCTTCTTTTGCTTCATTCCAAAAATCTGTCATCTCTGGAAATGTTTCTAAGAAGTTTAAATTTCTACGTTTATCATATTGTGTGAAGTATTCATAGAATCTTATTAATTTATCGCTTAGGTCTTCAGAAGACATATTCATTCCTTCTTTTGCCCATGCTAAATCTCGTTCTAGTTTTAATATTTCGTAATTCTTAAAGCCAGTGTACTTAAGACCATATAACTCGTCTTCTAAAACATTCTCTTTCATAAAGTCAATGTTCTCTTGTATCATATCTAACATATCACCATCTGCTAATTGTATTGTCATCCAATCTGGATATCTAAGATATGGTGTATCGAACCAAATTCTTTGTCTCTTTTTACGAACAAACGATGGATGCTTAAATCCATTTCTATCTGGCGGTTGAATAACGGTATCTTCTTGGTTTTCATAACCAAATTCTTCACGTAAATCTAAAATCATTTGTAAGAATCCACGCAGATTTGGAATACTCAAAAGATTGAATGTATTAATAAATGAAATTTCAGTGCCATCTGTTTCACTCAGTACACGTCTACAGTTCTCGTACAATTTATTAAAGTCTAAACCATCACGTAAGTATTCTGCTTGTTTTCCTGCACTGTCTATGCTCACATACAAACTAAAATGTTTACATGCAGGTGCAACATACCAATTGTTGCCACTTTCTGGATTAAACTTATCAGTGTCTTCCCACACACGAACTTCTTCAATTGCTTTCAACTTACCCATAAACTTATCAAATAACGCATCTTGTGGTGGACACATATTTGATGTTATACTTAAATCTAATGTTGCGTTTGGATTTTCGTTTACATAATCTAATACTTTGAATGTGTTGTTGTCCATAAGTGGTTCACCACCAGTCATACGAAACACTTTCAAATCTTGATACACATCAGGAAACCATTTCCAGAATGCAGTAATATATGGATTATCTTTACGAGCAACTTCTAATGGCATCAGTCCAGTTCGGCGAAGATATTCTATATCATTGTGTCCCGTTTTATTTGAGAATCTAAAGGCGCCATGTTCTTTAACGTCATCTTCCCATGCAGTAGACAAATGAGGCGAACAATACGAACACTTAAAGTTACATGCCTGATTGAAGTTCACTTCTACATATCGAGGAGTAATATCGTGGTCCCATGGTTGTGTTACAACTTCATCCCATGCATCTTTAACCCACCACTCACTACTACGATAGTGTCTATCACTTAGTCTACCACCTTCTGGTGGATTTGGTGCATCTTCTACATTCCAACAGTACTGACATCCTTCTGGACGAGTACCTTCTTTCATCTGCTTTCGTTCTTCTAGTTTGAACTTTGTATTATGTAAAGCATTTACGTTTGCTTTTAGTTCATGTAAGGGAATAGGATGTGTTGGCGGATGATAACAACTGTGTGTTCGCCCTTGTGGTAGGTGTAGACTTACTTGAAGCCATTTTGCCATACACATGGACGGAGACAATTCATTCAGATTGCCTCTGGTTATGACAGCATCATCATCGTAATTCGACATTATCTATCCCAGCCAGTTTGTCTCTCTGTCGCTAATGGATCTTTAACTCTTGTTGGATTATTGTATACTCTTTTAAAATATGCCGACACCGCTGGCGTAGGATCTGTTATTTCCATTCCCATCTTCTCATTTAATATATCGCCAATTCGTAAAGCCTCGTCATATAATTTATCATAGTTCCATTCTACTCCTGTCTTGGAACACTTCTCTTTACCACCCTTACATATAGGTAAAACATCTTCTTCAAAATAAGACTTAAACCAATCAAACGATGAAATGTTTTCTAATTTGTATTTTTCATTAAAGTTAATGTCATAGCATCCTAATCTTGCACCAAAGCAAGCCCAGATGCCATTCTCTATATCAGCACCAATATTACACCATGTTAATAGTCTTTCATAGTTTTTAGGCCAAATTCTTTTTTGAAAATCTTCTACCGGAACTCTTTTACCTTCATCTAAAGACATTTTAACGCCTTCACGATATCCTGCACGAAATGCCTGAAATGGTGAGCCTGCGTTGTATACTTCTGAATAGACATTGTTCATCTGAATATAATTTAAATCCCAACAGAAATCTACTTTCTTTGTTTCATCTTCAGCATTCTCGTGTGTTTTCATTTCTAACACCAAATCAACTGGCCAACACTTAATACCACCATTTCCGTATACTAATCCATTTATCATGTTCTTAGCACTCCAACTAATGACGGAGTTTGCTAAGTCAGTTTTCTCTGGAAATGTGATTGCTAAGTCAAAAAACCTTTCATCAACAATATTATCTCCGTCAATACCAATAAATCTACTGGTTTCACTTTGTCTTGCACATTCTTTGTGTGCGTTATCAAATCCTTTTACTCCATCTACTCTTTTAGCAAATGGGAACTTCATCATTAGATTAGCCCAATGTTCTTCTTTTGCTGGTTCATCGTAACTGATATAAAACACATCTAAATCACCAAGAATTAATTCTGTTTCTTTCATACTTTATCTCCATGAATACTTGTCAAAATACTTTTGTGTATATACACTTATACTGTATTTATTATATGACAACTTAACATGTTTTCCAGTAGACAATAAGTCAGAAAATGGAACTAATACTGTCTTAATTAAGAACTCTGGCCTATCTTTGTGAGTGATAAAGAACACATGGTCAGTCTTTCCAGCGACACTCACTAACTGATTTGGATCAATTCCGATACTTTTGTTCAGTTTATCACTGGCTTTGAATACTAATTCATCATCTTCGAAATGAAGTAAGATATCAGCATCTTTCGTTGTTAGTATCTTGTGTAATTGATTGTCTTTATTTCTGCGTCTGATATCAACTTTTGTTTTTATAATCTCATATACTAGTGGATTATCTGTTCTGCTTACTATATAATCTGAAAATTTATAACTACCTTCAAGAAATGGCTTAATGTCTTCAATCTCAAACCACGCAAACAAATCTTTAGTATCTTGTATTTGATTTGTTATTTGTACAATCTTATTAAAACTATCAAAATAAACAGCACGACAAGTATCAGTTTTGTTTATAAGACTTATCATAATACTGCGTCCTCGAGTTGTTTAATTTTACTACTATCCATCCAATTCTTCTCTACATAATGAACGGGCAATGTTTGAGTGAAATTACCAATCTTAACTTGTAAGTCATCTCCTAACTCGCTAGTTATACTCTTAGTCCAGTTACTCTCTATTTGAGTTTCTGGTACATTCTGCACCATACTTTTCATATGAACAAAAGTAGGAACATCTTTGATATCATAATCACATGTTTCTTCTTCAATATCTAATAGTTGAATTGCTAATGCATATGCGACATCGGCACTCATCCAGTTCTGTCCAACACCAGAAAGAAACTTATCGAAGTATACATTCCAATGAGTCATAATTAACTCAATCATTCTAAAGAATTCAAAAGTTAATTCTGATTTTTTGAAGTAAGTAAAGTTACTGTATATGTTTGGTAAATTTAATTGTGTAAATTTCTTTCTATAATAATCACTAGTAACATTTTCGTTTCTAAAAGTTTTGACATTCGTACAACACCAGACATCTTTCTTAGCAAGATAATCCCACCAATGGTCTACACTGCTAGTGAATATCATATCACTGTCAAGTATAATACTTTCATCATAAGGAGTCATGTGTGGATATTTCCACTTATTATGAATCTTCCATTTATCACCCTTAGCATCATCGTTCCAAGGAATATCAACTATAGCATCAAATACACTTTTATGTTTGTCTGTTATTAGTTTCTTAGTTCCTTCGTCTACACATACACATAGATTACTATTCTCTTGTGTTGCTTTTAAACTAAGAGCAAGAGCATAAGACATTTCTAAGTAATCGATGTCTTCACTATTTTGTGCGATAGTTATATAACCTCTGCTCATACTTTCTCTCCGTTTGATAAGAAGTCATCAACGAATCGTCCTATTGCTTTCTTATTCATAATATGTATGTCCATATTTGTGAATCTTGACAAAAGATGATTTGTAACTCTCTCAGCATCTGCACAATACATAATAATATCATTATGTGAGTTAACTCGGTATATATCATCAAGGTCAAAACTGTTATTAAGATACTCAATAGGCAACGATGGCACATCAAATGCAACACTACCGTTTAGTATATGTAATGCCATTGAGAATGCAAAATCATTTCTGAATAGATTGCCACTACAATTATACAGATAATAGTAATACTTATAATTATATTTTATATGACTTACAAGTGTGAATAGATTTTCGGCAAAGTCAGATTTCTTAAAGTATACAACTGTTGCCCAATACATTGGAATACTGAAATTGTCAATGTATTCTATGTTCTCTTTGTGTCGACCCGACACATCTCTGTACTTACAGTTAATCATAACATCATTATCACTATCCCATACTTGGTCTAGTACATTGTTCATAATGAAATAATCAGCATCTATTACTAGAGTTTCATCATATGGAGACAATTCATATACATCACTTCTTCCCATGTTCTTAAATGGTGCATATGTGAGTTTGTCTGATGTGTCTTTGAATAATCTTACATTATCTGGTTGAAAACTATCACTGACAATTACTCTATCAAAGTATTCATTGATTAATGTTTCATCTGGTTCTAAAGTTTCTGTGTTGGTTATTAGACATATTTCATCAAATAATGAAAGATTCTTTCTGGCATATCCAGCACACGCACACGCCTGTTCGGCATAGTTTATATACTCATTATTTTGAGCAAATATTACAATACCCTTACTCATATTAAATTTCTAATACTTTTTCTATTTTACGGGAACTTCTCAATTTTTGATATTCGTTATAATAATCATTTACCACCTCAAAGTATAGACTTGATACTTCATCAAGAAACTTCTCTGTATCATCAATGTGGATTGGTATATCATTCTTATCAAGTAGTGATATTTCTGTTTTACCACTTGAAACAACAAAATTCATAAAAGATATGAGTGATTGGTTGACTGTGAATGAACCACCAGCCGTGCTGTAACTTAATAAGTTCTGCGTCTTAACTTTTAGATTATTTTTGTTTAGATTGAATGTTTTCATCGTATTAGAAAAGTTCAACGCCTTCTCTAATCGTTGTAAGTCTTCTTCAGATGATTCTATTTTTATTTCTTCAGCAGTATCTGCCATAGTTTATTCTCCTATATTAGTACTAATAATACAGTAAAACTACACAAAAGTCAATACTAAAGTTGAGAAATATGAGAATAAGTTGGGGATTGGTATTGCCAACTAGCATCTGATGTACTAGTTGGCATTATTGTTCATTGAAGGCAAAAGTTCATCTCACAATGATGTTGTTACTGAACTTCTTGTTGCATTGTAACAACGAGATGATTTACTATCCCGAGTTATTTGCTTCAATTTCTATATTAAAGATTATAGACTATCTGTTACACTCCAAGTAGGATTTGTTATATTAACAGAACCTGCTGGATTTGTCATTCTTTTTGACGCAATTGCAACTGTTGATGTACCCGGAACAGTATCTGCACCAGTCCAAGACCATGCTCCACCGTAACCAGAGCCACTGCCTGTACGGGCAACGTGAGCATCATTTA
>Ga0315334_10002475_pt1 | contig 11571 bp, 19 predicted proteins | sample M150034915metaG_FD_205555 | JGI IMG/M metagenome (GOLD analysis project Ga0315334, IMG submission 205555) | Ammonia-oxidizing marine archaeal communities from Monterey Bay, California, United States - M1 500m 34915 | ecosystem: Environmental > Aquatic > Marine > Intertidal zone | place: USA... | reverse complement strand
AAGTCGATAGAATCTGGAAAAGAAAATACAAAAGTATGGAATGAACATGTAAAACTTTTAGATGAACAAAATGCAAAAATACTTCAATTTTGGTCATCCGTATTTACCAAAAAATAAACTAATGAGGTCATTGGTAAGAATATTTAATCAATAATTCTTATTGTTATTATGACTAATCCAACTGAAATTAATTCAGTATATTGGGATGATGTATCCAAATCCTGGCAATACAAAATAGTTCCTGTGGAAGAATATCATGGATTTGTTAATTGTCAATATTGTCATAAACCAATATCTCATAATATCAAAACAAGTGGAGAATTCAAAGTGGTTTATGTAAAATGTGGTTGCCCAAGCCAAAGATAAATAATTTCAAATAATATTAAATTGAAAATTATGATCATTGTTTGATGATATAATTAATGCAGAAAATGCAAAAATTGATGAGTATAATTCAGAAATAGATGATTATAAAAAAAAATTGCCAAAAAGTAAATTCATGCCTATTTAAATTCAGAAAAAAATTCTTTTGCTTTATTTTTTGATAATTCCCTATTTTTTGTTTGACAATAATTGGTAGTAAATGTACACTTTGGACACCCTTCCCAATCTTGAGACTTACCATCAGAACAATTACAATCACTCAAAAGCAAATAACATGCATTTAGGATTTTATCGAATTCATCAAAAATTATTTTACTACATCCATTGTATCCATCAGATGAATTATCGTACAGATAGATAATTCCTTTTTCATAATAAACATCAATATCATTTGATTCAGATTTTGTTAAAATTTTACTTGCATTTACTAGAACATGTGCAATTGTATGTATTTTTGAATCTGAAACTATTTGACTTTTTGAATCTGATGTTATTTTTGGTATGATATCCGACGGTAGTTCAATTCCAACTGACGAATGTTTTGATTTCCAATGAAAATTTCTCCAAGACGGAATAGTGTTGCCATTATGTGTTTCAAATTTATCTGCTGATTCATTATAATTCCCTTTCAAATACCCGGTAATGGTTCTATCCAAATCTATTACCCCATACCGCAATGAAATTTTTTTATTTTTCAAAATAATTTCTTTATGTGCTTCATTTCTTTTTGATGTTTGGATGATTGAAGTTCTGACAATCGGAATTGTTCTCTTTCCTTTTTCAGTAGACCTTGCCAAATATGCCCTTGCCCCATTTGATGATTTAATCAATGAATTGACTTCATAGTTTTTTTTGTTAAAATGATAAATTGCTTTTTGATGTAATTGATAATATCCTGTAGGGACATTTCGGGTGCCTATTTTATTAGAATTGTAATATATTGAAATTTCTCCTGATGTTCCACGAAGATTTACACTACCTGCAAAATCAAAAAATTGTGATTTATCTGTCGCCTCAGCTGATTCTTTTTCAACCTGAATTGATTCTATGTGCTTATCTGAAATGATTGAGTTTTCTTTGTTAATTGGAATTATGTGATTTTGTGCTAGATATTCATCAATATGACGTGCAAAATAATGACATGTTGCATCTTCAGGATCAAATACACAGATGGCATATGATTTCTGACCTTTTCTTCCAGCACGCCCAATTCTTTGAACAAATGAATCGAATTCACTTTTGAATGCCGATATGACTACATCTACATGACCAATATCTATCCCTAATTCTAGTGTAGGTGTACATGAAAGAATATCGAGTTCCCCTGCTTTCATCTGAGTTTCATATAATTTTCGATCATTTTGATCAAGACCTCCTCTGTGGATTTGGATTCTAACCCCTTCGTTTGACTCTTCAACATTTGATGCAAGAAATTCTGCATCATTGTGAGAATTACTAAAAACTAGTTGTGTTGAATCATTTTTGTAACAAATAGATGATAAAAGCTCCATGGTGGTTCTTTGCCCATATTTTCGTGGCATGATAAAAAACATGTGCATGTTTTGTTTTCGTCTAAATTCACTTTTGATATATGAAAATGATTTTTCAGGTAAATCAAACATGGTTGAAAAAAATTCTTTAGAGTTATCCAATGTTGCAGAAGACCCTATAAACTGAATATCTTTCATGTATCTTTTCATTCTTTTTAGAACATGATACACGTTTGAGCCATGAAAACTAGTGTATGAATGAGCTTCATCCATAACTATGATTTTTGCATTTTTGAATAATTCATTCCATTTCTTATCTTGTAAAATTAAATGGTAATTGATAAAATCAAAATTTGTTGCAATAATTATTGCCTTTTTACTTGATTCTGACAATATCATGTTTTTGTATTCTGTACTTTGTCCTCCATGAATTGAATAAATTGCAACTTTATCATGTAATCCACATTTGTATATGAGATCTGATACTTTGGATACTTGATCATCAATTAGTGCATTAAGTGGATATACAAATAATGCAAACACCCCTGGTGTGGGGTTCTTTGAAATTTTCTCCAAAATTGGAATGCTAAACGCTTCAGTTTTTCCAGAGCCTGTTGGTGCTGAAATTATTGTATTTTTACCTGAAAGAACTGAATAAACCGATTCTTTTTGAAATGGAAGTAATCCCTCAAATCCATATTTTTTTAATCCTGAGATAATTTTTTCAGATAATACGTCATTAAGATTATCTATTGGTATTTTTTCAGGTTCGGGGGCTATTTTCCTCTCATAGTGAATTAATCCTAATGTTTCATTCACATGGCCTTCGATGATTTTTTGAATAATTGAGTCATTTTCAATTAGAGATTTGGGAATCTTGTTGATATCAAACAAAATTTCTTGTGGAATAGCAATTTTTGGTTTTGTTGGAATTGTTTTTTGACTAATCTTCCTAATTTCTTCTGGATAGTATGGTTGACTAGATTCCATTGGACCATTACATCTATGTGGTTCATCAGTTCTTGCATCAATTGGAATAAACTTCCCGCTATCTGATTTGAATTCTTCATCCCAATAGATTTCAGAACCACACCCTTTGGAACATTGTTTTGTTCTACCTGAATAATTAACTCCATATGTCGGTTTTTTTGTAATAACTAGTTCTGGATTACATTTGGGGCAAATTCCTGTGGCTCCAACATCGCCTAAATTCTGTGTAAGTTTTGTATCGCAATTGGAACAAAATTTCATGAATAATACTTTTGATTAGTTTACCATTAATGAATTATAACCTACTTTCATCACTAACAACCAACAGTTGCTAATGTTTTTTTGCATTCAAATGCCCAATCAAAATTTGATGGATCATCATTAATAACAAAATGTACTATAGTTCCTATTACAATAAATGCAATTACAAATTTTATAATTTTATTCATAATATTTATCAGATATTCTGATTTTTAAGTTGCTCTAACAAAAATCTATCAAGGGACTATTTTGAATTTTCTTAAATATGTGTTCATTAAAGGCCAACTGTAATCAAAGAAATGACTTTTGAAGATGAATATCGAAAAAAAATGATAAAACAAAAAGAAGATTATGAAAAGCAAAAAAAGATTGAAGGTGATTCTGATTTAATCTTTAATGAAAAGGATAACAAACCACCAAAAAGAAAATTTTAGAGATATCTTAAAATCATGAATACTAATAGAGGTAAAATTAGAGAGAATTATGACATTATTTTGTAAACAATGTAATGGTAGGAGAGTACCTATATTCCAAAAAACTGAAAATATTTCATTCTGGTTATGTGAAAATTGTAAAAATTTTACTGATGCTGATGATAACATTCTAAGAGAATTGACTGAATTGGAAAAAATTGAGATGAAAAAAGAGCTTGAAGATTTTAAAGAGGATAATTCAAAATTTTCTAAAGAGAAAATGGTACGAAGAAAAGGTGTTAATTAACATAATAAAAAAAATTAGTAAAAAAACCAGAACTTATTACAATTATTGATTTTTGAATATTATACATGTCTAAATTTGTAGAAATTGCTATTGGAATTGCAGCTATTGTAGCTGGTATTGCTTTAATTGGTGGTTTGATTTAGAATTGCTTTGAATTTTATCAGGCTTGGTATTCATTAACGCATTTTTTACGTCTTTACAAGTCATTACTACTGAAATTTTTGTTCATAATGTTTGAAAATCTGTAAGAACCTATACTTAGAAAATTCTAAATTGTTCCTTTAGAATAATGAATTTGAAGAAAACTATGCCATTAGATAAAATGTCCAATTCTGAAGAATTTGTTCCAACTCATAAATCTGTAATTTTACACACAAATGGAACTCCTGTTGCTTGTATTATTGACAATGAAATTCAAAATCAATCTCGCTATGAATTATTATCAAATGATACTTCGGTTAGAGCAAGCTTAATTGGATTTTTAAATAAAGATGAAGAGTTGGGACTGTTTATGGGATTTAAATTAAAAATTCAAACTAATGATGATTTTTTTGAATACACTGTATACCCTAACGAAGAATTTATTGATACAGTAATTTTTGAGGAATCTATTTTATTAATTAATGAAAAATTAGAAAATCTTTTTTCTCTGAAAAAAATAATGACTGATCAATTTGTAAAAACAAGATCAGAATTTGAAAAATTTCAAAAGATAATCAAATAACTTACAATCATTAAATTACTGGTAATAATTTACTTTGATCATGACAAATTATACTCAGATGTTAAAGGTTAGGGAACCTACTTTACTTGATAGAGAAGATGGTCATTGGTACCAAACAAAATTTGATAATGTTTATCCTTCAATCAGTACCATTTTATCTGCAACATCTACCGAGGATAAAAAAAATGGATTAGAAAATTGGAAAGCAAATGAACCTGCACATGAATATATTACAAAACAATCCCAGCATATTGGAACTCAATCTCATAAAATAATTGAAGATTATTTAAGTAATAATTTATCATTAGAAGAATTTGATTTATTGCCTATTGCACATTTTAATAATTTAAAACCATTTTTGGAAAATATTTCTGATGTAACGTGTATTGAACAAAGAATGTATTCTGATAAACTAAAGGTTGCGGGCACAAGTGACCTAATTGCATATTATAATGGTGAATTATCTATTATTGATTATAAAACAAAGAGAAAACCTCAGATTGATGATTATATGTATGAGTATTATTTGCAAACTACCTGTTATGCCCAAATGTTTCATGAAGTAACAGGTCAAAAAATCAATCAAATTGTTATTTTAGTAAGTAGCGAAAAAAATACTAGGCAAGAATTTATCAAAACATGTGATGATTATATTGAGCCTATGAAAGAACGAATTGAAAATTACTATTTGAATGACTTAGCCTAAAAAAATTATTCAATAAATTGGTCATTTTTTAAAAGAACACTTGTATATGGTTACAAGCGAATAGCCGTAAGATATGAAATACATGTGTAGAACCTGCAAAACGAAATGCGATGATATTCCTGAACATATGATGAAAGTTCATAATTTCTCAAAATCTATTGTAGAATCTCAATTGAAAGCAAATTCTAATTGTTACAAAAATTCCTTTGAAATAATCGAATAAAATTAATTTAAAATTTTAATCAATAATTTTTGAATATTTTAATTTCTGTAACTTATGTTGGTCTGAAACATTTAGAAAAGTTATTTACTTTCTAGGTCTTCTACGAGGATTTTTTTCGTAAAATTTTTCTAGATTTTCAATCCATTTTTTATTTTCTTCAAGTCGTGATCTTGCATGTGGTTTTTTACCATTATTTGATAAAACATCACTATTATTTTCATAGAATCTATCTGTTTCAGAAATTAATACATCTAGAAAATCAGATGCTCCTCTTGCTTCAAGACCTTTCGGCTCTCTATGCGTTGTAATGGATTTTACAAGTGTTTCAATTTTAGCTATTTTTAATCGATATTCACTTAGAATTCTATGTTCTAAAGAGATCATTTCATTTTGATATGTAATTCACTAGTGTATGTTCATTTCGGTTTTATAATAAATTCCAAAATTATATTTTTTAAAATTATTGATTACTCATTCCAAATAGATTGTAATTTTAACCACTTTATCAAATCTCTATACAATTTACTTTTTTGCATGTTTAAAACTCCTATTTCTAGATTAGTTGATGATTTGACAGTTTTTGAATATTTTTCATAAATTGCAAAAATTATTTTATCTAAATACATCTCATTTTGCATCTCTTTTTTTGCCAATTCTTCTGATTCAGTCATGGCAAAACTTGCAAACAATACCCCATCTACCCAATATGCGTTGGCTGAATCCAATGAGGACATCATTCCAATCAGATCATCTAAATTTAATTTTATTATGTCTCTAACATAGATTTTATCATACGGTTTATGAATAAATTCTGTCATGAGATTTTGTTCTATTTGGAGTTTTATGAATATTTGTAAATCTTATAACTAGTTTTTTTAAAATAATGTCAATGGATGAAAAATCAAAAGGTTTGAATGAATATGATCTATTTGTAACTGAATTTCCTAAAAAGAGCTACAGTATTGTTGATTATCTTCAGGGGCGGGTACATTTTGCATTATTAGACCAAATGAAACTTATGCATGATTCAGGAATGTCAAAAACTCAAATCAAAACAACAATCATTACAAATGTTACTGCAATCATAAATAATTTTGAACCTCAAAAATCAAAAAGTTCTTGATTCTAAATTAGTTGATTCTGCCATGAATATTTTGTGACATTTACAATAACAATTTGTATGTGGCATGTCATTATCATTCCTATATTTACATTCTTTAGTGTGTTCAATTAATGACAATTTTTAGAGTTATTATATTATGATTTTGTAGGATCCCTGCTCAATATGTTTAGTACATGTTCTATGATCTGCTTTTGGCCTCCTTCATGTAAATCCATTCTAACTGTATCAGAACCTAAACTAACAAAAATTAGATTCTCATCTTCTAATGGGAAAGTTATTCTGGTAATTTTTTCAAATGCAGCTACTGCATACAATCCATTTCCAATTTTTGAACTCAATTGTTTTCTAGCTTTCCATGCACTAGCAGCTCTTCTAAGTGATGACTCTGTCTCTTCCTGAGATAGATAGTTTGTTATTCCATTTCGATGACTAGTTGTGAGTATTTTCCCTTCAGTATCTGTAACAATACTATGTCTGATGTTCACATCTGAATCCATTATTTTGTTTAAAAGATTTTCAAAATTCATATAATTTCTCATGTAAAAATATTACTTAAATGATCCCAAGATTCTCACTATAATATTATGAATAAAAAATAAAATCTTAAAAATCTAAAATAGATTTATGGTAATTTATTCATCAGAAATTAACCAAGAAATTCCAATTACTTCTTCCCATGCTGTTTGGTTATTGTTATCATTCATGAAGTAGATAAACAAAATTTGTATTTAACAAATGTGAATGATTCATCAGTATGAATTCTATGAATCATTTGATAGTGATTCTTTATATCTAATTTGAATTAATTTTTGTACCAGACCAAAAATGATGAATAATTCATTTTTTAGAATTTCATCATTTTTTAATTTTGTTGATTTGCAGTGTTTTCATAATAGAATTCTTGTTTTTTTAGATTTCTCTCAGAAATTATTCTACATTTTCTCATAGGTACTAATCTTGAAATTTGCTCATATGTGTTAATATCTCTAACATCTTCTGCATATGCAATTTGTAAAAGTGGTGATTTCTCTTCAATGATTGGTTTTGCTTGCTCATATCCACTGCTTTGCCTCATTCCTGTTCTAAAAAGCCCTACATGTTTGTCACTTTTTGAAATTTGTGGATCTTGATAACAACAAATTGCAAATTCATCCTCCTCTTTTTCTATTATTGTCAATCTGGTAAATTTCTCACTCCAATTTTCAATTTCATGAGCAATGTCGATAGCTTTCTTTTTGTCTTCAAAAACTGTAGAAATTACTAACCTGTCTTTTTCATGTGCCCATGAAATACTGAAAAAATCCCTATACCAATCAATTTCAAAAGACATGCTATTCATCAAAAAATTATCAAATTAATGTTTTCTATTTGTTATAAAATTAATTTTATTTTTGATGAATCTTTTAACATATTTCAGAAAAATCCGCTAGAAAATTAATAAAGATAGAATGAAAAAGGCATGGCTTGTTTTAAGATTATCAAACTGTTAACGAAATAAGAAAACTTATTGTACGAAAACTGACAAGTGGGTTGTTTAAATTATGAAAATTAGTTTTATTTTTTTCTAAAAATTAAACGAATGTTTGATCCAGATTCCAATTTTCTTTTATATCTATTAGACCGACTTCTTTTTGGCGACTTCGTTTAGTGGTCTTAGCATGCTATAAAGGGCTACTACTCCAAGGCGTCTATGTTCTTTTTTTTAACAATGCGTCTTCTGCTGTTTTTTCTTTATTTGATTCCCAGTGCCAATTATGATGTTTTTTCCAATGACTTTCTAACTCTTCAGTAGTCGGTTCTTTACCCAGTGGGGTGCCACATAATTTACACTGTTTCATTTTTTATCTCTGAAACTTTTTTCTTTTTTGGTTTTATTAATGGATGACATTGTGAAGGTAAATTTTCATCATCAGTCATATAATTTGAATTATAACTTAGGCAAAATTAAGAGTTTTGTTATGAATTGTTTTATTTTTTCGGTTTGGTAATTTTTTTATTTGTTCTATATCTTTCTCTTCTTCTATTTTTTTCTAAACTCATAATTGAATATGTTTTTTCCACTTTACACAGTTTCATCTCTCCTGTAATTTCATCATGAATTGATTCTATGTTGCCATTAGATAGTAATTCACCCATAATACTCCATACTTTGTTTTGTGAAATTTCAAATTTGAATGAAATTGTTGATACTTTTGTAAAATACCCATTATCTGAATTTCGTAAAATAAATTTCTCAATTTTTTGTTCAGTTGTTAATGATGATTCTTTTTTTTGGAATTTTCTAAAGGGTCTTTTTTCTGACAATATTTTAATAAATATTTTCTAGTATTTTAGCTAAATTATTTGGAATTTAATGTATCTGGATCATTATTTCCTGGTAGATAATTATCTCCTAACTTTACTTTCATTTTTTCATCAAATTCTTCTTGTAATCTTGTAAGATACATTTCAGCCTCAGTTTCATCTTTTGGAATTCCAGTATCTATATCATAATTGAATCCTGTTGCTAAATGATAAAATTCCTCAAAGAATTCTTTACAATCAATAACATCTGCATTTCTATCTATGGATGTTACTAGACAACCTTTTTCAACTCTAAAATTTAGGCAAACTTCTTCTTCTATCATAGTATCTGTAATTGTTGCCATGAGATATGCCATATGCTGCTCATTTAGGATGGGTTGACCTTTATTCACAATCCATAATTCCTTTCCATCTATCAAATCATTGAAATTCCTGATTGTCACATCTCGAATATCTGAATCTAGATGTGCTGATTTTGATTTCCATAAACTTTGATCATAATTTTTTGGTTTAACATAAACTAGATCAAAACTCAATTCTTCGTTTAATTGTTCAAATTCCCAAATTTCTTTATTGGTCCACATTGGTGAAAATTTACTGATTAATTCTCTTGTAGTTTGATTCATCTAGACATTCATTGTTTTTCTATAGTTTAATCTTTATTGCACTAATTGTTTATACCTGATTTTAGAAATTCTATTGTACATTCTGCCAATTCTTTATCTGAATGCTTTTTTATTTCATGTTTGCAATTAGGGCAAATTCCTGATTGTTCATCATTTAATTCATCTCCTACTTGTTTCATACAGCATTCCATTAATTCAGATGTTGAATGTGATTCCATTGCAAGTTTACATGTTGGACACTGAGTCATATTGTTTTATGCTTAATCTGTACTAATAAATTATATTTAATTTAGAAAAAAACCATCTAATGAATATTGTTGATAAATTTCAAAGTAATTTAAAATGTGTTTGTAATAATTATGTTATTTTTAATGTGATTGATAATATTGAATGTGATTGGGGAGAACATACAGTAATCCAATGTAGTAATTGTGAAGAACTTTTTTCAATTGATAAAAAATGTGCTGCATTTCAAAGTCTTGAACAATTATTCAAATTAAATATTGGATTATTTACTGAAAAAGAAAAATTTGATTATTTGTCAAATACGCATCCTTGTTAAAATCTTAGGCCACAGAAAAAAGTTGGTAACCGCTGTCGTTTTTGGGTAATTTGATTACCAACCACCAGCTAAAACCTATGGCAATATTATAAATTAAAAAATTATCATAAAATAAAAAATGTCTGCAAATATTGATTCAAGCTATCATTTTTTTTAATTAAATATCTCCAAATAAAAATACAAATCCTACTGCCAATGCTATAATTGAAATCCCCATAGTGATGTAAAATTTACTATTCATACAATTCTCTGAAATTAACCAAAATTAATAGTTTAGAATTTTGAAAGCAAGCAAACATGATATTTTTTGCATCGACTCTTTGGGAGTTACATACCAATATCATGTAGACAATCGTCTTGCTTCCAATATTTCTAATTTTACTGTTGATTTATTTTTAAAATAAAATGTGTCTCAAAATTTAATCAAAATGGGTTGAAAAAATTATCTTGTTATTTTTGAAATTGAGCCTAATCTAAATTTCTTTTACACAAAAATTTTTCAGTTATTCATAATAGAACTAATTAATTGATTATTGTCTGTAAAGGAGTTAAAAAATTCTCTAAAATTGAAAAATGTCCATTTATCTGTGATGGTGATTGGGGGGATGATTCGTTAATTGACCATCAAAATTTTCACAACTCTTTTGAATCACAAAATTATTCTTGGCTTGGATTTGACATATCTCAATCTTTAGGAAAATTCAGTGGTCGTGATGGAAAGAGAAATTAATTAAGATCAGATTTTAAGAAAATAAATCATAATGGATGAAATTGAGCCAATTGGTTGGTCTAAGAATATTCTTCTTAAGTGGTCTGATTTTAAAGCAGAACACAATTCTTCAATATTTGAAGATTCTCATAGTGAAATTAAATTTAGATTTACTTGGACTGTTAATTCTGATACAAAAAATAAAGAGATTGTATTCTTGATTGAAAATATTGAACTTTTTGTGGAGTTTCATCCTTTATTGTCGTCGTTTAGAACTTTAGAAATTACTGAGAATTTATTAAAACATGAACAAGGCCATTTTGATTTAGCAGAATTAATAAAAATTGAAAATTTAGAAGAATTACAAAATAAATTTTATAACATACAATTTCCTACTAGAGGAAAAAATGATGAACAAAGAAAACAATTTGCTAAAGTAGATTCTGGGAAAATGATTTCTAAGGAAATTGAAAAACTTGAAGAATTACTGCATATTCGACGTCAACAATACAATGAACAAACAAATTTTTGTCAAAATCAAGAAAAACAAATAGAATATGATTTAATTTTTAATAACTTACGTTAGCAAATTTTTATTTTTGATTTTTAATCATTTTATTTTCTGGAATTGAATTGATATAATTTACTAATCCTCTATAGTATTTCAAATGAAAATCTAAATCTCTTATTTCTGTTTGTTTCAATTCTTCAAGTTCTGGTCCAAAATCATTTTTATCATTTTGAATATG
>Ga0315334_10002473_pt1 | contig 11574 bp, 10 predicted proteins | sample M150034915metaG_FD_205555 | JGI IMG/M metagenome (GOLD analysis project Ga0315334, IMG submission 205555) | Ammonia-oxidizing marine archaeal communities from Monterey Bay, California, United States - M1 500m 34915 | ecosystem: Environmental > Aquatic > Marine > Intertidal zone | place: USA... | reverse complement strand
GTCGATAGAGTCTGATATCCTTTTAATATACGAATCTGGATTAAGTACAAATTTTTCGAAAGGTATTTCAACAATCTTAGATAACGATTTCATTTTCATATCATCAACAACAATATCGCCTTCAATCTGAATAGATTTCTCAAACAGCTTATATTGTGCAATACTTTTAGCTGCTCTTGAACTCTTACATGTGAGATAAAAGTTATTCTCATAATCAAATGCTCTTTCATAATTTGGAAGTTTTATCATCTTATTACCAATTAATTTTTTCAAGTACTGTAGCTTATAAAATCCATCCATCATCAATTATGATATTCTGACCGTTAACATATTGCGACATGCTTGACAACAAGTAAATGACCGTCCCATTTATATCTGATGCATCAAGCATGCCCTTGTTTAAACATGCAGAATTATATTTCTCCAAGAAAACACTTGGTTGATTATCAAAAATACCACCAGGACTAATGCAATTTACTCTGATACTTTCGCCTTTACAATATTTAGAAAGATATCGTGTTATAGATATTATCCCAGACTTTATTGCACTATACTCGATAGGTGACACCATAGACGTGCCTTCATAATGCTCAAATTTAGGCGCGGCCACACCTTGAATTGATGCAACATGCACTAAATTTCCACGTCCTTGTTTTCTAAAATATAAGATTATTCGTTGAGAAAAAAGAATTGCACCGCCCAATTGATGGAATAGATCATCTTTAAGTCCTTCTGGTTTCAAATCTTCAAATCCTGCACCCCACTTCTCTGAACGTGGATACGCACAGTGAATCGCAGAATCGATCTTACCAAAATGGTCTTGTCCTGCCTCTATGAATTGATCAATAGAGGTAGTATCTGAGGTATTCACCTCTATGAACAGCGCATTATCCATGCCAAGTTCATCCTGTAGCGCCTCTCCTCTATCGCTAGAGATATCTCCAATAATAACTTTCCCACCATTTTTTACAACCTCTTTTGAGATAGAAGATCCAATTAACCCCGCACCACCAGTAATCAATACTACATTTCCATTCAACATTTTTTTATTCATTTTTTTTCCTAATTAATAGTTCGGCAATTTCAAAATCAAGTTTTGTGTCAATATCAATTGCACGCTCATTGGGAATTACTACGGACTTCACTCTTCCTTGGAAAATTCCATCATTTTCCATAACAAATTTTGGCCACAACACATATGCAACTGTTGTCATATCAAATGCTTTTGGAACATCTTGCCTTCTTGAATATGATTTTTCAACATCTATCAATAATTTTATATATTCATTATCCTCACGAACCATATTAAAAAATGGGCTACGTGATGTTTCTGTCATTGTTACCACAATGTCGGTTTCATTATCTAACTTATCCAAACAATTATTAATATCAACAACACTTCTTAATGGGGATGTTGTGGGCAACGATATAAATTTATCAAAAACTTCATTTCTCGCCCCTAGCCATTCAATTGCATGTCTCCATGCTAGCCATTCTGGAGAATTATCGCCTGCCAACTCTACTGGTCGCTCTATAACTTCCGCTCCATATCTAATTGCAACTTTGGCAATTGCCTCATCATCTGTTGAAACAAATACCCGGGATATTGACTTGACTTTTTTGGCCTTCAAAATAGAGTGTGCCAAAAGCGGAACTCCATTTAAATTACGTATATTCTTCCCAGGAAGTTCCTTTGAGCCGCCCCTTGCAAATATAAATGCAAATGTTTTCATAAGATTTCTTTACATCCTTTTTCGGCTGAATGTCGTGCCACATCAATCAGCTTTATGACTTCAGCTCCATCATGAACTGAAACTATTGGAACCTCATCTTTTTCGACACAATTAAGAAATGATTCGATCTGTTTACGATAAATATAATCACGTTCACTTTCATATCCATAAACCACAGGCTCATTGCCAATCTCGCTCCAAGTTACATTCTTTTCAATTGCATTCCAAGTTAATTCACCCTCTGTTGTCAAAACATTACATATTCGTTTCGCATAACGTCGATTAAAATCCAATTGCACTGTAATGGGGTATCCTTCTGAACTTGTTAACAGAAGATTGGCTTGATCTTCCACACTTATGTCTAATGTCCCACTATTTCTTATCCATGCCTGTACATCAGTTGGTCTACCAAAAAACCAGTGTAAATAATCTAGTTCATGACTTAGCTCCAATAATATACCTCCGCCTAATTCTTGGGATGCAGATACTGTCTTCCGATAATCCTGATCTTGTCTCCAGTCAGGAAGGTAAGAGCCACATTCAATACGGGCATGCAGAATTATTCCAGTTAGTTTGTTGCTCAGCCAATCCTTAAATTTTATTGCTCCTAGGTCATAACGTAAGACATAACCAACCACCGCTACAACTTTGTTCTCAGTTACCAACTTTAGTAGTCTGTCTACTCTTTCAAATGTATGTGAAAGTGGTTTTTCTATAAGCAAATGTATACCGTTCTTCGCTAATTCTAAAGATTGCTCCATATGTAGGGTGGAAGGCGATGAGATAATTGCTGCCTGAATTCCTACCTGAATTGCATCATTGATAGAGTACACTGTCTTTTTTGCCATATTTTCTTCTTGACATGGGTTGCCCTGTCCAGAGCGAACTACAATAATTTCTATATCTGGTCGTATCTCTGATACAAGTCTAAGGTGTCTTTTCCCAATACTACCTAGCCCTATAATTGCTAATCGGTTGATAACCACTATAAATCCTGTATCTCTCTATTTGCCCTCTCATATTCTTCTGTTCTTCCAATATCTAACCAATATTCATAAATAGGAAAGGCGTTGATATCTCCAGCTTCTAATTCATTTTCAAGTAAGTCTGTCATGTCTAAGTAGGAATTTCCATCCACCTTGTTTATCAACTTTTTATCTAATACATAAATACCAGCATTAACAAAAAATTTGTGTACTGGTTTCTCTGTAATATTTGTAACTTTAGAATCATCAACATTCACAACACCGTAAGGAACTTGAAAATCATATTCTCTAACGCACATGGTGGCTAATCCGCCATTAGTGTTATGAAAGTCTAATAAATTCTTAAAATCAACTTTAGTTAGAAGATCGCCATTCATTACAATAATAGGTAAATCTGGTATATTTTTCGGAAGCAGGCCTAATGATCCTGCAGTGCCAAGTGGAACTTTCTCATTGAGATAATTAATAGTTATTCCATTTGTATTTCCATTGCCAAAATAATCCCTAATCATTTCAGATTTATAGTGAGTGGATATATAAAAATTATTAAATCCACTATCAATGAATTGCAAAACAATGGTCTCTAAAATTGGTTTATTCCCTACTTTCAATAATGGCTTTGGTATATTTTCTGTAAATGGATGTAATCTAGCCCCAAAACCCCCTGCCATAAGAAGCACAAGGTTATCGTAAGAAGGTTTTTCAATCAAATGTTGCAAGGTTTCGAGACCAACTAGTACACCCTGTTCATCTATGATGGGTACATGTAGCAAGTTTCTATTCTTCATCTTTGATATAATTGCTTCAGAATTCTCAGACCTTAATGCTGTAGTGGGGGTTGTATTCATTATTTTTTCGACATAAAAATCCATATTGACATGTTTTATCAAAGCACGCCTGATATCACCATCTGTTACCGTTCCCAATAGCTTACCGCTACCATCAATAACTAAAGCAATTCTACAACCTCCAGCATGCAGCACTTCAATTGCTACTTGGATAGAGTCTGTTGATTTTAATAAAATTTCTGACCAAGCTTTCATTCGTTAACTTCTCTATACAAATCAACAAATTTTTTATTCATTGGAAATTCTTGAGTAACTAGCTTATCCAAAATAATATCTGATGCAGATCCTGAACCATAGATATTAATTATATTTTTGTTTATAGTTTTTTTAAACTTGTCAGATATTGCAAGAGCAATTGAACTATCTAACGAACCAATATTACAATCAATTACATTAACACCTTTAAGCCGTCCTTTCTGTCTGTCTCCAACATTCACAACCGGCCTTCCAAAACTGGCAGCTTCGATGATGCCACTTGAGGTATTTCCAATAAGCAGATCGACGTGCTTCATTGAACTTAAATATTTTAACTGGCCAAGGCTTTTTACAACTTTGTATTTAATAGAATTATTACTACAAAAATTAACTATCTCGCTATTAATAGCCCTTCCACCATCATCTGAATTTGCATAGGTAAATAACACATTAATATCAATATTTCTAATTATATTAAGAATTTTCAAAATTTGACCCTTGGCTCCATCATTAGATAGTGTTTCAGAATGATAGGTGAACAAGGCCGTTGGCTTTTTAATTTTCCAACCTAATTCAAGCTCACTTTTGCTAAGAAGTTTCATGTTAACAATGTTATCAATTCCAGGGGCACCAACTGCGAATACCGCCTCTGGGGATTCACCCATTTGTATGACTCTATTTCTATACTCATTGGTTGAGGTAAAATGCAAACTAGACATCTTGGTAATAGAATGTCTTATTTTCTCATCTACAGCTCCCTCAGTAATTTCACCACCATGGATATGAGCAATAGGGATATTCATTAACATAGCAGTAGTTGCAGCCGCATGCGTTTCATACCTATCCCCTAGGAGAAGCACAACATCAGGTTGTAATCTAATAAAACTATCAGATAATAGAATTGTTGCCAGTCCAGTTGATTTAGCTATAGACGATTTTGTGTCTGACGATAAAAGATTGTCAATCTTTTCATTTATAGAAAATCCATCTTTTTCTATCTGTTTATAAGTTAAACCAAATTCACTTGAAAGGTGAGCAGTTGTGGCTATTAATTGAAGTTTCAGTTTTGTTGACGATTGAATTTTCTTGAGTATAGGGTAAAAAATGCCATATTCCGAACGAGTGCCTGTAACTACGCATATTTTCCTTTTATTCATATTAATTCATCCATCTGATAGTCTCGTGTGGCCAACGTCCCAAGAACTTCATTCCACTTCATGGGGCTTATACCATTTCCAGGCCTCTTAACAGTGATATTCTCTTCAGTTAATACATCTCCTTGTTTTATCATCTTCTTAGCCACTATAGATTTTCTTGCAACTGTTATATTTGGCTGCTCGCTTCTACTTGGAACCTTAACGCCATTGCCTAATGCTTTTTCAATATTTCGAATTGCGCTCACCATAGCCCTTAGCTCTTTTGGATCTAGAGATGCTTTATGATCAGGGCCTTTCATGGTTTTATCCAGAGTAAAGTGTTTTTCAACGATACTTGCACCCATTGTTACAGCCGAAATATCGACCTCAATCCCCAATGTGTGATCACTGTAGCCCACAGCAACATCAAACTCTTTCTGTATGGTTTGCATAGCATTTAAATTTACATCTTCCATTGGTGTCGGATACATTGTATTAGCGTGCAATACTGTAATATCTTCTTTTTTTGTTCCAGAATCTACCAAAATAGTCAACGCATCACCAACTTCTTTGAGTGTTGACATTCCTGTGGATAAAATGACTTGTTTTGCTAATGAACCAATGAGTCTAAGATAAGGTAAGTTACTAATTTCACCGCTTGGAATTTTAAAAATTTTAAGGCCTAATTCATTTAACAGGTTAATACTGTCGTGATCAAATGGCGCTGAAAGAAACATAATTTTTCTTTCTTTACAATATTCAATCAGATTTTTATGAGCATCAAAATCAAGCTCTAACTTTTTAATCATATCAAATTGAGATTCTGATTCATCAGTTGTTTGTTTTTGATAATCAGCTTTTTCTGCTGTTTGAGAAACTAAATTTACAGCTTTAAAAGTTTGAAATTTAACTGCGTCAGCTCCTGCTTCAACAGCCACATCAATTAATTTTTTTGCCAATTCAAGTGAACCGTTGTGGTTAACGCCAGCTTCGGCTATTATAAAAACACTCACTTAATAATACTTCCTGCTTTAATAAAACTATTTTTCTTGATTATGGCTAATTCTTTAGTTACTGATCCACTCCCAATAAAGCAACTTGACTCTATTACAACTCCACCATTAATTGTTGCACTTGTGGATATATGACAATGATCTGAGATTTTGCTATCATGCTCAATTAAAGATTTTGAATTGATAATGCAGTTACTTCCCACAGTAACATTTGCATTAATCAATGCATCATGCATAACAATGGTTCCATTTCCAATTATTGCATGTTTTGAAACATAAGCCCTCGGAGAAACAATACTTGGCAAAATAAATCCAGCCTTTATTGCTAGATCAAATAGCTTTATTCTCAGTGCTGGTGATTTAATTTGACCAATCGTCACCAATACATAAGTATGTTTTATTGCTAAGCTTTCTAGATCTAAATCACTACCAATCACTGGGTATCCCAAAACATCAGTTCCAAATAATTCAGCCTTATCAATTATTCCAACGATTTGAAACTTACCTTCCTGCTCAATAACATCAATGACTGATTTGCAGTGTCCTCCGCCACCAATTAGAACGATCTCTTTTATCATATAATCACACTACTAGGAATATTTACAACTCGCTGTTCAAGCCACTCAGCGTTTGTCAAATCTCCGCACTGAATATCTTTAAACATAGTCAATTTATTCATCAAAGTCCAAATTGGGCGGGTCATCACCCCTTTTGAGTTTGTTGCTTCTAAAAACAAATCGCGTTGCTCTTTATTTTTAAGGATAATTGCATTCAGCCAATAGTTTGATTTTGAGTTTCTCAATTCTGAAACAAATATTATGTCGCTATTTTGAAAAAACTCTTTGTAACAATTAGCAATCAATCTCTTCTTCCTTAAAAACCCATCCAATTGCTCTAATTGAGCTACTATTAAGGCCGCATTTAAATTTGGCATACGATAGTTGTAACCAATCATATCATGCGCATATTCCCATTTATGTGGCTGTTTAGCTGTTGTTGTCATATGCTTCGCTTTTTTGGCAAAAACCTCATTGTCAGTTAAGATACAACCGCCGCCGCCAGATGTAATCACCTTATTTCCGTTAAAGCTTATAACACCAAGTTTTCCAAAGGTACCTGTATGTTGGTTCTTATAGTGGCTACCCAATGATTCAGCAGAATCTTCAATTAAAGCAATATTCCATTCTTCACAAATCCTTTGAATTTCATCAATACGACAAGGGTGTCCAAATGTATGCATAGGAACACAAGCTCTAATTGTCTTTCCAGTGGTTTTATTTATACATTGCCGATTTATTACAGTAGTATTTTCTTTTAAAAAATTCTGTAATGCTACTGGCGACATTCCCATTGTGTCTCTATCCACATCAATAAAAATAGGGGCTGCATTGCAATAATTGATTGCATTACATGTGGCAACAAATGTTAGAGGTTGAGTGATAACCTCATCACCACTCTCAACTCCCGATATTAAAAGTGAAATATGAAGTGCGGAAGTTCCATTGCAAGTTGCAATCGCATATTTAACACCAGTATATCTTGCAATTTTACTTTCAAAATCATCTACAAACTTGCCAACAGATGATACAAACGTAGAATCTATACATTCATTCAAATATTTTTTTTCATTGCCAAAAAATCTAGGTTCATGCAAAGGGATGAACGAATCTGTCTTAAATACACCTTTGATAAAATCAACTGTAAGTGCATACTGACAATCAAGACTGTCACTCATGTGGGATGTTGTAATATCGCTGATCTTCTGGATCCTGAATAATGCTTTCTTGGACTATGCGTTTCACCTCTTTGATTCCATCTGGCACTCGCATAGTAATCTTAAAACCTAGTTCACGTTTGATTTTATCGCTATTAACACGATAATTACGAGGATCTTCATTCTTTTCTATATATTTAATTATGGAATCAGGAATTACCTTCTTTATTTCATCTATTAGCATTTGCTTAGTGTAATTTTCAGAAGTGTCCCCAACATTAAACACATTGTATGCAACCTTTTCTGTTGGTGAACGCAATACTGTAATAAATGCATTAGAAAAGTCTTTTACATGGCAATACGGTCTCCAGAACTGCTCACCAAATATAATTAATTCCTTACCCAAGGATAAATCTTTAGTAAACTCATTAACTGTTAAATCAAATCTCATTCTAGGAGAAAGGCCATAAACAGTGGAAAATCTAAGAGATGTTGGCGAGAAATTTGAATCTTTACCAATCTCATCAAGCATGTACTTCTCAAACCTTACCTTTAATTCTGCATATAAGGATACTGGAGCAAGGATAGAGTCCTCATCCACATAGGATTCAGGGTCATCCATTTTTCCATAATTGCTACAAGTGGAGGCAAATAAGAACTTGGGTATACCAATCTCTCTGCATTTATCCAATAGCCATTTTGTGGATTCCCAATTAGTTTGCTCTGCAAGCTTCGATTGCATCTTGCACGCTGGATCGCCTACAATTGCTGCCAAATGAATAACAGCATCGATCTTATTGTTACTTAAGATTTCACTAAACGCCTTCCAGTCATTAATATCACATTTAATGAATTTAAAATTTTCATTATGCCAAATATCTAACAATGATTCCCCACCAAACATTAAATTATCAACACAAGTTACTTGATAGCCCATTGATAATAATTCCCTCAATAATCCAGAACCGACATATCCAGCTCCACCGGTAACTAAAATGTTATCCATATGTATAAACTCCTTATTATTTGTAATTCTATGCTTTGCGAATGAAAAGGCACTTGTAAAAACTGGTGAAACTACTTTTAATACACGTGTTGTATTGGCTATCTTTTGAATCAAATAATCAACCCTTGCGACATTATATTAAATGCTCATTTATATAGTCAATAAAGTTGATTATTCTCGCTGTGACTAGGTTGGCAATATAACTTAACCGTAAAAAAGAATTGATAGTTTTTTTTCACTGCAATAATCTTGTAACACTATAGTTACTTTGTACAAAATTTCGCTTTCAATGAATTCTCTAGATAACAAATTCTAGATTGTAGAACACCTAAGTTTCTACTACTTCCGTGCAAACCAACTTCAAACTACATTCCAAGAATAAGAGTTTTACTAAAGGCTCTTATATTAATTTCTGCTCTGCACCTGACAAGCCAGTAATACCTATACCAAAGACAATGAAGTCATAAGTCTTCAACAAAAAACATTTTTAGTTATTCATAGATTAATTTGGCTGACTCACTCAATTCGCTTATATGCCCTGACTCTATAACTCTACCATTATTGAATAAATAAACTAAATCAGCATTCTGAGCAACAGAAATTTTATGGGTAATTGATATTATAGTCATTTTATTTTTTATCTTATTTAGCGTGTCAACAATTGCCTTTTCAGATTCATAATCTAGGGAGCTTGTCACTTCATCAAGTACCAAGATATCAGGCTTTCTAACTAATGCCATTGCAAGTGCAATTCTTTGTTTTTGTCCACCAGAAAAAGAGGATCCTTTATCTCCAACTTCTGTATCGAGAGTCGATTCAGCAAGTCTAACAAAGTCACCTGCATTCGCAAGATCAAGAGCGTCCCACATTTCAAGCTCAGTTGCATTAGAATTCGACCAAAGTAGATTGTCTCTTATTGTGCCTTTAAATAGGGATGGCGTTTGTTGTACATAACCCACATGACTTAGAAAAGAGTTTAATTCAATCTTGGAGAGTAGATCTTCATCAACGAAGACAGTTCCAGATGAAGGATACAACAGCCCTATTATTATATCAATGCAGGTTGTTTTTCCAGAGCCAGATTCTCCCATAAATGCAATATGTGAATTTTTTTTGATGGATATATTAATATCCAATAAGGCTCCTCTAGCAGGACTGTGCTTATAAAAAATATTGGTAAGTCTTATCGATTCCATAAATCCAGTATATTTTTTTAGTCGTGGCAAATTTTGACTATCCTTAATAGAGCCAAACAAATTTTCAAACTGATCAAGACTTGGTATGGCGATATCTACCGTAGCCAGAGAAGAACTTATTAGTGATGCAATAGGTACAACTCTTACAAGCGCTACTAAAGCAGCTACTAAAACAGCTGAATTTTCACCATGGGAAATGGAAAAATATAATGCAATTAATACAGCAATAATTCCTGATGTTCTAAATATTAGTGGGATTGTATATCCCAAAGTTTGAGATACTATTGCATCTTGTGTGTGTACATCATATTTTTTTGAATGAAGATTAATAGCGTTCTCTGACCGCCCAAAAGATAGCACCTGTTTTGCATTAAGTAAGGGCTCGAACAACGCATGCGACAATTCATTTCCGGATTGTGTTGTTTTGCTACTTAAACGAGAAAGTGTAAGATTAAGATTGGACATTAGTGCAAATACAATTATCATAATGACAATTGTTATGGTAGTCATAGATGTGGACAAAGAAAGAGCAACAATTAATAAAAAAGAGATTTGAATAATACTAGATGCCATAGTCAGAATGCCATTAACACCCCCAGTAATCTGTTGAATTTCTCTCTGAAATGTGTTCTGTATTATGCCAAATGAATGAGAATTTATAAATTTTAGACCGTTATCAAAGAACTTTTTCATTCCTATAGAAATGAAAAAATAACTAATTTTATATGCATTTCTACGGCCAATTGAGTAGAAAAATAGCTCGGTTATTGCGGCCATAAGTGTGCCAAACATTAATATCATTATACTACTCGATAAGGTATAGTCTAGATTTAGTAGCGATAATGCATTTTTGAAGAATAGCATTATTTTTTGATTATTAGCAATACCATCTCCAGCTAAAAAATTTACCAACGGGATAATTGAGACTGCTGAAAATGCTTTTGCAAAAGAATCAGCTACTAGCGCAAGTCCATATATAACCACTAAACGTGTATTTAGACTTATATATCTAGCTAATAATACAAAGAATCTACGATAACTGGTTATATTTGTTTTTATTACTTGAATCATTTAATCATAAATTTTTGATTAATCATTTTTGTTATTTCGATAAAAGAATAGACTAAGGCCACTAAGCCGTAATATGGGCTTCTAAGTGAGGTATTAATAATATATTTTAAAAATACTCTTAAGTTTTTACGCCTAACATGTCCTACAGCTAAGCTTACTACTTCGTTTCTTGAGCTCACACGAATATATTTTTTTAATAACTCTATTTCTCCCCTTGTAAATAATCGCTTCCAAATTTGCAAAATACGTTCACTCTTAACCACATCAGTTAAGGTATTACACCAAGTAATACCCTTACCCTTAGCTATTTTATTCAGTTGTCCTTTATGGTGCCTCCAATATAATTTAGCATCTGAATCAAAGCCACAATCTCCAAAGACTGAGAATTTTATTATTTGCGTTATATCGGAAGACCTATCAAATCCTCCTGTTTCAATGACTATATTTTTTTTAATGAATAAAACAGTGCCTGGGGCAGAAAAATACTTTTTCGTACTACCACTGATGAAATCAAGCGCCATGACCCTTCCAGCCAAGTACCTTCCTCTCGAATTATTAATCTTTAGCCTTTCACTAAATTCTTTGTTTTCACTACCACCATAATCAATGGAAACTGGCAAAGGACCTGCGGTAACACAGTTACTGTTTTCATTGAATAATTTAACCATTTTGGAAC
>Ga0315334_10002472_pt1 | contig 11575 bp, 7 predicted proteins | sample M150034915metaG_FD_205555 | JGI IMG/M metagenome (GOLD analysis project Ga0315334, IMG submission 205555) | Ammonia-oxidizing marine archaeal communities from Monterey Bay, California, United States - M1 500m 34915 | ecosystem: Environmental > Aquatic > Marine > Intertidal zone | place: USA... | reverse complement strand
AAAGAATATGTCATCGCAACGAATGCCATCGACATGGGAATCATCGCAACGCGAAACTGCGGTCGACGCACAAATGGCAATACCGTCAATGCAGCAAAGACAGCGCGCCAGAACGTCAAAGCCACGCCACGTGTTTCCATTGGCCAATCATCGAACCACGGCGCCTTCGCGTAAAGACCGCTCGTACTCCAAAGTAAAGCAGCGACCACCACAAGCAGGCGTGAACGATCCCGAACCGAAAGCTTGACCATCAATTCTGACTTGGGCCGGACGACATCAAACGCATCAAGATACGAACAGGCAAATGGTCGCTAGCAAACCGTCCAGAGGCTGTTTTCGGATCAAGGGTGGAAAGCTGCTCGACCTCGATCGGGCCACCAACGAAAACGTGGTCGATAATACGCTCGGGTATCACACCGCGAAATCCATTCCACGTGCTATCTGGTCCAGCCACCTTTTGCTTACTCGCCTTCCGGGCGTCGACCAGCAAGTTTCCATCAATCAACGCTTGGTAGGGTGGCGATCCTGGCAGGCAATTGAAGTCACCCATCACGATGGTAGGCATATCCTTGACCTGATCTCTCACGACCTTGGTTATCAGCCGACCGCTTTCCAGACGCGACTTGGATCCACGATGATCAAAGTGTGCATTGGCCACCCACAGATTGCTACCCGTTGTCTTGTCCTTTAGAAGCATCCAGGTGCACGTCCTCGGCAGCGACGCGTCCCAACCCGCAACACCAACTTCCGCTGGTCTCTGGCTCAACCAGAACGTTCCCCGGTCAAGCTGCTCGAAACGTTCCTTACGAAAGAAAATTGGCGAGTGTTCACCGCCTCTCTTCCCATCATCACGGCCCAATCCATAGAACTGAAAATCAACGAGTCTGGCGACCAACGCATCCAATTGCCCTGCCGTCACCTCCTGCAAACCGATCACATCCTGCTTTGATATCAGATCAACTACCGCATCAACACGGTTGCGCCAGACATCCTTTCCGTCACGTGGATTGTCGTATCGGATGTTATAAGTCATCAGTCTGATTGGACTGGGCGACTCATCCGCCTGTAGTTCGCTCAATTGGATCGAATTCAGGGACAGCAACACACAGAATAGCCTCAACCATGCTGGAAAGTTCACCATTGGGACTGACTCGGGCATCAAGCATAAGAAAGCTTACTCGTGGCGAAGTGCCTCGATAGGATTCATCTTCGCTGCACGCACGGCAGGATACAACCCGCTGACTAATCCCACTCCCACGGCAATCACGACAGCCAACGGAATCGTCCAATACACAATCGACGGCTTCGCTTCACGGATCGGCTGTGGAAGACTCGCAAACTGCTCAGGGAATCCCTGCTCGAAGACCCAGATCAAACCCCCATAGACTGGTAAGCTGAGGAAACCGAGCAAGATTCCGAGAAACGCTCCGACAAAGCTGAGAACAATCGTTTCAACAAGGAATTGTTTGACAATATCTGCCCGCTTTGCCCCCAACGCGCGTCTGATACCAATCTCACGCGTTCGTTCGGTTACGCTCGCCAGCATGATGTTCATGATCCCGATCCCGCCAACCAGCAGGGAAATGCAGGCGATCAGGATTGCGATACCGAGGAACAGCATCTTCATGTTTCGAGCCTGCTCCAACAACTCCAAAGGCACAACGACCACCGTATCATTCAAATCGCTGTGGTTGGGTGCCAACAAACTCTTGATCAGTGCCGCCGATGGTCGAACCAGTTCTGGTCGAGTGGCCTGCAAAGTGATCTGATTCAATTCCATGATTTCCATCTGAAACTGACCGCTACGTCGGGTCACGATGGTATCCCCAACCCGCTTCCGAAGGGTTTTTATCGGGATATACACATCAGAAGAGAAATCCTGCGAGTCGAGTGATCCACCGATAGCCGCTGACGGATTGCGATGCTCAAGGACTCCTACGATCTTGTACTTGTCAGTATGCTCGGGAACGTTAAGTCGTTTCCCCAAAGGCTCTTCATAAGGGAAAAGCTCTGCTGCGACCCCGGCCGAGATCACGCAAACGGTATCAGATTTAATATCGTCTGCGTCACCTAGAAACCGGCCACCGTTAGCTCGGATCTTCAAACTGTTGACGTCTGCATACGCGGGAGTGCATCCCACCAAGCGACCATCAATGGAACGATCGCGATAGGTAAATTGCCGTCTTATTTCCCGGATTGGGATCGCCGTCACGATCGTCGGAACATTCGCCACGATTCTTTCCAGATCGCTGCGCAGCAATCCGTACTGATTTGCCCCCATTCCAGCCAGTTTGTCCTCCGGCGGCTTTTGGCTTCGAACGATAATGGTCGTTGAACCGAGTGACTCGATCTGCCTCTGAACCTGATCACTTGCCCCTTGGCTAATCGCAGTCAGGACAATGACCGCCGTGACACCAATCATGATGCCAATCATTGTCAAAGCCGTTCGCAATGGGTGCAATGCGAGACTTTTGATACCGAGTTTCCAAATACGTAACCAAATCATGAATCCTGTTCCCGAAGACTGAACTACTGTTTGGCTAAGAGTTCTTTCACAGCCTGTCGCTGAGCAAACCTGGCAGCATCACGCCGTTCTTCACTTACTTTTTCATCCGAATGAAGCATCCCGTCTTTCAAGAGAATGATTCGCTTTGCGCGGTCTGCCACATGGTCTTCGTGCGTGACGATGATGATCGTCCGACCGTCGCTATTGAGCTCATCAAAAATCGCCAAAATCTCCTCTGTCGTGGCCGAATCGAGGTTTCCCGTCGGCTCATCCGCCAGAACGAAGAACGGATCGTTTACCAAACTGCGGGCGATCGCGACACGTTGCTGCTGACCACCTGACAACTGCGCGGGACGGTGACTAAGGCGATCACCCAAACCCACTCGTTCGGCCAACTCCACAGCTCGCCTCTTTTCGTCCGACCCAAGTTTTCCCTGATAGTAAAGCGGGACCTGAATGTTCTCAACTACACTCAACTGCTGAATCAAGTTGTAGGACTGGAATACAAATCCAATCCGCATGCTCCTGATCTCGGCAAGTTGGTCATCTGTCATCTCGGCAATGTCATCATCACCAAGGTACAGGCTTCCGCTGGTGGGTTTGTCGAGACAACCGAGCAGGTTCAGCAACGTACTCTTGCCACTTCCCGAGGGTCCCATGATGGCAACATAATCGCCCTCTTGCACATCGAAAGAGACACCCCGCAGTGCTTTGACTGTCTCGCTTTTAAGCACATATTCCTTGGTAAGATCGCGAATGGAAGTGGCAAAGACCTTTGAATCAGCAGGGGCTGCGACGTGAGATTGATTTGCCAAGCCGTGAGGATCAATATTGCTCATCAGGATCCTCCTCCACCCGTGCGTTTTTTGATCGCTTGGGTCAACTCTATTTTCGTCACATCGCCATCGCCATCAACATCGGCATCAGAGATCATGCTTCGAAAACGACCATCAATCGCCTTGATCTCGTCCGCGGACAGAGTACCGTCACTGTCCTTGTCATTTTGTTCCATCGCCCTTTTGACCATTTCACTGGCGGAAGGCATGCCACCGCCGCCAGTTGGTCCGCCTCCAGCACCTCCCGCTCTTTCGCCGCCAGATCGGCCAGCACCTCCACCGCCAGGCCGGCCAGCACCTCCACCGCCAGGTCGGCCAGTACCTCCACCGCCAGGTCGGCCAGCACCTCCACTGCCAGGTCGGCCAGTACCTCCACCGTCAGGTCGGCCAGCACCTCCACTGCCAGGTCGGCCAGCACCTCCACTGCCAGGTCGGCCACCTTCTCCGCCCGATCGCACCGATCCCGAAGTTGCCAAGTCACGCATGCCGCTATTGTCTTCGCGTACAATCTCCGGCAGTTCCATCAAGTCAAGATGATCGCGGAGGTTTAAGATAATGACATCGCCATCATTCAGGCCGGCATCAACACTTGCCATCTTGTCATTGGTCGCCTGAATCTTAATCTTTGAGGTGACGAATTCATCCGGTCCCTTCATCACCAGGGAATACATATCGGGACCATGCTCATACAAACCCTCGATTGGGATCTGCAGCGCATCATCATGTTGCTCGACAAAAATCTGGACCTCAGCAGTCATCCCCGTCCGGATATTCTCTGGTGGATCGATGATCTCGACAATGGTTGCATACTCTTTGATGGATGAGCTGAAAAAACTTCCTGGCTCCGCGTATCGATTCACCTTGACCACACGTCCAGTGAGTTTCATTCCTGGGATGGCGTCAATCTCTATCCTCGCAGCCATGCCCTCAGTAATGAGCGTGATACGCGATTCATTAATTTTGCACTTCACCTGCATCAGTGATGGATCAGGCAAGCGAATAATCTCTTGACGCTCACGCACAGTCGCTCCAGCTTCAACCACGAACTCGGCACTGCCACCACGACTGCTGTAGCGGTTGGCATGAACAACGACTCCATCAGCTGGTGCCATCATAACGCAATTGCCAATCTGCTCTATGATGTCATCCAGCTCGGATGTTTCCTCCATCAGTTCACTTTGAGTCGCCGACAGTGAAGCCTCAGCAGCTTCGATGCCACTATCAAATTGAACCAACATTTTCTGCTTTGTTAGATTTTGCAGCACCTTTAACTTGCTGTCCGCAACGTCCAATTGGTTTTGCGCGTCGGCAACCGAAAACTGATTGGCCTCCAACGTGAGTGCATTCAACAATCCTTTGGCAACCAGACGCTCACTACTTTGACTATTAAGCCTCGCTATTCGTAACTTCTGCTCAGCAACCGCCTTTAAACTGAAAATCTCTTTCTCCGCTGTTTTATAAACCCCCTCCAGATATTCCTCACGCGAGATCTTGGCCTGCTTCAAATTGGCTAACGAAGTAGCGAGACGAGCTTCCGCAGTAATCACCTGGATTTTCTGTTCCTTGAGCCTCAACTCCAATTCAGAGGAATCGAGTTCCACCAGTGTCTCGCCTTTTTTGACGGGAGCTCCCTCGTCAATCACCCACAGAATTGCAGTTCCACTACTCCCGCGAGACTTGACGTCACAAACGATTTCGGTGTTGCTGCTACTTTCAACCTCGCCTTGCTCCAAAACGATGTGATCAAATGGACCACGGCGGGCGACCTGTGTGATCAAGTCATCAGAATTGACTCGTGCCCCGCCGCTATCGAGCAAAACGTAACCAGCACCACCGATTGCAGCAATGAAGATGATGCAGGTGAGGAGTCCTACCCAGACATTGGCCTGCCTGTGGTTTTTGGGCGATTTACTTTTCATGATGCCAGCGTGAAAGAAGGGAAAGTCAAGGAAGGACCGTATTTGTGGTAACCCCCGGCAGTTGCCAAGGTTCCGAATATCATCAGTTCCGATGGGTGATTGTGTTTGCTTGATGATATCGCCGGGGAGGGTTTGTCGGCGTGTTGAGCCGGTTTAAGGAGGGGCTTCATTCTCCGGATTCTAGCCGGATGTCAAAGTAGCGATCTGCGTCAACCCGCAGATTTGCTGGGATCTTTTCTCTCAGAACTTCCGCTGTTAACGCCAGCCTAGGGTTAATCTCGACCTGAACCTCCTGATCCACCCAAGCGCCCGCCTGCTCCAACCAGCCTTGATGCAAGTCCGAGATCGCTTTTCTGGCCATGCTGGGCGTGTCAGTGACTGATCCATCACCATTTTTTACTGGTGCGAATGCTTCGCAGGGAAGTGACTCAACCACAAACGCATTATTTGCGAGGGGCAGCAGGTCAAAAATAAATCTTTCAAATTTGGTCGCGTTCGGCTGATCAGGCGCAACCGCTCGGCCCTGTTCATCAATATGAGGGACTTTCTTTGAAGCGCGGTGAAAGGGCAATGATGTCGCGAGGGAACCGATACGCCTCAGGAAATTAACATCAAACAGGTGAACGCCAATGTTCCCCGCCCACAGTTTCAGTGATCCATCGGCATTTGTCGCCTCCGCAGCCTCTGCTGGCAAATCGCTGTACTCGATGATCTGAACCTGCCCCTCAACCAGAACAACGTTACCGACCTTTTCCATCGGATAGCGTTTCCTAACAACCTGTGTCGTCATCTCACTTTCGGCCATTAAATGGTGTCCGATCAGAGCAGGATCACAAAGATTGGCCAGCGGGTTATCAACTTGAATATAAGCCAGGTGTATCACACCCCGCTTTGCTGCGTCGGCCAGACAACCACTCCGGTCCAACGCTGCAACTGTTCCGCCATGCCCATCGGGACTCAGTGCGAGAGAGCCTGGATTCTGCATCAGCAATTTTCCAGTTGATGAATCAACTGCCGGCATCGTACCCTGCTTGAATATTTTCACATCCTCAATTGGCAACCCAAGGTAATCATTTTCGGCGAAATAGTCGACGGTCTGCTGATCTGTTGCCTCGCTTGTCATGATGTATAAAGGAATACGACAGCCATATGTTTCGTTGACTGCCAACAGACGATCAGCAAAAAATTGAAAGAGAGTTCGCTTGGAAACCGGGCCGATAGGAAACATCCCTTTTGGCTGATCGAATCCCAGACGCGTGCCTTGACCACCCGCGACGATAACAGCGGCCACCTGACCATTGCGTAAAGCTTCTTCACCCCGCAGTTGAGCCTGAGCCTGAGACCAGTCAGCCCCGCTGCCATCAGCACGAACTGCCGGTGGCGACTCGGCTCTCGCAGCCAATGCCATGAAGTCGGTGCTGCCGTACGCACCGCGAACCAGACTCGCCAATTCGGGAAGGTCGAGTTCTCTCACCTGTGCAGCCAAAATTGTCTGCTGCGATTGACTTAGCGCGTGCCAGTGGTGCAGGACATGCTGCTGACCAAATCCAGCAAGCAGCTCTTGCAAGCTGTCGAAACTCAGAGGTTTATCAGTCAACGGTTCACTCAATTGATAAGGTTTTCATCATTCAATGCCGGTAATGCCATTGCCGTGAATCGTATCGCTGTTCACGCAATCTGCTGATTTCTTTTTCTAGCAAACCTGCCCTCAGGCTGGACCGGACGTCGAATACCGTTTCCAGATCATTCTTCAGACGCTCTGGACTCAGTGGCACATTGGTCACAAAGGCACCGTGATCGCGACCCGCTCGATAATCCGGGTGCCGCGGCGTTTCACGCAGGCAGTGATCCAGCATACTCAAATCAAAGTCGTATAAAACAGTTCCGTGGTACAAAATTCGCTCCCGCGTGACACGCAAACTGTTCCCCGAACACTTACAGTTCTGCCACGTCAAATCACAGATTCCTTGCAGCTCCGTTGCTGGAATCTGCTTCTGAACAGCCGCTAACACTCGCCGCATGACATACTGATGAGCCGCATCAATTTTCTTCAATCCCTCGTGACAGTCATGAGCGAGAACGACGCTATACATCAGACATCCTGGCCCGCCCACCACGGACGCACCACCCGTACACCGCCGCAGCACAGGTATCTTCCTTGACAAGCAATAATCGACATCAATCTCTTCGTGAACGCGACTGGAACGACCTGCAACAACCACCGGATCTGTAAATTCCCACAACCGCAGCACTTCCCAGGGATTGTCGTCATTCACGTCAATCTCTGTCCTGGTCAGAATCGCCTCATCCAGTGCCAAATGGTCAGCTGGATCGGTGAAATCATCCAACATCCGATGCATCTTGATCCTCTAAACTAATTCGAACGCAACGATTCAAGCAGTGGCATCTTGCTGACCCGCCGCACTGCGGCTAATCCTGCCAGCAGTCCAAACAGCGTAATGCCAACCAAGATGACGAGCGGTTCCACCACAGATAGATCCAGACCGTTGATGATTGCATGGGGCAATACGGCCAAGATGGCACAGGCAGCACCGCAACCGATTCCCAGTATCAGCAAGGCCGCTGTTTCACCCATCACGACCAACATTAGACGACGTCGACTAAAGCCAATCGCCCGCATGACGGCCAACTCCTGACGTCGCTCCAAAACACCCCGCAACTGCGCGACGGCCAAACCAATGGTACCTAGCAAAAGTCCCAAGGCACCGAGACTCTGGAATGTACGCAGGTAGGTATTTTGCACGGCCAACATCGCCGACAAGACCCGATTGGCGTCAGTAACATCCATGCCGATGTCCCCCAGTCGATTCTCCAACACCACAGCGACCTGATCTGCATGGGAATTATCATCGGCGATTAGGAAGTACTGGTAACCACTTACGTCTGGAAATGCCGTTTCAAAGTTCTCTTCTCCGATCAACAACTTTCCTTGCAGCATTGAGTTGGCAAGCAGTCCGACGACGCGAAAGTAAACCGGTTGATCCGGCTCGTACTCAAAGGCTCGGATTTCGCCAACACCCTTCATCATCTGCAGGCTCCACATGGCGGTATTCTGATCGATAATGACTGGGATCGGATCCTCTTGACTGCCTGAGGCTTGGGTTGCCAATGCATCCCACGGTGATTGATCTGCTGACAAGCCACCATCAGCAGCCCACTGGAATCCGGGCAACGTTGTTGATGAATCACCGAACAAGCTGCTGAATGACTTCGGTACGCCGAGCACCGTGGGCCGTGTTGCCTTGTACAGGTTATTACAACTGGCGTCTTGCCCCAATCGCAACCGAAACGGCGCAATCAGTGCATTGGCAAGGACGGACGCGTCCGGACCCAGCAACTCGGAACGCACTTGGGTCTGCCTCAGATCTCTCGAAAGGGGCTGCGCCGATTGACCAATCAGAGCGAATCCCCCTGTCCCTTCCTGTCCTGGTTGTAACCGGAAAGCTGCAATCGCCATGATCAGGAAGGCAGCGGTTGCCATCAGTCCAATCGTCATGGTGCTCCGCAACGGATGCCGAGAGGCATTGCGAATCGCGAGTTGACGAAGCGTAAACGAGCCTTGGACGACGCCGACTGCAATGCGACGCGGGCTTCGCAAACATGAATAGACAAAGACAAGTGCTGCGATCAGCAGCAACATCCCGCCGCCCACGAAAGAGCCAGCAGCAATTTGACCAGCAGCGGTAGCACCAAAGGCACCCAAACCGATCGCCATGAATCCCAAAGCAGCAGCGAGTACCGGCAGTTTACTCTTTCCTGACTGTCGATCCGCCATCGTGTCCGAATCCCGTTGCGACAACAGATCCTGAGCATCAAGCCGCGTTAACCAGCGTGTCGTCAACCACAACGTTATCGCTGCAACACCCCATCCTGCAATCGCTCCGATCAGGATGCTTTGAACGCTCCAATGAAAAGCAAGAAACGGAACAGTAACGGCCCCCACCCACAGGGACCGCAGCGCCCACAGCACGACCCACGCATAAAGAAATCCACCGGCGACTCCCAACAACACGCCTATACCAGCGATCAGCAAACCTTCACCAAGCACCAAAGATACGACACGTCGCGGATTCCAGCCGACCGCCAACAGAGTTCCAAACTGGGCCATACGTTGAGTCATACCCAATCGGAACAGCATCGCAATCAGCAACACAGCAGCGAAAATCACAAAGAAACTCAGTGATAGAAACAGCCCGTCAAAAGGGGTCGTACCACTGGATGCCGCCAGCTGTTGCTCGCGAATGGGCCGGATCGACCAACCCAACTCTGCAAAGGAGGGCCTGAGGACTTCCAGCAAACGCTCGCGGAGTGCATCTTCATCAATCGCAGCATCGGTCGAAATCCGCACGCCCGTTGTTTGTCCAAAGCGACTGCCGAACAATCGTTGCCCGTCAGACAGCGGAAGAAACGCCTTGGGGGTCAAGCGGTACTCGTTCCAATAGACATCATCTTCCTTGCTGATTTCACGCTCCAGCGGAAACGGCAAATCCCAATCACTGATCGAGTCCTGATCGGTGACACCAGGAACAGAAGGAGTCAAATCAGGATCGTTATAAACCGTGGGCGGATGATCAAAGGTAGCCGCTCGACGCCGGCGATAGGGTGTTGCCGGACGGGTAATCGGCACAACCTCCGTGACCACCGCTTCAAAAAATCGCTCAATCTCTTTACCGTTCTCAACTTCCGGTTCGTAATAGGCGACACGCAAACGTGTTCCACGATCAGCATTCAGTCGATCGGCGGCCCACTGATTCAAAACCATTGGGACCACCACCCCCGCCTTCACTTGCTGGGACGTCGCCGGTGCTGACTTCTCACCAGCTGCATCAGCATCCGGGCGCTGATAGTTCAATGGCAAATCCGGACTGGAATCGATCGCAGTGATCGTGCTGTAAGAAACTGACGCAACGACCTCGCCGTTGTCATTCAAACGCTCGATGGCATTTGCCAAATAGGTCGTTGTCTCGGTCAATTGCTCCGACGGAAAAGCTTCTACAATCCGGTCGACGGCGACCTCAGGCAGCAGCAGACGTTCACTCGTCAACCAGTAGTAATCGTAAACAACGCTTGGATCGCCCTCGTCAGGCTCGAACCGACGTTGGACTCGTTGCAGAGTCAACCCAAGGTCGTTCAAGCTGATTTGAAAATCTTGCAATGTTGCCGGTTGGTCAAGCAACAGGGCATTGGCTTGCCCCTCTCTCTCGAGAACCTCGCCAATGGTGTTCCGATTCACAAAAACATTTTTAGGTGCCGCCTGACTGGGTGAAACAGTAAAGATCCCAAGTCCACGATCAGGGACAATTCCGGCAACCCGCATTCGCGGTAGACCCTCACTTTGTGCATCACGTTTTCCTAAGGGGCTATCGGCGGGGACCGCCTGTTCGACCGGCAGCCGCAACGTCAGCAGATCGCCAACCTTGACCCCCAATTCCGACGCCATCGACTGGTTTAACACGATGCTGTCGTCGTCAAACAACGGCGGCTTTGGAATACCCGAAACGTCAAGCCGCCAAAAATCATCATCGCAACCGATGATCTGTACCGAACCCGCCCTGCGAATCGAATCGTCTTCGCTCCGCGCCTCGACAATTCCATTCTCAAATAGCATCAATGGAATCGGATTGAGGTTCGCTGCGGTCAATCCTTCGACCCCAAAAAACCCGCCCGGAAAGACCGCGTTCTCCGTGTTTCCGAGACGTTCGATCGTTAGCCCCCGCAAGCTACCCCGCATCGAATCACCAACCAGTAAGGCGCCCACAATCACGGCAGTCGCCGTCGCGACCCCCAGTGCAACAGAGACTGAAACTCGCCAAGAGTGCCTCATACTGGCACGAATCAACCGTGACATCGTGAAGGGTGTGGTACTGCCTGTATCTTGCAAATTGGCCATTTTTTTCTCTTCTCCAACAACTAACACCGTAGTTTCTACGCGGATCGGTCCGGTGATGACAGACGCCAACCAGAATTCATCAAAATTTCCCTGTCCACGATCACCAGACCAATTCCTGCACTGGCTTGGACCAACAGATCTGCCCGTGAGTACGAGCTGCCTGCTAAGGTACCCATTGAGGGCGATAACAACTGCGTTCGCCCATATCAATCGCCGGCAGCCCTTCGCCACATCCCTTTACTCCCCTGCCCTGACATGCACGTATCCAACCACCTCGTCGTGGTGGTCACGACAGTCGAATCGCTCGATGATGCTGAACGACTTTCCCTTCAGCTGGTTGAGCAAAGTCTGGCTGCGTGTGTTCAGATCGATGGTCCCATCACCAGTCATTACCGTTGGGATG
>Ga0315334_10002467_pt1 | contig 11579 bp, 15 predicted proteins | sample M150034915metaG_FD_205555 | JGI IMG/M metagenome (GOLD analysis project Ga0315334, IMG submission 205555) | Ammonia-oxidizing marine archaeal communities from Monterey Bay, California, United States - M1 500m 34915 | ecosystem: Environmental > Aquatic > Marine > Intertidal zone | place: USA... | reverse complement strand
GTTATAGGTAGATTTCCAATTGCATTTGCAGCCATTACAGCCATCACAGAATCAAAAAACTCTATTGCAAAACCAACACTGTGTGCTATAATTAAGAATGAAATTCCATAAAACGTCCAAGAAACTAAAGATGTGATGAAACCAACTGTGAAAACTTTCTTTGATTTTGAAGAGCCTAAATTTTCTCGGCTCATGGTGCAAACTTCTTCTATGTATCCATTTGTTTGTTTAACATATTTTTCACCTCGTTCTTTTCCCAATTTAGTAATTAAACTAGCTAAAACCCTTGGTAGTTGAAATGTGTGCTTTGCTGATGCAAAGAACAAAACCACCCAAAGTAATGTTACGGTTATACTCGTTCCTAAAACTACAGCGGCAACAACATAAGCACCACTAAGTAATGCAAGTATTCCGGCAAGAATTGATAAAACACCTGCGGCAAAAACCTCAGTTACTATATCAAGTAATGCAACCCATGACGCCTTTGAAGTTGCTATGCCTTTTTTCTTCATATAATAAATTACAGCGAATTCGGCGCCGACAAACATTGGTGTTGTAAATTTTATGAATTCGCTACCCACTCTCATTGCTGTTAGACGTTTGATGGAATCAAATGGACCAAGAAATGATCTTGCAATATATGCTAGTTTGACTCCCTGTAATCCAAGCTTTACCATGAATGCAAGTGCTGCTAAGGTAAATGGGATTATACCTATGGCAAACACGTCTTGGGGTTTAATATCAAACTGGATAATAATTATAATTATAGGGATTAGTGTGGCTGGTATCGCTGCTATACGCCAATTCATTGAGGTTTTTTTTATGGATTCAAATATAAGCTAATAAAAAAAATATTTTGTCGGAATATTGAAAGTTATTTTTATTACAGGCACAGCGGGGGCAGGAAAGTCATTATTGACTTCTAAAATTAAGGAATACTATACCAAAAATTCTACATTTGCCATAACGCTGAATTTGGATCCCGGTGTAGGCAAATTGCCATATTCTCCAGATGTGGATGTCAGAGATTATGTTGATCTTAATTCTCTAATGGAACAATACGAACTTGGATCAAATGGTTCTCTAATAATGGCAAATGATCTAATTGCAACAAAAATTGATGAGATCCAAACTGAGATTGATACCATAAGTCCAGACTATCTATTGGTTGATACACCTGGACAAGTTGAACTGTTCGCATATCGCACTAGTGGTCCATTCTTTGTAAAAAATCTTAATGCCGAAGAAAAAGTTAACCTGTTCTTGTATGATGGAACAATGATTTCGTCTCCGGCCAATTTTGTATCGTTAAGTTTGCTCTCTACATCAATTAGATTGCGTTTGGATTTACCAACAGTTAACGTATTGACAAAAACAGATCTTATCCCAGACAATCTGGAAAAAATACTAGAGTGGTCATCAAATGAATATAATTTGGAAGACGATGTTGCAAAGGAAGTTGATGGAGAAACGCTTTCGCTTATTTCAGACATGCTTCAGAGCCTAAACAAAAATGAATTCCTTGATGATCTGATTCCAGTATCAAATGTTACGGGCGAGGGAATGGTTAACCTTGAAAGTGCATTAAGCAGAATTATTAACTTGGGCGAGGAAGTAGAAGACTAATGGTAAAATCAGTAACAGTTCGTGCCCCTTGTTCTACAGCAAACTTAGGTCCAGGATTTGACGTATTTGGTTTGGCACTAGATGCATTTTATGATAAAGTAACTGTAACAAAGAAAGGAAAAGGAATTTCAATCAAAACACAAGACGATATTCCACACAAACCAGAACAGAACACTGCTGGACTCGTTGCAAAAGAAATGAAAAAAAGATGCAAAATTTCTGGTGGTATTGAAATAACAATTGAGAAAAGTGTACCAGCGGGGTTTGGAATGGGAAGTAGTGCAGCATCTGCTGCTGCATGTGCAATTGGCATTAACAAACTGTATAATCTGAAATTAAGCAAAAATGAACTTGTTTCATACGCAGGAATTGGTGAAAAGGCAAGTGCGGGCTCAATTCATTATGATAATGTTGCAGCGTCAGTTGTTGGTGGATTCGTGATAGTAAGATCCAATCCTCTAAATGTAATTAGAGTTGAGGCTCCAAAGGATCTAGTTCTTTGTGTTGCAATACCTGATATCAAAGTGCCAAAGAAGAAGACCAAAGTTTCAAGAAGTGTGATTCCAAAAAGCGTAAAATTGTCTGATTCGGTGAAAAATCTAGCTAATGCAGCAAACATTGTTGCTGGATTCTTAAATAAGGATTCTAGAATGATCGGTGAATCTGTTATCGATGTAATAGTAGAACCTGCAAGAAAACACATGATTCCTGGTTTTGATAATGTGAAAAAAAATGCAATGAGAGCTGGAGCGTTTGGCGTGACAATTAGTGGTGCAGGACCATCAGTTATTGCATTTGTAAGTAAAAAACAGAATGTAAAAAAAATTGGTGATGCTATGAGAAGAGGATTCAAAACTGCAAAGAAAGATTCCGTGATTGTGATTTGCAAGCCAAGCAAAGGTCCCATAATTAAATAGAAATGAAAAAAGCAGTAATCATTCTGAGTGGAGGTTTAGATTCAGCATGCATGATGTCATATTTGAAAAAAGGATACCAGTTGTATGGAATTACATTTGCATATGGTCAAAGAGCATCTCAGGAAATAAAAGCTGCAAAACGTATAGCAAAATTACTAAAATTAAAAGAACATAAGATTCTCGATATTGGTTTCATGAAGAACCTGTATGGTGAGAGCAATGTTTTGACCAGCTCAAAAAAGAAGATGCCTGAAAAATTTAATTATTCAATAGTGGTTCCTATACGAAATGCCGTCTTTTTGTCCATAGCATCAGCGTGGGCATTTACTCTTAATGCAGAATTAGTTGCATATGGTGCACAGAAAGGAGATACCCAATATCCTGACTGCAGGCCAGAATTTTCAAGAAAACTTGAGGCTGCACTAAACCAAGGAGAAATTGATGGGATAAAAAAGAAGATTAGAAAAAACATCAAGATCTGGTCACCATATTCAGAAGGAATCTCCAAGAGTGATCTGATTAAAACTGGTCACAAAGTTTTAGGTGATGAAATTTTCAAGACGTGGAGTTGTTATTTGAATCTGAAATCACAGTGTGGTAAGTGTGAATCATGTCATAATAGGAAAAATGCATTCACAAAAGCAAAAATTTCAGATATGACAAAATATTCGAATTAGTTCTATAACACGTATTTCTTCAAAACTATTCCACGTATCAACAGATACCAGATAAGAAATACAGCCCCTACTGTTCCCCAGAAAATCCAGTTTAGTGCTTCTTGGTTCACTGTGGCTTCCTCAGCAATTGAACAATCAGTTATCTGCGAAATTTGTTCACAATCCCATCCATTCATTATAACATAGTCTTCATAGAGTGGATTTGTCTGCCAAGCAATTACAACCGCAACAGCAATAACTATTGCAAATTCGATAAGAAACCAACTGAATGTTGGCCAAGATTCTTTTGGGATATGGATATTATTTCGTGCTGGCATGAATTAACCCTAATTTCTGATTATTTATTTTTTGATGAAGGTTATTCTCAAGTTTGTGATGCTGGTCTGGTTTGTATGGTCTCGATAATCTGTTGTTTTGTTTGTTGATCCTCATAAATTCCTCTGAATGCAGAGCAGGTTAATTTTGCGTCATTTTTAACTCCTCTCATCCTCATGCAAAGATGCTCCGCTTCTATCATCACTGCTACTCCCTTAATTCCTTGTGAGTATAATTCATCTGCAATGTTTTTTGTCAGTCTTTCTTGAATCTGAAGTCTCTTTGAGTACTTTTCAACCAATCTGACTAATTTTGATATTCCAAAAACTCTTCCATTTGGTGTATATGCTATCTGGATTTTTCCAAAAAATGGTAACATGTGGTGTTCACACATTGAATAAAATTTAATGTCCTTTGCGATTATTGTTTCAGAGTCTTCTGAAAACTGAACCGATAGTTCCGAGTCAGAATCATAACCGCCAAAAATCTCTTCGTAAGCTTCAGCAATACGATTTGGGGTTTCTCGTAAGCCTTCTCTTGTAGGGTCTTCTCCAATCTCAATAATCAATTCTCTAATGAGTTTCTTAACCCGTTCTTTGTCCATGATAAATTTATGATTTTAGGTTATTTTAAGGGATGTTATCGTTCTATGCGCATAAATTATTCTTCTTTCGTGAGTATTTGTTTGCCATAAAATATGCCAGATATCAGAAATACAACACCAAGGATTCCAATCAGACTTCCGATGAATTCAGTCGTTGAGCCTAATTCAGTTTCTGCTGGTGCCCACAGAAATGCAATTAATGCACCAACAACAATCATTGGAATTCCAACTCCGAAACTGATTTGCTTAGATCCCATGTAAGGTGGCGTTGTTAGAATCTATATGAAGTTTATGTCGCTTCCTGCAACATTTTTTCAACTTTTGAAATAATATTCTCTATTTGTTTGATCTTTTCAGAAATATCCTTTGTTGGGTTATTTAGATCCTGTTTTACCAACTCCAATAAGGATGCGGCTTTATCAAGATAGTATATTGCAAGGTTATTTCCATAGGCATTAGCGTTTAAGATATTTAGTTTATTTTCTAACTGTGAAACTTGTAAGGAAAATTTCTGTTGCTGAGAAAGTTGTATGTCAGTATTTTTGATGCTGTCCATAAGTTCGATTTTTGATTTCTCAATTGACTTGTGTAGAACTATGATAATCTTGATGTGTTGTTTAATCTGAGATGTGTTGTTTGCAGAAATAAGGTTTAGTTTGGATTGCTCTAATTTAGTAACTGAATCTTCGAAACCTAGTTCTTTAGCCTGTAGGATCAGTATGTTAATTTGTTGAATGTGTCTATCAGCAAGCGCCTTTGCACGTACAATTTTATTCTCTTCTGTGATGGACTTTAGAACCTGGTATATTGCGCTGCCTTTTTTGGAAATCTCAGAGAGTATTTGTTTGGTCTTTTCAGAATCTCCCCTTTCGTATGTATCTTTTGCTAGAATCATTAGATTATCAATTTCTTGAAAATCAACATTTGCATTAAATTTTGCAGAAATTGCTTTGAGTTTTTGAATATTGATTTCAAATCTATCAAGAACAAGGTTACTTTTGTAAGATAGTTTAGATTCTGTCTCAGCAGATTCAAGTTGGCTTATCATCAGACTAATTTCTTTAATTTTCTGCATTGATGAAACAAAGTGCTCTCTCGCAGATTTTACATCATTTGCATCAATTGCTGATGATAAATTCTCAATATTCAACAGGCTTTGCCTGTATAACTCTAGAATCTCTGGAGGAACGCTTTCACGTGCCTCGATTTCAGATTTACAGAATTTTTGTCCATTTTCTGAAATAGATAGCATGTATTCTAGGTTTGATGCGGCGCTTGTAGGTACTGGAACATTTGCAAATAACAGACCTCCAATTGCAACAATTACAAATATTGAATAAATCTTATTCATCATAATCCTCCGAGTTTTTTAGTCTGACAAGATTTTGTTGATCCTTTTTAATGATTTCAATCTTATCTTGCCTTTCTAATCGCTTTACTGCCCTCCACATAGTTGTCCTTGGCTGAAGGAATTTTTTTCGAAGTTCGCTTTCTAATGCTTCGCCGCCATTTTCATGAATAAACTTGATAATCTCTTTGTCATCTTCTCTCATATCTTCATCAGAAAGAGTAGATTCCAAATCGAATGGTTTTTGTGATTCTTGAGTTGTTTGTACTGATTTTTCTGGTATGATATTTTGTTTTCTTTTGGACTTTAGAACTATTGCAATAACTGCAACCGCAATTATTGCTCCAATGCCTGCAATGAGAGGATATTGGGAGTCTTCTGTTTGAGTAATAGATTCTGCCTGTGCCGATTCAACAACTGTTAGAAAATAGGTTAGTTCTACTGGACCACTTGGTAGGAACATTTTCGTTGTATCTCCTTCTTCATTCATATCAATTGGAAAAGTCGTCATTCCGACAATTACAGAGTTTTCTGGCACTGACAGTGTAAATTCTGTTGGTGCATCAATTGTAAATGACCAAACTTTGCCATCTTTTGCTACAAGTGAATATGTATCATAATTAATCAGAATAGTTGATGCGCCAAGAGTTTCTATTTCAAAAATAGTAGAATCATTCGCGGAGACATCAGCATTCAGAAGGAACCCATTTTCATCTTCTACGACCAGATTTTCAATGGAACCACCAAAAAGTGATACCTGGGTGTCTGGAAATAGTGGATTTGAATCAAGTTCATAATAAACATGAGTTGAACCATCAGAAAAAAGAGAAAAATCAAGGGTTCGATTTGAGCCAAAAGAGTGCTGTATAGGTACCGTCATAGCAAGCAGAATTAGGACGAAAGCTGCTATCGGTACAAGCGCCATTGTTCTCAGGGCATCTGTAGAACTTAAAAGCATTCCATCACATCTGGAATGATCTCGCTTTCTACAAAGCACCGACTCTTGGTTCATTTCTAATACCTTAGATTCATCGAGTCTAGGAGATTTTGGAATGTTTTGAATTCTTGAAAGAATTCGAGACCTTTTTCGGTAATTCGAAACTTACGATTTCTATCTTCTCTTTTTGTTTCAACTAAGCCAGCATTGATCAATTTTTCACATTTGTCTAAAACTGCATAGTGTGATAGATTAGCACGTCTAGATATCGCAGAAACAATTACACCCTGTTGGCCACCATTCTGAGTGACATCTAGGATGTCTCCCATAATTCCCATCTCGGATCTGTATTGTTGTTTTGACATGGTATAGTATAGAAATCCTAGCTTTATGAGGAACATTCTGAAACGCCACGGCGGAACACACAGCGGAACAGGTATTTTGGGACTAAAAAAATGGAATTTGGTGGTTTTTGCTGGCGGGGGCGAAAAATGGAGAATTTTTTTCGTTTGTAAAAAAATCCATTAAATCAAGAAGTAACGTTGTTCAGCTTTTTATTTGAGGTATTTCAATTCATCTCATGACTGGATTACTTGACAGATTCAAAGAAGAGGATTCTGAAGGTTCAGAAATGGTTGAGGAAAGACAATCATATGATGAATCAGAACCTGAATCAACACAGTCAGATATTATTGAATCTGAAGTTGTAGAATCAGAACCTGAGAATGAATCTCGTTCTGGGTTAAATGATGTTCAAGAACAGGCAACATCATCATCTGGAGATGACATTGGAATTTCATCTCTGATGGACAAGCGGGCTAAACTCGAAGAGGCTGTAGATTATGTTGGCATGATGATTGCTAATCTCAAAGAGAAGAGAACTGGGCTTGAAAAAGAGATTGAAGAAGAGTCAGTTGATATCAAAAATCTTAAGGAGAAATTGGTTAAAGTTAATGATTACATTGAGGAAGAAACTCGCGGAATTCAAAATCTGGCAAATAAGAGATCCTCTGTTGAAAGAGAGGCGGATGAAGTTGGCAGTCTTATCACAACCCTAAGAGACAAACTTGGCGGAATTGACAGAGTAATAGATGATGAGGGAAATAGAATCAAGAGCTTCAAAGAGTCCCGAACTAAATCTTCTAGTCTTTAGATTCTAAATTTTACATAAATTTTGATTCGGTAGATGGCATTCCAGGTAGGCTGTCCATTGTTGGAACCGATGGGAATTTATCTCCAGATTGTGATTCTGCAACTGCTGCAGCCTCTGCAAGAATTCCTTCTGATTCTGAGTTGGTTGATTCTTCAACACCAAATGATGAATCACTGCTGCTGAATGTGTCTGTCATTAGTCCACCTAACATCTCAGTCATTCTTCCAATCTCTTGGTCTGCTCCAGGCATGAATTTGACCAGTGAGCCCTTTAGACCGTTCATGAGGCCAATTGTTGGCATCAAGGTTACTACTGTATCTCCCAAGTCATGGAATGTTGTTAATCGTAATTCAATTCTTTCTAAGCCCATCTTTGCGTTTCCTAAAATTTTGCTTACCTTTCTAACTTCAACTAATTCGTTTGATAATACCTTGCTGGAATAAGTGTCATGTTGCTGTGTTGCCACAACTATTTTCTGAAAGATTTCTTGGTCTCTCTGCTTTAGTTTGTTAACCATGCCGTCCATTTTTGCAATCTGTGCTTGGAGGCGTTTTACGGCAGTCTCCACTCGTGGTTTTAGTGAGCCTTTTGGCTTTACTGTATCAGTAATCTTCTCCATTAGTCCCTGTTTTTGTGGTCTTGACCACTTGTCAGTGAAGTTTCCCATGTGTGCTTTTTTGAAATATGTAGTTAATTTCAGGTGTGAATAATGGTTAACAAACCATTCAACTTCGATGACTAAATTTACTAGTAGGACGCATGAATTCTGTGAAGATAAAGCCGATAATTGGTGGTATCATTCTGGCAGCCATCATAGGTCTGGTAGCTGCTGGAGCCCAGATTAATCCTGAATATACTGTCGATGAGAAGCGCCCAAATTCAGAGGTGTGGAGTACTCGTATAGCCGGACCTGTGTTTGATGATATCAGTATTCACGAATTTGAGGCTATCACACTAGAAAGAGACGTTCCCTACAAATTCGAGTTTGTGCCTATGGGAGATTCACCAGAACGACTAAAAATCTCAGTTGGTAATGTTTTTTCTGAAATATTCGTTTTGGAGAGGACATTGGTAGATACTGGAATCTCAAAATATTATACATGGGAATATGCTGGAAAAGAAAATGTTCAGGTTTCAAATCAACAATGTCCTAATCAGAAAACTTGTGATTATGACATTACAGTTGAACGATTTGGTAATTTGGAAGGCTCGGTAAGCATATCACTATCAAGAGTCAGTATCTAAAATGTGGGCTTGACCCTTTAGTAAATCGCTGAGAGAACACCTCTCTTGAAGCACCAAGTGCTTTGCCTTTTCTTGGATTTACAGGGCCAAGCTGCTTTAGTCGTTAGGTTTTACAACCTTTTGCATTACTCAGTATTCGTTTTCTTAATATTTAAATAATTTGTAAAATTTCTTCAAAAAAACTCCTAGTTTTATGAAGAAATTATTGATGAAAAATAGCTTGGTAATAATACAAGGTGATATCAGGAATTAGTATGACTGTGGATGGGAAGAAGGAGATTGGCGGATTTTCGCTATTTGCCAAACATGCTATCAAATACTATACAGTCGGTGGTTCCGGAGTTTTAGTAAATCTTGGAATCCTATATGCACTTACAGATTTTATGGGCTTGTGGTATATCGCATCCCAGGTAATTGCCATCTCACTCTCAATAAGCTCAAATTTTTTGTTTAATCGATTTTGGACTTTTAGCGGCTCGATTCAAGACCAGCGAAACAGCGTAATGTATGTCAAATTCATAATTGTGAGTCTGATTGGAATGTTCATCCAGCTTGGAATCACATTTGCTCTGGTGGAAAACATTGCACTATACTACATGCATGCAGCCGGAATTGGAATCGTGGTTGCAGGTGCCATCAACTACGTGGTAAATCGCAGATGGACGTTTGGAATTAAATTCTAAGAGAGTATAGTGATATTATTGAATCCAAAGACAAGGCGAAAAATTGAGATCATCTCCACGTTGGGAGGAATCTGGTTTATTGTCTCATTACCTCTCCCATGGATAATTGGAGACCCAAATGTGGGCACGGAGCAACTAATCGTTGTTTTGCAGATGATTGGCTTTATCTCAATTCCATTTGTAGCCCTGGCAGTTGCCTGGACTCTAAAACCTGAACTTACTCAAAACTCATAAAAAATGACATCTCCACCAGTTTCTTCAAATGTGCCAAATCTTGAGAGTTTGATTGATGCCATTACCAAGGCCGGTGCGAAGATTCAGGAGGTTTATGATACTGATTTTGAGGTCATCAAAAAAGACGATAACTCTCCCGTTACAAAAGCCGATTTGGAAAGCAACAAAATTCTCAGATCCGTTTTGGAGAAGACTGGAATTCCAATTTTATCAGAAGAAGATGAGGATGACAAATCTCGATTGGAAAGTGAAAAGGTCTGGATTGTTGATCCCCTTGATGGAACTCAGGATTTTGTAAACCGGACTGGAGAGTTTACAGTTTTAGTTGGATTGGTGGAAAACCAAATTCCTGTGATGGGTCTGGTCTATCTTCCAACCAAGAAGATTCTCTACTATGGAGAAAAGGGCCTTGGGGCATTTTGCTATAAATCGGAAAAATGGGAAAAAATCTCGGTCAGAGATGTCAGGAATTTGAAGGAGTGTCTGGCACTTGTCAGCAGACATCATTTGTCTGACAAGGAAAAGCAGTTGTTGAAAGATCTGGAGATCTCAAAAACGGCTCAGATTGGAAGTACCCTGAAGGTGATGGAGGTCGCAGCTGGTCGGGCTGACATTTACCTGACAACCACCACCAAAATGCACCAGTGGGATACGGCAGCGTCATGGTGTATAATTTCTGAGGCTGGTGGAAAAATGACCAACCTTTTAGGAAACGAGCTGATTTACAATACTGATAATATCTTTCATCTGGATGGTCTTTTGATATCAAATGGATTTGTCCATGATATCGCATCTTCAAAAATCTCTGATTCCAACATTGTGGCAAAAGAGGATGTTCGGCACGAATTACTCATGGATATCAAGAGAATTGAGGGTGTTTTGGAGAGAATTGACATCGCTATCAAAAAACACAATGACGATAAGATGGATGCCGAGTTGACCATACTGAAGATGAAATCCGAACTGGAGAACATCCGAAAGATCATTCCTCACATGAATGGCTTTCTACAAGAATAATTTATCGTGTATGAAAATACTAGAAATGCGTAAATTCTATGATGTCGTAAACAATGAATGGAATATGACACCTTATTGAACCGGATAATCAAATCTGATTCAAACATACGTCATTGCATAATAGCAGATACAGATGGCAACATCAAGGCTGTCAAGCATAAAGATGGAGTTGAAAACTACTTGAGTGAGGTAGAAACAGCGGCATCTCTAAAACGAGCAGCTAGTTCTTGGAAGGCACGAAAACAACTTGCTCCAAAAATCGGTTCTGGACAATATGCTGTGGCAGCGTTTGAAAAACTTACACGAATGACATTTCCTTTGGGAGAAAACCACCTAGTATTTGCCAGTATGAGTTCAAATCCTATCAAAATGGAACTGGGACAGGGAGGTAGGGCAGATATTGTAGAGCATGTTTTGAACATTCTCAGTGGTGACCCAACAAAGAACTAGAGTGTGCTTTACTGGTTTAGAAAATAAGGTGAGAATGAGACATAAGATTTGAGTCTAATTGAGACTTTCACTTAAGCTCTTTCCAACAACCAAACAAATGAGATTGTAATAGTTCTGACTAATCAAAAATGTTGAGCTTTAGGTAGTAGAAATAGAGATGTAAATAAGATGTATTATTTTGCTAGTTTTTTGATCAGATTTATCACAAACACTGTAACACATTGTACAATGAGAAAGATTCCAAGACCGTTCAAAATGCCATGGGGCAAAGGCATGGTTATAGATGAAGTTTCAATATCTTCGAAATATCATGAACCGACCATCCAGCTGCTAGAGTTTGATAACGGTGACAAATTATTACGATTCTGTTCCT
>Ga0315334_10002466_pt1 | contig 11581 bp, 12 predicted proteins | sample M150034915metaG_FD_205555 | JGI IMG/M metagenome (GOLD analysis project Ga0315334, IMG submission 205555) | Ammonia-oxidizing marine archaeal communities from Monterey Bay, California, United States - M1 500m 34915 | ecosystem: Environmental > Aquatic > Marine > Intertidal zone | place: USA... | reverse complement strand
AGCATGAACCAGCTTTAAGGTTGCCTCTGCATAATTAGCACCATCATAGCGCTTTAATAATTCATGGACCTCACTATCGGGATGGTTCTTGTAAAGCGATGCTATCTCCGATCTGATTTTATCCAGACCGTCCAGCTCAAATCTTCCCACCGGTCCATTTTCTGATGAATTCCACACCAGTTTCTCGGTAAATAAATTTAACGATTGGATCTCTTTGAAGTCGTGATCTTCAGAAGCCATCCAGAATACAGGCACGAATCTGGCATCGGGGTATTCTTTATTGAGCTCTTCGGATAATTTAATTACGTGAAGAATTTTGAGAACAAAATATAACGGTCCGGTAAACAAGCAGAGCTGATGCCCGGTTGTAATTGTAAATGTATTTTCATCAAGCAAGGCTTCAATATTTTCAGATACAGCAGTATTTACGTCTGTATTTGAATAGCTCGATCTTATGGCATTGACCAAAACAGCACGAGAGCTAGAATCAAAATTGGATTTTTTTTCCTGAAGCTGAATTGCAAAATTATCTTTCGAAAATGGATGGTTGATAAATGGGGACAGGTTTTCCTGCTCGTATACCAAATTGATATGGTCTGCATCGAACATATTCAATTCGTTTCTGTGAAAATTCAAAACCTCCATACACAAATGTAATTAAGCTGTAGAAAAATGGGAAAAATAATCGTTAGAAACTATCTTTGTAAAAATATTAAACTATGAAGGCAATTATCCGAACCAATAAAGGAGAGATGAAACTCGATTTTTTTGAGAACGATGCACCGAATACCGTTGCAAATTTTACTAAATTATCGAAAGAAGGTTATTACGATGGCCTTAAGTGGCACAGAGTACTACCAAATTTTGTGATTCAAGGCGGATGTCCGAACTCAAAAGAAGGAGCATCCGGAATGGCTGGCACCGGCGGGCCTGGATACCAAATAGATTGTGAATTGGATGGTGAAAATCAATACCACGATAGAGGGGTTCTTTCGATGGCTCATGCCGGAAAAGACACAGGCGGATCTCAATTTTTTGTGTGTCATTCGAGAGATAATACAGCCCATCTTGATGGAAACCATACCTGCTTTGCGAAAGTTACGGAGGGAGTTGATATTGTAGATAATATCGTTGAAGGCGATAGCATTGAATCTATAGAAATTATAGACTAGCACTATAATGCAGCAAAAAGCGATTGTCATTGGAGCCGGTCTTGCAGGGCTGGCTGCAGCAATCCGACTTTCAAAAAAAGGAATTGAAACCCATGTCTTTGAGGCAAATAGTTTTCCCGGTGGAAAAGTAAACAGCAAAGAACAAAAAGGATATCGCTTTGATCAAGGGCCATCACTTCTCACATGCCCTGAATACATTGAAGAGCTCTACACATTGTGCGGTAAGGATTTTACATCCTTCGAAATGATCGATCTGGAAACTTCATTTACCTATTTTTTCAATGATGGACTTCGCATGGACCTGAAAAGAGATCAAAAACAGGTCATAGATGAAATTGCCGGTAAATTAGGTGAGGATCCATTGAAGGTAAAAAAATATCTAAAAAAAGCAGAAACCAATTACAATCTAATCGCACCATTATTTATAGAGAAATCACTGCACCGAACTCGAAAATTGTTTGGAAAAAATTTATTCAAAGCACTTGCGCATCTACCCAAGTACAAATTATTGAGTACGATGGCCGGAGAAAATTCAAAATTCTTTAAGAACCCAAGAACAATACAGATCTTCAATCGATTTGCACAATACAATGGAAGCCACCCTTACCTGGCTCCAGCCATGTTGAACATGATATCTCATTTAGAGATCAACATAGGACCCTATCAGCCTAAAAGAGGAATGATACAGATTTCAGATGCATTATATGCTATGGCCAAAGAACAAGGCGTCACATTTCATTTCAATGAAAAAGTAAGCAAAATTCAAATAAATAATAATAGTGTTTCAGGGGTCCAAACCGCGAATGGCAGTTACGAGAGTAACTATGTAATTAGCAACATGGACGTTGCATTCACCTATGAGAAACTGCTGCCAAAACAGAAACAACCCAGGAAAATTTTAAATCAGGAAAAATCAAGCTCCGCAATTGTTTTTTATTGGGGAATCAAAAAATCCTTCCCTCAATTAAATGTGCACAACATGTTCTTTTCTGATGAAGACAAACAGGAATTTGATTCGGTGTTCATCGATAAAGACATACACAGTGAACCATCTCTATATCTTTATATCTCTTCAAAAATAAACCCGTCCGATGCACCACAAGGATGCGAGAACTGGTTTGTTTCTATGAATGCGCCGATCGATCAGGGACAAGACTGGGAACAAATCATCGATGAAAAACGCGCGTTCATTATTCAAAAGCTTAGTAAAGCACTGGATACGGATATAAAACCACTCATTGAATGTGAGAGCATACTTGATCCACGCCTGATCGAAAAACAATACTCGGGCAAAAACGGTTCCATATATGGAAATGCCTCAAACAATAGATTCTCAGCATTTTACCGGCATCCAAATTACAGCAAACGAATAAATGGTCTATACTTTGCCGGAGTCTCTGTTCATCCCGGAGGCGGTATACCATTGGCAATAAACAGTGCTAAAATTGCATGTGAATGTCTTTTTGATGATTTTTCCCTGTGATTTCTTTACTAATTCCTCCTTTCATTTTTTAAGATCATTAAAATGCTTTTTTGAAAATTTTATCCAATAAAAGCATCACTTATCAACAATTGAATTATTCGCTTTCAAATTGTGCTTCAAAAAGCTAAATTTGTTTTAATGAGTGATTATGTAGTTTCAGCACGTAAGTACAGACCCAACACTTTTGAAACAATTGTTGGACAGGTTTCGATTACATCGACACTGCGTAATGCTATAAAAAACGATCACGTAGCACAGGCATTTCTGTTTTGCGGCACAAGGGGTGTAGGAAAAACAACTTGCGCACGAATTCTTGCCAAAACGATAAATTGCTTTAATCCGACCGAAAAAATTGAAGCATGCGACACCTGCGAATCTTGTGAGTCATTCAATTCCGGGGCGTCTTTAAACGTTTATGAATTGGATGCCGCTTCAAACAATGGAGTAGATGAGATCCGAAGCCTGATCGATCAAGTTAGAATTGCACCCCAGTTAGGCAGCCATAAAGTGTATATCATAGATGAGGTGCACATGCTATCCAAACCTGCATTCAATGCTTTTTTAAAAACTCTCGAAGAGCCACCCAAACATGCGATCTTCATACTTGCCACTACTGAAAAGCATAAAATTATACCAACGATATTATCCCGCTGTCAGATTTTTGATTTTAATCGAATTAAAGTCATGGATATTGCCGATCATTTGGCAAACATTGCAACAAAAGAAGGCATTACTGCCGATAAGAATGCGCTGCATGTAATTGCGCAGAAAGCGGATGGGGCATTGCGTGATGCACTTTCTATTTTCGATCAAATAGTATCTTTTTCCGGTGATGAAATCACCTATGAAGGTGTTATTGAAAACTTGAACATCCTTGATTATGACTACTATTTCAAGATCATCGATACTACTTTAGAGGAAGATATTCCAGGGGTTCTACTACTATTGAATGAAATTTTGGGAAAAGGATTTGACTCGCATAATTTCCTTGTTGGGCTTGCCAATCACTACCGGGATCTTCTTGTTTGCAAAGATGTAAGAACAGCCCCTTTATTGGAAGTTAGTGAATCGGTACAGCAAAAATACGTCAGTCAGGCCAAATCGATCGAAGGAAATAATTTAATCCGTGCCCTTGGGGTTCTGAGCAGTGCTGATGTGCAGTACAAAGCATCAAAAAACCAGCGATTGCTGGTTGAAATGGCTCTTATGCAACTGTGTTCTTTAAATCAGGAACTCGATAAAAAAAAAAACCTAACAGATCCGGTGGAGATCATTCCGTTCTCGCAGATAAAGCTGCGGAAAAAAGGACCGAAAATTAAGCTAAAATCGGAAATCGGAAACCAAATTGAAAGTGATCTGCAAAAACCACAACCAACGAAGGTTCCAAAAGCATCCCGAAAAATAAAAACTTCCAATTTATCGATCAAAAAATTAATTGAGAAAAAGGAAGAAATTGCTGCTCAAGGTGTAGTTGACAGTAATAGTATGCCACAAGATTCATATTCAATCGATGATTTAAAGATGTATTGGAGAAGATTTGCATTCGAGATGAAGACCAAAGGCAAAGAAACCTTTTACAATGCAATGATCAAAAGAGATCCAAAGCAGCAAGAAATAAACGAATTTGCACTTCTTGTAGACAATCAAATTCAAATAGATTACATAAAACCACAGCTTTCAGAATTGGTAGATTATATGAGAACGGAGCTGAATAATTATCAAATTGAGATCAAAATAGAGCTCACCAACAAACCGGAAGAACAATTGAAATTCCAGACTGGAAAAGACAAATTTGCCGCTCTTGCAAGAAAAAACCCTAACTTGCATGCACTGAAGAGCACTTTTAATCTTGATATCGAGTATTGAGAAAAAATAAAATAACAAAACCGGTGCCTCAGAATCAACAAAAAAATCATGGAAAAAGATAAAAATTTAGCCGTTCTAATTGATGGCGACAACATACCTTCAAAGTATATTGGTGAGATGATGGAAGAAGTGGCAAAATATGGCAATCCTACTATTAAAAGAATATATGGCGACTGGACAAAACCACATCTGTCAAAATGGAAGAAGATATTACTTCACAATGCAATTACACCGATGCAGCAATATGGTTACACAACTGGAAAAAATGCAACGGATTCTGCAATGATAATTGATGCAATGGATATTTTGTACTCCGATAAAGTAGATGGGTTTTGCATTGCCTCCAGCGATAGTGATTTCACAAGATTAGCCACAAGAATTAGGGAAACAGGAATGAGCGTTATTGGAATTGGCGAAAAGAAAACTCCAGACCCGTTTATTGTTGCCTGTGATAAATTCATATATCTGGAAATACTTCGTTCTTCTGATGAAAAGGAAAATACTTCAGGAGTGAACAAAACGAGTAAAAAGAAAACCGTTGATGAAATTAATCCTCGGGTTATAAGGCTCATTACACAAACCGTTAATGATCTGGCAGATGATGATGGGTGGGCGTTTTTAGGTGATGTAGGTAGTTTAATACAGAAAAAAGCACCAAACTTCGACTCACGTAATTATGGATATGAAAAACTGACGCCATTGATCAAATCTACAGGACTATTTGAAATTGATCAAAGGGATAGCCACAAAGGACGATATAAGCTCATCTATATCCGAAAAATCAAAGCTTGATCCGTAGCTGAACCGTAAGATCTGATTTTGTATTTCCTATTATTTCTTCAGCACCACTTCCTAGGGATTCCCGGTTAGCCAATATACTAACTCCATAACGTACCCAGAAGTCAAAACGTCTTAAAAAGGAATAACGCAGCAACACATATGCCCTGCTTCCTCTGTAATAATATGAAGGAACCGAAAACACATAAGTAGCATTATTTTCGTACGTATAAATTCTTGTATCGTAACTATCCGTGTCGAAAAGAGCATAACGAAGTGAAATGTCAACTGGAAATGATTTAGGATTGTAAATTAGATCCTGAACAATTATAATTCCGTCTTCATTCTGATTACTTGGTCGGTTGATCGTTACGTATTCCACCCTGCTTTTAAGTTTAATGCTCTCGGAAACTTTAAAAGATAAATTAAACCGATAATTCCGTTGCAAAACGTCCTCAATTTCTGTTATCGTTCCATCCGAATCTCGCCTGTTCTTTTGCCTTCTTTGCTCTCTGTATCGTACATAAACCTCAAGTCTTCTTGATGGGCGAAAAGCCGGCTGTATCATAAACTCATGACCATCAGAAGGAGCATCCACCTGATATTTTAGCCAGGGAAATTTAAAAATATCCAAGTATGTATTGATAGAGAACGTATTCGATAAATTCAATTTCAATCCTGCATACAAGCCCTTTTCATTCTGTGTTCGACTCCCTTCCGAAAATCCCGCGCTGTAAAACGTCTGATAATTTGCGCCATAGTTTCTGTAGATCAAGCTCATCGAAACACGCCTATCCAAAGAAAACAAGACACCATGAATATTTGCAAAAGCCCCTGAATATGAACTTGTCGCAACTTCTCCAAAGAAATTAAAATTTCGAACCACCCAGTTATAGTCTGCACTCATTCCAATAAGGCCCTTACCCCTAAAATCATATTTATTGTACGGTAGCGTATCTTTTTCGAACGATCGATCATATCCCTGATAAACCGCAGCCAGACCAATTTGAAGACTGCGTGTATTGTATCGGAGATTCGAACCAAAAATAATTTCATTGAGTGTGTGTTTTCGTCCAAGCTCAGAATTTGTTCTGTGCAAACCTGTCAAATTAATACTCGATACAAACTCCTGGTCTTCGAGCAAAGAATCAGAGATAACAGAACCATCAACCCCCTTGTACGATCCAAATGTAGTTAAGGAAAAATTCTTTAAACCAACCTCAACTCCTGCTCCTCGTAAATAGCGCGTTTCATCGACCGAAGTATACGGACGAATAGTATTTGCCGACTTCTTAACATTTGTAACATCCGCAGACTTTCCAAAAGCATATCCGGACCAAAAATTCAATCCCTGGCCAATTTGAATCTGATAATCTCCCAAAGCAACTGACCGAAGATACTTACCTCCTTTATAAAATGCATGCGCTGAATAAAAATCAAACCCATTCTTCTGGCTTCCTTTAAAAAATTCCTCACCCGGATCTTTTTCAGCAGTAATGCCTATACTCATATTTGTTCTATAACTGAATCTCAATCGTGCATAGTATCGATGCTCGTTCCCGTGGTAATAGGAATTACTGCTTTCGAGTATTGAATCTGAAACAGTCGCATACCCTTCTTTGGGCTCTAAAATTGTCTGATAACGCAAATACGCTTCAAATTTACCGTGTTTGAGCGCCTCCTTCAACCCAATATGCAATTGATCCAGCTTATCGTCGACACGGACGAACGGAAGTACCAGGCGAATCGTTGCCATATCCCAATACTGCAGACTCTGAAGCTCATAAATTGAAATAAATTTCCCAAAACGTTTTCTGTGTAAAAGCAAATCGCTTATTTGAACATCGGTAAGCAATCCCATTTCCTGTAATTGTTCGAGTTCCGCTGAATTCAAATTCATTGGATTATCGTATAAATAATGTAATTGTTCGAGAATATTGGTCAGATCAAGATTCTCCGATTCGAGCTGTTCCGAAATGAACTCAATTCTTTGTTGTATGATATTATTTTTCTCCTGGCCATAAGCAATGAATGTTGCAAAAAGAAGTAAAACTGAGACGATATGTTGCTTAACCTGCACCTTTATTTGCCTTGAAATACAATAGAGAAATGCGGAGACCACCCTAAGATCTGATGGTATGCACTACCCAAATCAAGATGTATTTGTTTGAAATGATAGCCAAAACCAAATGAAACTTCAATCGGTGAAGTTGCAACACCGCCACGAACAAAAAAATTATTAATCACTTCATATTCCAAGCCTGTTTTAAAACGAAGGTCATAATCGAGGTCTTTTTCTAATTCAACAGCTAGATTAAGCTTGTCGGAAAATAAATAGGAGCTTCCAAGACGCATAATGGTAGAAAATCTATCGTCTTCATATTCCGATAATTTTGCCCTTCCCAAGTTAAATACACTTATGCCTAATTTCCAGTTTTTTGTAAATTTTGCATATAACCCGACCTCAGCAGTCATGGTGTTTCTAGTGCCATAATTTTCGGTCAAGCTCAGGCCCTGATAATTTAATTGCACACCAGAATAGAATTTCTCTGAAAGTTTTAGACTATAGCCCAATCCCGCTTTATACGATCTATATTGTTTGTAACCATACATGTGCCCACCAAAAGAAAGAACACCAACTTTTAATGGAATTGCAACAGCAAATCCCTGGGTTTGAAGCTCTTTTAACAAAAAACGATTCTCATAAGAAAACCCTGCACTAAACTTATCCACATCGGCAAGGGCTGCGGGGTTATTATTGTATGCCCAGACATCGTTAAAGGTGACTGAAGTATTTGCCATAGACATGGATCTTGCACCAAGAGGCATCCACCCCTGTCCGTATGCTGAGCCAATTGTCAGACAAATTACAACCAATAATATTTTTCTCATTTTCATTTAATTAATCTTTCTGACGCATCCATAATTTTATCATTCAAATAATCGTCTTCGTCCATGAAATACCATGAGCTTCCGTTATCATCAGAAATTGCAAGAATTATAAAATCATCATTATTCATCTTATTATTCCCCAGTGTCATTGAAGTATAACTATATTTCACATGAATTGATTTCGCTTCACTTTTCATTTCAACAATGTTACCATCATTTAACTCATAAGGAGATCCGTATTGAAACAAATCAAATTTCATGGTGAAATTGCTATCGCCTAATGTTTTATAATAGTCTACCACGTTTGGATGTGTATACGCTACATAAGTCATAACCACACCATTATTTCGTGAATTAATATACGCAAACCTTGCATTATTCAACGATACTTCTTGATCTGCATTAAGTGTGCAACACGCAAGAAATAACAAGATTAGAAATACCATATTTTTCACTCTATGAAAATAGCAATTTTATGCTCTAACCAAGTGAATAATGCTTCAATAATTCTTCATATTCATCTTGATTTGAACTGATTATTCCATTCTGATCAAATTGTAACAAATCTATTATTTTTAATTTTTCCGGATATTGTTTTGCACGAAATTTATACAAATTTGCTTTGCTGCCTATTAATTGAATTTCATGGAATTCAAGTTCACTCAATACACAATAGAAAACCTTATCATTAGAAAGTTTTCTGTATTGCGGAAAGTCAATACCTTTGTAGGACATAATGCGAATGTAAATAATGTTCACAAATAAAAAGCACAAGCGAGCGCATAACGCCCTTAAAAACGATGATATCGTAAAGGCTATTTCACTCTACAACAAGGCTCTAATAGAATCGCCTAACAATTGTGATATAATTTCGGACAGGGGAGTTGCCTACCTACACGCTAAAGACGAGAAAAACTGTTTTACAGATCTGAATAGAGCAATAGAGCTTCAACCAAATTACTCCTATCGGTATGCCTGCAGAGCTTATGCCAAAAAGAATTTTGGCGATCTTGATGGTGCAATAGAAGATTATGAAAAAGCAGTTGAATTAGATCCCGATGATGCAATAGCACAGAATAACCTTGGAATGTTACTAGAAGAAAAGGGGTATCAAAAGGAAGCTGAAAAGAAATTTAAACGTGCCGATGCACTTTCCAATATGGAAGACGGTTTGCTTGGCGTTATTCAAAATTTAGAAACAGAAACAGAAATTAGCAAAGGTACTTCTATAGATTCAGCAGGCCCTGCTGAACGACAGAACGAAGAGAATACAAATAAAGCTAAAGAATTTAAAAAGGTTTTTACTTCTAAAAAGCAATTCAAAGAATTTATAATTTACATCAAAAATGGATTTAAGCTAAAATGACTCTCAAAGAAAAGGCAAATTACATCATTAAAGAATTAGAGAAACTGTATCCAGCTCCTCCTATTCCTTTGATTCACTCAGATCCTTACACTTTAATGATCGCTGTATTATTGTCTGCTCAGTGTACTGATGTAAGAGTGAATAAGATAACCCCAATTCTGTTCAAAAGAGCCGACAATCCATTTGACATGATAAAATTAAGCGCTGAAGAAATAAAGGAAATAATCCGTCCGTGTGGTTTATCCCCGAAAAAATCCAAAGCCATCTATACCTTATCTCAAATGCTTGTTACGCAATACAACGGAGTGGTTCCAATTAGTTTTGAGAAGCTCGAAGAATTTCCCGGAGTAGGTCATAAAACAGCTTCCGTAGTGATGGCCCAAGCATTTGGCATTCCTGCCTTTCCGGTTGACACCCATATTCACAGACTTTTAACAAGGTGGGGGATTACCAGTGGGAAAAATGTAGTTCAAACTGAAAAAGATGCTAAAAAATTATTTCCCGAAGAAATCTGGAATAAATTACACCTGCAAATTATATTCTATGGACGTGAATATTCCCCGGCACGATCTCCAAAAGCTGCTGTAGATTTCATTACAAAGAAGATTGGAACCGCAGAAGCATTGAACAAATTAATTTGAATATGATTAAACCATTCAATATATAAACTGTCTCATATGTGTAACTTTAAAACAAATACCATGAACACTAAAATCTTATCAATACTTTTTACGGCATTTTTATTTATATCATTTTCATCAGTTGCCCAAGCGAAATGGGAAAAGCTTGGCGCAAGAGTAGTTAATTATGGCCTGGATAGAGACGTTATTCATGTTGGTGCTCAAAGAGGTGGATTCACGAAATTAAAAGTAGCCGTTTCCGGTGGAGCGATCAACATGCACAAGATGATCGTGGAATATCAAAACGGAACAAAAGAATCCATTAATCTGAGATTCAATTTCAGCAAAAAAAGCGCCTCTCGAGTAATTGACATCCGTGGTGGTAAGAGATTAATTAGAGACATCACATTTGTGTACGACACAAAAAACCTTTCACGAACTAAAGCCAAAGTTCACGTACTGGGGCGGAGATAAATATTTTTCTTAATGTTAAAAAAGGAGTGGCTCGTCACTCCTTTTTTCGTTTCTTGGCTGATATTTTATACTTTCGTAACCAATGAGAACAAAACAAGAAATAGTTGAAAACTGGTTACCACGTTACACCGGTGAAGAGTTAGAGAATTTTGGTAAATACATCTTATTGTGCAATTTTATCAGCTACATTGAATTATTTGCAAAAATCCATAATGTCCCGATAAAAGGATCAGACAAACCGATGCAGTGTGCGACAGCAGAAGGCATTACAATCATTAATTTCGGTATGGGAAGTGCTTCTGCAGCAACATGTATGGACCTTCTGTCTTCGATTAAACCTAAAGCGGTGCTGTTTCTGGGTAAATGTGGTGGATTAAAAAAGAAGAATGAAGTGGGAGATCTAATTCTGCCTATCGCTGCAATTCGAGGTGAAGGAACCAGTAACGACTATTTCCCAGCTGAAGTCCCTGCATTACCATCATTTGCACTGCAAAAAGCCATCTCCACAACAATTCGAGACTTCGATATGGATTATTGGACAGGAACCTGTTATACCACGAATAGAAGAGTTTGGGAACATGATGATGACTTTAAAACTTATTTAGGAAAAATTCGGGCTATGGCTATTGATATGGAGACTGCCACGATCTTTACAGTAGGATTTGCTAATGAAATTCCAACAGGGGCTTTGCTGCTCGTTTCGGATCAACCTATGGTTTCAGAAGGCGTTAAAACCGGTTCTAGTGACTCAAATGTAACAACGAATTTCCTGAATTCACATCTGGAAATAGGTATTCAATCGCTCAAACAACTTATCAATTACGGCAATACAGTAAAACACTTACGCTTTGACTAATTGTTTAAAATCGCCTCCCGTAGGACTTTCAAACATGTTTAGCTCGAAGACACCAATAATTGCAAAAATGTGATC
>Ga0315334_10002463_pt1 | contig 11587 bp, 6 predicted proteins | sample M150034915metaG_FD_205555 | JGI IMG/M metagenome (GOLD analysis project Ga0315334, IMG submission 205555) | Ammonia-oxidizing marine archaeal communities from Monterey Bay, California, United States - M1 500m 34915 | ecosystem: Environmental > Aquatic > Marine > Intertidal zone | place: USA... | reverse complement strand
TCAAATTTAGATGAAGCATTAGTTAATCCCCAATAATAATGCCATGCATATTGAGGTAATTTTGGCATATCAGGATCAAGATCTTTAGGATGTATGTAGCACATGGCTGGAAAATTACTGCCGTTCATTTTGTTAATTGCTAAATTTATTAATTGCATAGGTAAAAATCGTAGATAAAAACCACCAGCTGTAGGAATATTTCTAAAAAGAAATTTTAATGTTAATGGAGGAATTTCAAAGAAATCACCGTCATTATTTTCTGATAAAGGATTATTTTGCGAAATTTTATAATAATGATTAATTGCATCTGGAATTCCATACAAGGGAGTTTTTACGGGGAAAATACTCGAATCATATTTTACATTTTTCTTTAAAATATCAAATACCCATAAATTTTTTTTATCAATGGAAAAAAATGGTGCTCTAAAACCAAGAATTTTTTCTTTAGTAATAGAATATAGTATATCTAAAGATTTTTTGAAATCTTCTTCAAATTCTTTCTTGCTTAGTTTACGTATATCTAAATGTGCATAACCATGACTAGAAATCTCATGTCCTTTTGAAATAATTTCCTCTATTAGTTGAGGATGTTTTTCTGCAATGTACCCTAATGTAAAAAAAGTTGCTGAAACATTATATTTTTCAAATAAATTTAATAATAATTTTGTATTTTTGATTATTCTTTTTTCATAATTTTCCCATTCTGAAAATGGAAGATCACAGTAATAATCCTCTAAATCTACTGACATCATATTTGTAACCATGATTTACTCACTACTTGTAACTAAAATGTCAATAAAGAGATTTATTTTTTCGAATAAATTAGTAGTCAACTACTTAAATTATTGGCAAATTTAGTCAGCGTAGAATGAATTCTCAAATCATGAAAGATTCCCAAATTAATAAGAAATTAGTTCTATCAATTTTCTTTATAGTATTTACAATTTTTCTTTTTACATCAGATGGCCATAGATATAGCGGAGATGAAGATTTTCAAAATACCCAAGCCTTACGAATGGCAACATTAGAACCTCACGAATTGTATGTTGATGGGGAATCAAGAACTCGTTTTGAATATCCTGCGGTTTATCCTCCAAAATGGCAAGGAGAGATTTGCTATAATTACATATTATGTACATCTGCAAAAATTGGTGCCAGTGCAACGCAAGTTCCATTTATTTTCATTAATCATACTTTTAATATAATTACTGAGGATACTGTAATTTGGACTGCTGACGACTTTAATGATTTACATTATGTTTTTTGGCGTAATAGTATTAACCCAGATTTTACATTCACAGAATTATTTTATGGACCTTTCTATACTGCATTATCAATAAGTGTATTTTTTCTTATTTGCCGTACATTTAATTATCAAATAAGAACATCACTAATACTTAGTTTCTTACTTGCATTAACAACTCCATTATGGGCATACTCCCAAACATCACTTAATACAGTACCTTTTGTCTTTGTATTATTACTTGGATTTTATTTTTTTAGAAGATTTCAAAAAAATAATTCATCAATTAATTTAATTTATTGTGGACTTTGTTTAGGTTTTGGATTTCTTGTACGAATGGAAATGGCAATGGTTATAATTGCACTGTCAATATTTTTTATTTATACTTTAAGAAAAAGAGATGGAAAAATAAAAAATATCATATGCTATTTTGTACCTCAAATTTTATTTTATTGCTTACATAGATTCTTTCATTTACTTCAGTATGGACCTGACGAATTTGTCAATACAGAAAGTAGTTTGATATTAATTGGATCAGGTGATACAGTATCAAATGTTCTAATAGCTATGTCAGGTCTGCTGCTCAGTCCTGGAATAGGTTTATTATTTTTTGCACCAATACTTTTCACAGTATTTTTCTCATTTAGTGATTTCTTTAAAAAACATAAAATAGAGACATTTTTCATTTTAGGCTTAGTTTCATTTTTTGTAATTCAATTTGGAAGTTTTGGTCATTGGCATGGATTAGTTTCATGGGGTGCAAGATATCTAATTCCATGTATACCATTTCTATTATTACCATTAGGAGCAAGTATTGAATCAAGAAAATTCAAGAAAATTATGATAATTCTTATTATTCTTGGCAGTTTTGGATTCTTAGCTAATCTAGCAGCGACGTCTATAGATGTAAGCTGGTTTGTCTGGGGTCAAGCTGGGGGAGACAAAGGTTTGTTTAGTTTAGGAAATGTTATGAAGCAATTATACATTCATGATGCAACTATCTGGACATTTGAATATAGTCAATTAACAAATACAATAGTTATGTTCTTCACAGGTTTTTCACCAGACATATACTTACTTAAGTTAATGGGTCCAGGAATTTTTGCAGCTTTTATTTTTCCATTATTAATTGGACAGACATATTTACTTTATAGAATATTCAACAATTCAAAAATTTTAAAAAATAATTATAAGTAATCTAAGAATTTTTATCAAGTTCTAACATACTAATTGCTCCTTGTTTAGTTGTTTTGAAAGAAATTCCTATATCATTTTTAATTTTATTGTTAAGGAGATTAATATTAACACGTTTTACAGAAATATGTTCAAGTTCTTTGGAAGAAACAGGAAGTATGTTATTTAAATTCAAACCAAACACATTTGCAACTTCTTTTGACCATTCAAATCTATTGATAAAATTAGAACCTGTAAGATGATATATGCCTGTTTTATTTGATTCTATTAATTTTATAATTGCAGTTGCAAAATCAGGAAGATATGTTGGTGTATTATACCAATCAGTTATTTCTTTCAGTATTTTTCCTGCTTTTAAAAATTTGAGAGCTCTTGTAACTGAATTATCTCTTTGCCATTTTTCAATCCAACCATACAATGCGTCTGTTCTTAAAATAAGATAAGAAACTTTGGATGCTTTTACATATTCCTCGCCTTTCCATTTTGTAAATCCATAATAAGTTGCAGGAGATGTTTTATCATCTTCAGTATACTCATTTTTTGCACCATCAAAAACAAATGAAGTTGATACAAAAATTATCTTACAATTGGCTTTTTCACAGGCTTGAATTATATTTTTAGTGCCATCAACATTAATTGAATATGCCAAAGAGTTATTTTTTTCACATAGATCAATGTTAGTTAAAGCAGATGTATGTATTACCAAATCTGGTTTTATTTCATCAATTATTTTTAAAACATCATTTTTTTTAGTTATGTCTAGTTTATGTCCATTAGAAAATGGTGGTTTATTGTTTAGGTAAGAATAATGAACAATATATGATTCATTTTTTAAACTTTGTAAAATACAGGAACCCAGAATTGAGCTACCCCCAATGATAAAAATTTTCATTAAAAATAGTTAAATTTATTTAAATTTAAAATTTTCATCTATACGATTTTCTTCAATTAACGATTTTAACTGTTCTACACGATAAAATTTTTTGTCGTGGAAATCAGATTCTGTGAGTTTTTCTGTATTAAAAATATTATAAAGTTGTTTTATTCCATCTTGTAAATTCCATTTTGTTTTAAAATTTAATACTCTAGCAATTTTATCAAAACTCACCTTATATGATCTAAAATCTTTATTTGAAATGTTTGCAAATTCCACCTCAGAATTTGGTATTATCTGTTTAACACATTCCGCAATTTCTCTCACCGAAAAATTATCATTATTATCACCCACGTTAAAAATTTGTCCTGTAACTAATTCATTTGGTGATTTCATAACTGTAAGAAATGCATTGGCCATATCTTCAACATGTAAAAGTGGACGCCATGCAGTACCATCACTTAGTAATTTTACTTTACCACTTACAAAAGCTGATGCAGTCAAATTATTCACTACTAAATCTAAACGTAAATTTGGGGAATACCCATAAACAGTTGCGTTTCTTAATATGGTTGGGCAAAACATATTATCTTCTAATTCTAAAATTTTAAATTCTGAATCAACTTTTGATTTTGCGTATTGAGTTAAAGGTTCTAAATCTGATTCTTCATTTACTATTTCTGTATTTTGCCCATATGTTGAACATGATGAAGAAAAAATAAATTTTTTTACTCCAGCTTTTTTAGAAAGTTCAGCCAATCTTACAGTTGATAAATAATTAATTTCGTGTGTTAATTGAGAATTTAATTCTCCTAAGGGATCATTAGATAAAGCTGCCAAATGTAATACTACATCAACTTGATTGAGATTTTCAATATTCATATCTCTTATGTCTGAAATTATATTTGGAACTTCAGGATATAGATTATCTTCAAATACATCTGGAAAATAATTGGTGTCACAACCGACAACATCATATTTATTTTCTAGTAATAATTTTGTTAGAACCCTACCAACATAACCATTATGACCTGTAATCAAAACCTTCATGTGGTTCTAAAATTTTAGTTTGAATTTAAATCATTAACTGCTATTTTATAATTTGTAAATTTGGTATTGGAATAACAAATTGACCACCCCATTTTCTAATAAAATTCATTTGTGCCATAATTTCATTTTTCAAGTTCCAAGGTAAAATTAGTAAATAATCAGGCTTCGTTTTCATTATTTCAGATGGATGCTTAATGGGTATATGTGAACCAGGCAAAAATAGATTTTGTTTGTATGGACTCATATCTACAGTATAAGATAGATGCTTAGATTTTATACCACAATAGTTTAACAATGTATTCCCTTTTGCAGGTGCACCATAGCCAACCACGGTTGCAGAAGAAGCTTTTGATTTTTTCAAGAATCTATTTAATTCATTTTTTGTTTTTCTAATATTTCGTTCAAATTTTGTGTAAGTGCTTAATTTACACAATCCATATTTTTTTTCTCTACTTATTAGAGAATATATTTTACGATTAATAACAAATTTTTTATTTTGTTTGTGTTTGATAAATATTCTCAATGACCCACCATGTGTAGAAATTTCTTCAACATCAAAAATTAATAATTCATGAGAGGCAAAAATTTGTTTTAAAATAGTTAAAGAAAAATATGAAAAATGTTCATGATAAATTGTATCAAATTCATTATGTTTAATCAATTTTAATAAATGTGGAACTTCTATAGTTGCAATACCATTAGGCTTTAGAATCAATTTTATTCCTTCAACAAAGTCGTTAATGTTAGGCACATGTGCCAAAACATTATTTCCAATTACTAGATCTACCATTTTTTTATTATTAATCAATGACTTTGCAAGTTTTAGTCCAAAAAATTCATTAATTGTAGGTATTCCCTTTCTTCTGGCAATTTTAGCAATATTTTTAGCTGGTTCTATTCCCAAAATAGGAATTTTGTTTTGTTGAAAATATTGAAGTAGATAACCATCATTACTAGCTATTTCCATGACTAAGTTCTTCTTATTAAAATTAAATCGTTTTATCATCATATTCACATAATCTTCTGCATGTTTCAGCCAACTTGTTGAATATGATGACAAGTATGCATATTCACTAAATATTTCTGCTGGACTTTCAGATTCTTTTAACTGAACCAAAAAACAATTTTTACATACGTATACTTTTAAGGGAAATTTTTTTTCAGGTTCTTTAATTTGAAAATCTTTTAAATATGAATTAGCTAGTGGGGTTTTTCCCAAATCTATAAAAATTTTTTTTAGAACAAAACCACAAAATCTACACTTATTTTTTTTCATATATTTCATTCTGATTATTATAAAGAACGGTTTAATTAAGATTAATAGAAATTACTGTTATTATGATTTAGTTAGAAATACAAAAATTCAGTTATAATCTTCTATATATGGTTTATTTGATCTCTAGTATATCATGAAATATTATATCATATTATTATTCTTAATTATGCCCATATTTTTCTTGGGCGTTCAATATGAAGAAAGTTTTTTATTTTTTGATTTGTTTGATATAAAAAAAATTAATGCTCAAGAAGAGGATGTTTTAGGAGGAGTTGGATACAACCCACAACATGAAGAAACTGTCAATTATAGTCCTCTAACTAATAATCCTAATTTGAAAATTGAAAAATTTGTATCAGATTTACAATGGCCAACAACTATGGATTTTATCAATGATGATATTTTGATTTTAGAAAAAAATTCTGGAAATGTTCGTCTAATAAAAAATGGAGAACTACAAGAAAATATTTCTTTAAATGTACCTGTAAATTTTGTAGGAGAAACTGGATTGTTAGGCATATTAGCAGATACTCCATTTGTTTACTTGTATTTTACAGAATCTGATGATTCAGGCTCTGCAATAGGAAATAATGTTTACAAATATTTATTCCATGATGATAAACTAGTTGAACCTGTACTAATACGAAGTTTTCCAGTAGGGATTGATGGTATACATAATGGTGGAATTTTAACCAAAAATCTTGATAATAGAATATTTGCTATTGTAGGAGATAATCATAATGAAAATGGAATTCTCCAAAATAATCCTCCCCCAACCGAAGTTGATAATAGAGGTATTATAGCTGATATTAACTCTGGAGACATTTTTGCAATAGGAATTAGAAATAGTTTTGGTTTAACTGTTGATCCATTTACTGGATATCTTTGGGATACCGAAAATGGAAATCTCCTTTATGATGAAATTAATCTTGTTAATCCTAATTTTAATAGTGGATGGTCAAAAATTATGGGTCCTGATTTTGATTCTTTGGAAAAAAATCTTCCAAATTATGAAAATTTTGTTTATAGTGATCCTGAATTTAGCTGGGAAGTTACTACTTCACCTACAGCGTTATCATTTGTTAAATCAGAATTTTTTCCCGAGATGAAAGATTCTTTACTAGTGGGTGACTTTAATCATGGAATTTTGTACGAATTCAAACTAAATACTGAGAGAAATGGTTTTGTTTTTTCTGACGAGTCGCTAAAAGATAAAATTGCTAATCGTAACGACTCTATTAATGAAATTACATTAGGTTCTGGATTTAATGGTATTACTGATATTAAAGTAGGTCCTGATGGATTAATCTACGTTGTATCAATTATGGATGGAGCAATTTATCGTATTTCTCCTAATGAAGAATATTCTTCAACAAATGCACTACGATGTGAAATTATAGGTCCTAATGTTGATTTGTCAAACTGTGATTTAAAAAACAAAAATCTTTCTAATTTTGATTTATCTTTCTCAAATTTAACTAAAACTGATTTATCTAATTCGAATCTAGAGAATGTAAAAATTTGGAATACTGATTTGTCCTATTCCAAATTAGATAATTCAAATCTAAGAAATGTAGATATATTTTCATCTAATTTTTCTTTTAGTAGTTTAGAAAACTCTCAATTAGTAAATTCAAAAATTAGGCAATCAGATTTTAGTAATTCAAATTTAGTTGGAGCAAATTTATCTAATTCAAGTTTAAACACGACCACTTTTGATCATTCTGATATGAGTAATACTAATCTGCATAATTCACAAATCAACTATGTTACATTTAATCAAGTTGATTTCAACAATGCCAATTTACAAAATATTTATCCATATAGTTCTAGCTTCTCAACTGCATCCTTAGATAATAGTTTAAGAAATAGTTGTTTTGCTGATAATATCATTGATCGTGAATTAAATCAAATTTTAAAGAGTATGAGAGAGTCGAATTTCATACTTGAGCCTATAATTGAATGGTTCATAATGATAATATGTTGATGATGTATAGCATCTTTCATTATTGAATAGTTTTTTTAAATGTACGAGAATACACGAGAACACCAATTAAAAATGCGGCTGTTACAAATGAAACAATTCCCCCTAGTTGGAAAGGAGCTGATTCATAATGAAATTCTATACTATGATTTCCTTCTGGTACAAAAATTGCTCTAACTAATCCATTTGCTCGATGAATTTTTGCTTCTTCTCCATCTATTGATGCAGTCCAATGTGGATAAAATGCATCAGTTAATACCAAAAATTCTGATTTTGAATTATTAGTATCTATTATGACTTGATTAGCAGTATAACTTCTAATCTCAGCTAAACCAATACTATGATTATCATTTTTATTTATTATGTCTGATACTGAATCCAAAATTTGTTCTTCTAATACAACTTTATTTCTTAAATCAAATTCTTTATTTTGCAATAAAAATTCTTGTGCACTATCTTCTTCTACTATTTCAAAATTATTGACAAAAAATGCTCGTGGAAATGAACTATCACTTTCATAAATACGTAAATTATCATATCTAAATATTATTGGTGTCTCTTCATTTTTACTATTTAATGAAAAAACCATATTTTTATCCTGTACTGCTGTTTCATTTATTGAAAAATTCATGTCTATTTGTGCAGATTCAGATTTATTATTGGTAAAAATAATTACTAATTCATCATTATTTTTTTGTTCAGATTCTACTGTTAAAATAAATTCTTTCCCTTTAGTATTTTCAATTGCTTGTTCAAACACAAACTCATTTAATCGTTGATCCATAATTTTACCAATGCTTGAAATCCTATGGAATTCTTTATCATACGGTATGCTGTCTAATTTTAGAATTATTTTATTTTTATCTACAGGTTCTCCTCCCATTGAAATTGCTATTCCAGTTATATTTTCTACAGGTGAAACAAAACTCTGAGTTATCATACTTGTTCCAAGTTTAACAAATTGTCCCGAAATACCAGGTGTTCCATATACAACAGAGTTAAAATCATAGCCCTCAGTAATGATATATTTTACTCCTAGAAAGTCAAAATATTTTTTATTGTCAAAGTACGTATCAATAGATTCCATAGGACCGTGAGAATATGTCCAAGGTGGGAATCCTAATCTTCCTTCAACTGCATTTTGATCAAGAAAATTTTGATTAAAATCATAAAAAGAGTTTATGTTAAATGCACCAAAAATACCCAAACTACTAATTTTATATGCTGACGGATAATCTGGTCCTAAAGTGTAATCAAATGAAAACATTCTTGAATTATCCAGATTTTCTTTTAGAAAATCTGTTGTAGGATTATCTTGAAAAGGATCAATTTTGTTCATCATTCCATAAGGACTTAGATAAGAAATCATAACTACACCAATAAATGTAAAAATAAAAATTAAAACTAAAATTATTAGTTTTATATTTTTCTGATTAACTTCAGTAAGTTGTATTTTCTTTGATGTTGATAATATTGTAATTGAAATCATAGCTACTATTATGATAGATGCTTTGTATGCCATCCAAATAGGATGTAATCCTAATGGAATGTAAAGTGATAATTCTAAAAACACAAGAGAAATTAATGCAGTTTTTGTAAAATTTTTCCCAGCTGAAAATGTAATTGTTAGAAACACTAATACAAGAAATATTATAGATTGTAAAACCTGGAACCCAACGTAATTTCTAGCATCTGATATATTTACATGTGACAAAAAATCTGCGTTGTCTGCAAGATATGGAATTATTGGAATTAGAAGAAGAAGTAAAATTGCAATTGTTATAAGAAGAACCTTGAAAATTGTATTTTTTTTAACATCAAATTTTCTAATATATTCAACTCCAAATGATGCTGTTACTGCAAATCCAATAGGTATAATTGCGCCTAAATAAGGTACAAAATTTATTAAATTTAAAATTGGCAAAGTTCCAATTGAATTAATTAACGGTGCACCAACTGTTTTTAAAATAAAAAATACAGAAATTCCAATGAAAAATAATGGAATGAATCTATGTGGGTTATTCTTTTTTGATATTGTTAAAAGTCCCAAAATTGAAAAAAATAAGCCGAGCGTTCCTATATAACCCCAAAATCCAATTAGGCCGGGTGTAACTGTTAGCCAATATGCATGTAATTGACCAAGTATGTATGGAATAAAATTGGAAGATAAAATTATTGGATCATAACTTTGCATCCCATAAGATTCATCATGTTCGAGATGATTATTTTGTATAAAGTCATATGTAGAAAAAATAAAAAATGAAGTTAAGCCTATTCCACAAATTGTTGCTATTAAAATCCAACTAATTATTCTTTTTAAATTATAATTCGAAACTGTTACTAAAAACTGATTTGAATTAATTTTTGAATTTCTATATATTGAAAAAATACGAAAAATAAAATATGATGTTACTAGCATTAATTGTAAAATTATTGTTTCTAGATGTTCTCCCAAAATTCCACATGCAAGAGAAACACTTCCTAAAACAATAAATTTTGGATTATTATTTTGAATTATTTTTTCTATAGAAAATAAAATTAACGGTGTAAATATTATAACCTGAGGCAGAGGATTATGAGCATACCATGAAAAAGCTCCTGAGAGCATATAGATAATTGATCCCATGAGAGCAGATTCAAATTTTAATCCTAGACTACGTAAAAATAAAAATGTAAAAAAACCAGCTAACCACATACCAAATAATATTGCTATGTCCCAAAATTCTACAGGAAAAAAATAACTTAGTATTGTGGGAGAAAATAAATTCTGAGTTGAATCAGCTGCAAGTGGTTGCCCTGTACCTACATAAGGATTCCAAAATGGAAATTCTCCATGGTTTATGCTATCTATTGCAAATTTTAGTTCGGGTTTAATAGCTTGAAAAATTCCATAAACATCACCAGTTGTTGCAAAAAGAATATCCTTACTATCATTTTCAGAAATAGGTATTGCAGGAAGTTGATAGTATGATTGATCTAGAAATATTATTGGAGAATAAGCTAGTACGAGAAAAATACCTAAAATTATGCCTACTTTTACTTTTTCCCTTGATGCAATTATAGAAAAGACTTCCATTATGTTTGAAAAAACACCTTCATTTTAAGACTTTTACATTAAATTCTATATGAATAAAAGTCAATATAGGCTCAGCTTTTCAAAATATACCATAAAAATTTTAATCCCACTTTTATAGCAATATTTTTTTTCTGTGAACCAATTTTTGATTGTCCTATTCTTTGTTTAAATGTAATTGGAATTTCAACTATCCGAAGATTATGTTTTAGACATTCCATAGTCATGAATAATGTTAATTCATAATTAGGTATTACATTACCTGTCTCTGAATTAGTAAATTCATCGATTATTTTTTCTAGTGAATTTTTATGAATTATCCTATACATACAGCCAACGTCAGTAAGACTAACAACTCCCATATGTAACATACTAAAGAATTTTGCCTGAATTAATTTTGCAAGGAAATAATTTCCCCAAATATGCAACATTCCTAGCTGATTTCCTTTTTCTGATAACACTTGAAGAGCTCTAGTCCCAATAACTGTATCACAATTTTGCATATATGGAATCATTTTGTTTAGATCATCAGATACACATGTACCATCACTTTCAACTAATGTAATTATATCTACATCAAAGTTTAATGACTCTCTCAAGCCTTGTACACAAGAATATGCCATTCCCATATTCTTTTTGTTTTTTATTACTTTTGCACCTGCTTTTTCTGCAATTTCTACTGTTTTATCCGAACTATCATTATCTACAACAATTACTTGTTTTACATTTTTAAAATTGATAAAGTCTTTTACTACACTTTCAATTGACAATTCTTCGTTATATGCCGGAAGCACTACACATATTGTCTGATCATCAAGTGGTTTTCTTACTAAATAATGTTCATTAGGATCAGTTCTGTAATCTTTTCTCACAAAAGCAAACGCTAATGCACT
>Ga0315334_10002460_pt1 | contig 11591 bp, 5 predicted proteins | sample M150034915metaG_FD_205555 | JGI IMG/M metagenome (GOLD analysis project Ga0315334, IMG submission 205555) | Ammonia-oxidizing marine archaeal communities from Monterey Bay, California, United States - M1 500m 34915 | ecosystem: Environmental > Aquatic > Marine > Intertidal zone | place: USA... | reverse complement strand
TGGCCCACCCGACCACGTCGGGAGTTGAGGTCGCCGACCACGTCGCCCATGTAGTTCTCCGGGGTCACGACCTCCACGGACATCACGGGCTCGAGCAGCACCGGCTTGGCCATCCGCATGGCTTCCCTGAACCAGGCCTGGGCGGCGATCTTGAACGCCATCTCCGAGGAGTCCACGTCGTGGGCCTTGCCGTCGTTGAGGCTGACCTTCAGGCCGAGCACCTGGAAGCCGGCCAGCGGCCCATTGGTGGTGGCAAGCTGCACGCCGGCGTTCACCGATGGGATGTACTCCTTGGGGATGCGGCCGCCGGAGACGTTGTCCTCGAAGAGGTACGTCGCCTCGTCGTCCGTGTAGGGCTCGAGGCTGGCCACGATCTCCGCGAACTGGCCCGATCCACCGGTCTGCTTCTTGTGTGTGTAGCGGTGGTCCAGCACCGGCCTGGTGATCGTCTCCCGATAGGCCACCTGGGGCTTGCCCACGTTGGCGTCCACCCGGAACTCCCGAAGCATGCGATCGACCAGCACCTCGAGGTGCAGCTCGCCCATGCCGCCGATGATGGTCTGGCCCGTCTCCTCGTCGCTACGGACGGTGAAGGTCGGATCCTCCTCGGCCAGGGAGAAGAGGGCCTTGCTCATCTTGTCCTGGTCGGCCTTGGAGCGGGGCTCCACAGCCACGTGAATCACCGGCGCGGGGAACTCCAACTGCTCCAGGATGATGGGATGGTCCGGGGCGCACAGGGTGTCACCGGTGCGGGTGTTCTTGAGGCCGATGCCGGCCACGATGTCGCCCGTGCGGACCTCGTCACGATCCTCCCGGTCGTTGGCGTGCATCTCCAGCACCCGGCCGATGCGTTCCTTGTTGCCCGTCCGAGTGTTGAGGACCGCGGAGCCCTTGTCCAACACGCCGCTGTAGGCCCGGAAGTAAATGAGCTTGCCGACATGCGGGTCGGTCATGATCTTGAAGGCCAGAGCCGAGAACGGAGCGTCGTCGGCTGGCTCACGTTCAAGGGCATCGCCGGAACGGGGGTGCACGCCTTCGACCGGCGGAAGGTCCACCGGCGACGGCAGGTACTTCACCACGGCATCCAGCAGGGACTGCACGCCCTTGTTCTTGAAGGCGCTACCGGTGATGATCGGCACGCAGTGACCAGCCAGCGTGCCGGTACGGATCGCACCGCGGAGGTCGGCGGCGGTGATCTCCTCCTCGCCGACGAACTTCTCGAGGATGTTCTCGTCGAACTCCGACAGGACGTCGATCAGCCCGGCCCGGTACTCCTCGGCGAGGTCCACCAGGTCCTCGGGGATGTCCACGACGTCCCACGAGGCGCCCAGGTCCTCGCCCTGCCAGACCAGTGCGTTCATCTCCACCAGGTCGACGATGCCGGCGAACTCCGACTCGGCGCCGATGGGCAACTGGATGACCGCCGCGTTGCAGCCCAGGCGCTCGCGGATGGTGTCCAGCACGAAGTAGAAGTCGGCGCCGGTGCGGTCCATCTTGTTGATGAAGCACATGCGGGGAACGTTGTACTTGTCGGCCTGGCGCCACACCGTCTCGGTCTGGGGCTCCACGCCGGCCACACCGTCGAACACGGCCACCGCGCCGTCGAGCACCCGTAGGGACCGCTCCACCTCGACGGTGAAGTCCACGTGTCCCGGGGTGTCGATGATGTTGATCCGGTGGTCGTCCCAGAAGCAGCTGGTGGCTGCCGAGGTGATGGTGATCCCCCGCTCCTGCTCCTGCTCCATCCAGTCCATGGTCGCCGCGCCGTCGTGGACCTCGCCGATCTTGTAGTTCACGCCGGTGTAGTAGAGGATCCGCTCGGTCGTCGTGGTCTTGCCCGCGTCAATGTGGGCCATGATCCCGATGTTGCGGGTCTTCTTCAGGGGGTGTCGCTTCGTCATCTCAGTGCTCGGTGTCTCGTCAGTCTCGGTGGACGGATTCGGTCGGGCGCCCCGGTCGGAACCCCTGCCGACTCGCCGTGGGGCCTCGGGGCGTCACGGCGTCGGCTGGACAGTTCGCAACGGGTGCGGGCCGATGGCCGGTCCAGACGCAGGGAACGGTCGGTGGACCGCCTACCAGCGGTAGTGGGCGAAGGCCTTGTTGGCCTCGGCCATCTTGTGCAGGTCCTCGCGGCGCTTCACCGATGAACCCAGGCCGTTGGAGGCGTCCATTATCTCGTTGGCCAGGCGCTCGGCCATGGTCCGTTCACGACGGTCCCGCGAGTAGTTGACCAGCCAACGCACGGCCAGCGTGTTGGCCCGACGGGGACGGACCTCGACCGGGACCTGGTAGGTGGCGCCGCCGACCCGGCGGCTTCGCACCTCGAGCTGGGGGCGGACGTTGTCGATAGCCCGCTTCAGCGTGCCGACCGGCTCGGTGCCGGTCTTGGTCTCGACGGTGGAGAGCGCCGAGTAGACGATGCGCTCGGCGGTGGAGCGCTTGCCGCGCTGCAGCACCTTGTTGACGAGCTGGGTGACCACGGTGGACCGGTAGACGGGGTCCGGGGTCAACTCGCGACGAACGGCGGGGCCCTTGCGTGGCACGATCAGCCTTCCTTCTTGGCGCCGTAGCGGCTACGGGCCTGACGACGCTGGCTGACGCCCGAGGTGTCGAGCGTGCCACGGATCACCTTGTAGCGGACACCGGGGAGGTCCTTCACACGACCACCACGGACCAGCACGATGGAGTGCTCCTGGAGGTTGTGGCCCTCGCCGGGGATGTAGGCCGTGACCTCGCTGCCGCTGGTCAGGCGCACACGGGCCACCTTGCGGAGTGCCGAGTTCGGCTTCTTGGGCGTGGTGGTGTACACGCGGGTGCAGACGCCCCGTCGCTGGGGCGCGCCCTTCAGCGCCGGCGTAGCTTCCTTGCGGCGCTTGGACTGGCGGCCCTTGCGGACCAGCTGCTGGATGGTGGGCACTTGTGCTCCTCGTGTCGACCCGGAGATGGGCCGCTTCTGATGGAAATCTCGGTCTCGAACTCGAACTCGGTTTCGCTAGGGGTTACCTGGCACACCCTGGGCCGGGTCGCGGCACCGGCCAGCGGACGAGTCTACGGGTGGGCCCCGCCCGGTCCAAACGTCGTCCGTCGGTCGGCTGCGGATCAGTCGGCTGCGGGAGCGTCCTCCCCGGTCGCCTTGACACCAACCGTCGCCTCCACGGCGCTGGCCAGATCGATCACGTCGGCCTCGTAGGCACCGGCGAAGACGTCCTCGCCCGACCCGGCCTGACCGGCCAGCCATTCGGCGAGATCCTGCTCCTCGTCGGCCGACGAGTAGAAGTCCATCGGCTTGTAGTCCGGTGCGTGGGTGTCCACCCGCCGGTACTCCTCCATGCCGGTCCCCGCTGGCACCAGCTTGCCGATGATGATGTTCTCCTTGAGGCCGATGAGCTTGTCGCTCCGGCACTCGATGGCCGCCTCGGTGAGCACCCGGGTGGTCTCCTGGAAGGAGGCTGCCGAGAGCCACGAGTCGGTGGCCAGAGAGGCCTTGGTGATACCCATGAGCTCCGGACGCCCCTCAGCGGGACGATGGCCCTCGGCCACCAGAAGGCGGTTCGTCTCGGCGAACAACCGCTGGTCTACCTGCTCCCCGGGCAGGAAGTCGGACTCGCCCGGGTCGTTGATCTTCACCCGACGGGTCATCTGCCGCACGATCAGCTCGATGTGCTTGTCGTGGATCGACACGCCCTGGTCGCGGTACACCCGCTGCACCTCTTCGACGAGGTACTGCTGGGTCTCCCGGACGCCCTTGATCTCGAGCAGTTCCTTGGGATCGCGGGGGCCTTCGACGATGGCGTCGCCGGCCCGCACCTCGGCGCCGTCGGCCACCTCGAGACGGGCCATGCCCTGGATCAGATGGACGTCCTCGGTGCCGTCGTCGGCCACCACGGTGATCTCGCGACCACGGCCCTCGTCCTCGGCGATGCGAACGACGCCGGAGATGCGGGCCAGGGTGGCCTTGCCCTTGGGCTCGCGGGCCTCGAAGAGTTCCACGACCCGGGGGAGACCACCGGCGAGGTCCTTGCCGGCCACACCGCCGGTGTGGAACGTCCGCATGGTCAGCTGGGTGCCGGGCTCGCCGATCGACTGGGCGGCGATCACGCCGACCGCCTCACCGATCTCGATGGCCTCGTTGGTGGCCAGCGACATGCCGTAGCTGGCTGCCGAGACGCCGGTCGGCGACTCGTCGGTGAGCGGCGAGAGCACCCGCACCCGGTCGATGGTCGTGTCGTCGCGCATGGCGATCATCTCGGGCTCGCCCACGATGGTCCCGGCGGCCAGGACGGTGCCGTCGGCCAGGGTCACGTCGTCGGCCAGGGTTCGGCTGAACAACCGGGTCTCGAGGTGGCTCCGGCGGTTGGACTCGTCGGCGCGGACATCGTCGATCCAGATACCCCGAACGCCCATCTCCGAGTCGAACGGGTCGACGTCGTTGATGATGAGCTCCTGGGACACGTCGACCAGTCGACGGGTCAGGTAACCCGAGTCAGCGGTCCGCAGGGCGGTGTCGACGAGGCCCTTGCGGGCACCCGGCGTGGCGATGAAGTACTCCAGCATCGCCAGTCCCTCGCGGAAGTTGGACTTGATGGGCCGGGGGATCATGTCGCCACGGGGGTTGGCCACCAGGCCACGCATGCCCGCGATCTGACGGACCTGCATCATGTTCCCTCGGGCACCCGACTTGACCATCATGTCGATCGGATTGGCCTCGTCGGCCTCCAGGGACTCGATCATCCGATCGGTCACCTCGGCGGTCGCCGAGTTCCAGATCTCGACCTCCATCTGCCGACGCTCGCCGTCGGTGATGATGCCCTTGCGGAACTGGGCCTCGACCTTGTCGGCACGCTTCTCGTGCGCGTCGAGGATGGCCGCCTTGGCCGGCGGGGTCTTGACGTCGTCGATCGACACCGTCAGGCCGGACCGGCTGGCGAACTCGAAGCAGACGTCCTTCATGGCGTCGAGGGACTCGGCCACCACCTTCTTCGGGTAGCCACGGGCTAGGTCGTCAACGATGGTGCCCAACTCGGACTTGCCGAGCTGGCGGTTCACGAAGGTGATCATCTTCGCCCGGTGACCGCCGACCTCGAGGGGCTCGATCTCGTGGCCGGGCAGGGACGCGTTGAAGAACACCCGACCGGGCGTGGTGGTGTGCCACGTGGCGGCCACGCCGTTGGCCGGCGTCTCGATCAGCTCGGGGTACTCCTCGGAGCGGTACTGGATGCGGGCGTGCAGGTCGACAGTGCCGGTCTCCCAGGCCCACTGGAGGTCGTCGAAATCACGGAAGACCTTGCCCTCACCGATCAGGCCCTCACCCTCGGCCGTCAGGTAGTAGGCACCGATGACCATGTCCTGGGTGGGGGTGACCAGCGGGCGGCCGTGAGCCGGGCTGAGCACGTTGTTGGCCGACAGCATCAGCACGCGGGCCTCGGCCTGGGCCTCGGACGACAGCGGCAGGTGGACGGCCATCTGGTCGCCGTCGAAGTCGGCGTTGAACGCCGCGCAGACCAACGGGTGGATGCGGATGGCCTTGCCCTCGACCAGCACCGGCTCGAAGGCCTGGATGCCCAGACGGTGCAGGGTGGGGGCACGGTTCAACATCACCGGGTGCTCGCGGATGACCTCCTCGAGGACCGTCCACACCTGGGGCTTGCGCCGCTCGACCATGCGCTTGGCCGACTTGATGTTCTGGGCCAGTTCCTCGTCGACCAGCTTCTTCATGACGAAGGGCTTGAACAGCTCGAGCGCCATGACCTTGGGCAGGCCGCACTGGTGGAACCTGAGCGTCGGGCCGGCCACGATGACCGAACGGCCCGAGTAGTCGACGCGCTTGCCGAGCAGGTTCTGGCGGAACCGGCCCTGCTTGCCCTTGAGCATGTCGGAGAGGGACTTCAGCGGGCGGTTGCCCGGACCGGTCACCGGACGGCCCCGACGACCGTTGTCGAACAGGGCGTCGACGGCCTCCTGGAGCATCCGCTTCTCGTTGTTGACGATGATCCCCGGGGCACCAAGGTCGAGCAGCCGCTTGAGGCGGTTGTTCCGGTTGATCACCCGGCGGTACAGGTCGTTGAGGTCCGAGGTGGCGAACCGGCCACCGTCGAGCTGGACCATGGGACGCAGCTCCGGCGGGATGACCGGCACGGCGTCGAGGATCATGGCCCGGGGCTCGTTGACCCGACGGCCGTACTCGTCGCGACGGTTGAAGGCGGCGACGATCTTGAGGCGCTTGATGGCCTTCTGCTTGCGCTGGGCCGACAGGGGCTTCTGGCCCTCCGGCGGGTCGATCAGCACACGGAGCTTGACCTCTTCGTCGTCGAAGTCGATCCGTTCGATGAGATGGGCTAGGGCCGCGGCGCCCATGCCGCCCTCGAAGTACTCACCCCAGCGGTCCGCCAACTCACGCCAGAGCATGTCCTCTTCGATGATCTGGCGGGCGAACAGGCCGGTGAACTCGTCCCACGCCCGGTTCAGGACGTCGAGCTCCTGCTCGTACTGGTCGCGGATGAACTGGAGGTCCTTGCCGGCGGCCTTGGCTCGGGCCTTGAGGTCCGACTCCTTGGAGCCTTCGGCCTCCATCTCGACCAGCTCGGACTCCAGGTCCTCCTGGCGACGGTTCAGCTCGCGGTCGCGCTCCTCCTCGATGGCGAGGCGCTCCTCGGCCAGCTCGGACTCCAACTCGGGGAGGTCTTCGTGACGCTTGTCCTCGTCCACCCAGACCACCAGGTTGGCGGCGAAGTAGATGACCTTCTCCAGTTGCTTGGCCTTGAGCTCCTCACGGGGCTCGGTACCCATGAGCAGGTAGGCCAGCCACGAACGGGTACCCCGCAGGTACCAGATGTGGACGGCCGGGGCGGCCAGCTCGATGTGGCCCATGCGGTCCCGCCGCACCTTGGACCGCGTCACCTCGACGCCGCAACGCTCGCAGATGATGCCCTTGAACCGGACGCGCTTGTACTTGCCGCAGTAGCACTCCCAGTCCTTCGTCGGACCAAAGATCTTCTCGCAGAAGAGCCCGTCCTTCTCCGGCTTCAGCGTGCGGTAGTTGATGGTCTCCGGCTTCTTGACCTCGCCGTTGGACCACATGCGGATGTCGTTCGCGGTGGCCAAGCCAATACGGATCTGGTCGAATTCATTGACGTCGAGCACTGTGTCTTCCTGCGTCTAGTTGCGGGGCGTGTCTGGTGTCTTGTGTCTGGCTGGTGTCGTAGCTGGGAGGGCGGGTCAGCGGGCAAGCAGGCCGGCGGCGCGGCGCTCGTCCTCCTCGTCGGACCCCCGCTCCGGGCGGGACAGGTCGATGCCGAGTTCCTCGGCGGCGCGGTAGACGTCCTCGTCGAAGTCCCGCATCTCGATCTCGTGGCCGTCCTCGGCGAGGACCTCCACGTTGAGGCACAGCGACTGCATCTCCTTGATGAGCACCTTGAAGCTTTCGGGGATGCCCGGCTCGGGGATGTTGTCGCCCTTGACGATGGCCTCGTAGACCTTGACCCGGCCCAGCACGTCGTCGGACTTGATGGTCAGGAGTTCCTGGAGGCAGTAGGCGGCGCCGTACGCCTCCAGTGCCCAGACCTCCATCTCACCGAACCGCTGTCCGCCGAACTGGGCCTTACCGCCCAGCGGCTGCTGCGTGATCATCGAGTAGGGACCGGTCGACCGGGCGTGGATCTTGTCGTCCACCAGGTGGGCCAGCTTCAGGATGTAGACGTAGCCGACCATGATCTCGCTGTCATACACCTCGCCGGTACGACCGTTGTAGAGGGTGGTCTTGCCGTCCAGCTGGACCATCCGGTCACCGTCGACCGATTCCGGTCGCAGATTGCCGAGGATCTTCTGGATGGTCGGGTGCTTTCCGGCCCGATCCTCCTCATCCCAGTGGGCGCCGTCGAAGACGGGCGTGGCCACGTGTACCGAGGGCTCGGTGGACGGGCGGGTCTTCTTCTCGATTCCCCACACCGGCTCGGAACCCACGGCCTCGCCGTCGATCTCCCAACCCCAACGGGCGCAGTAGCCCAAATGGGCTTCCAGCACCTGGCCGACGTTCATCCGTGACGGCACGCCGAGCGGGTTCAGGATGATGTCCACCGGGGTGCCGTCAGCCAGGTACGGCATGTCCTCGATGGGGAGGATCTTGGAGATCACGCCCTTGTTGCCGTGGCGGCCGGCCAACTTGTCGCCCACGCTGATCTTGCGCTTTTGGCCCACGTAGACCCGGACCAACTGGTTGACGCCGGGCGGCAGTTCGTCGCCGTCCTCGCGGTTGTACACCTTGACGTCGATGACCTTGCCGGTCTCGCCGTGCGGGACCTTCAGCGACGTGTCGCGCACCTCGCGGGACTTCTCGCCGAAGATCGCCCGCAGGAGGCGCTCCTCGGGGGTGAGCTCGGTCTCGCCCTTGGGCGTGACCTTGCCGACCAGCACGTCGCCGGGAGACACCTCGGCGCCCACGCGCACGATGCCCCGCTCGTCGAGATCGACGAGGATCTCGTCGGACAGGTTCGGGATGTCGCCGGTGATCTCCTCGGTCCCCAACTTGGTGTCACGGGCATCGATCTCGTGCTCCTTGATGTGGATCGACGTGAGGACGTCGTCCTTCACCAGGCGCTCCGAGAGGATGATGGCGTCCTCGAAGTTGTAGCCCTCCCAGGACATGAAGGCCACCAGCAGGTTCTTGCCGAGGGCCAGCTCACCACCATCGGTGGACGAGCTGTCGGCCAGCAGCTGACGGGCCTTGACCTTCTGACCCGGGGCGACCCGGATCTTCTGGTTGATGCAGGTGTCCTGGTTCGAGCGGACGTACTTGAACAGCGGATGGACGACCCGGCCCGCCTTGGCGTAGTCCATGGTCACCGACACGCCGTCGATAGCCACCACGGTCCCAGCCTCGTCGGCCAACAGCATGTCGGCCGCATCGTGGGCCGCCCTGGCCTCGATGCCGGTGCCGATATACGGGGCCTCGGACCGGATCAACGGCACGGCCTGGCGCTGCATGTTGGCGCCCATGAGCGCACGGTTGGCGTCGTCGTGTTCGAGGAACGGGATGAGCGCCGTGGCCACCGAGACGATCTGCTTGGGCGAGACGTCCATGAGCTGGACCTCGGTACCGGGTACGTAGGAGATCTCGGTGGTGGCACCGAAGAAGACGTCCTGCTCGAGCTGCAGCCTGAGGTCGTTCAGCGAGGCGGCCTGGGGCGAACGACGCACCAGCACGCGGTCGTTGCTGAACGTACCGTCATCGTTGAGCGGCGCGTTGGCCTGGGCGACGACGTACTCCTCCTCGTCGTCGGCCGCCATGTAGACGATCTCGTCGGTGACCCGACCGTCGACCACTCTGCGGTACGGCGACTCGATGAAACCGAACGGGTTGACCCGGCCGTAGGTGGCCAGACCGCCGATGAGGCCGATGTTGGGACCCTCGGGGGTCTCGATCGGGCACATACGGCCGTAATGCGAGAAGTGGACGTCACGGACCTCAAAGCCGGCCCGCTCACGGGACAGACCACCCGGGCCGAGCGCCGAGAGGCGACGACGGTGGGTGAGGCCCGACAACGGGTTGACCTGATCCATGAACTGCGACAACTGGCTGGTGCCGAAGAACTCCTTGATGGCGGCGACCACCGGTCGGATGTTGACCAGGTTCTGCGGGGCGATGGCCTCGACGTCCATGGTCGTCATGCGCTCGCGCACGACCCGCTCCATGCGGGACAGGCCGATGCGCAACTGGTTCTGGATCAGCTCGCCCACCGAACGGATGCGGCGGTTGGCGAAGTGGTCCTGGTCATCGAGGCGGTAGCCGGGCTCGCCCTTGGCCAGGTGCAGCAGGTATGTGCAAGTGGCCAGGACCTCGGACCGGGTCAGGACCGGCGAGTCGGGGTCGGGGCGCTCCAGTTCGAGGCCAAAGATCCCTTCGATCTTCTTGATCTCCGGACCGAGCTTCCGGTTCAACTTGTAGCGACCGACCCGGGACAGGTCGTAGCGACGCGACTCGAAGAAGGCGTTTCGCAGGTAGGCGCGGGCGGCCTCCACCGAGGGCGGCTCGCCGGGACGAACCCGCTTGTAGATCTCGAGCAGCGACTCCTCCTGGGTGGGAGCGAGGTCCTTGTCCTTCTCCCACTGGCCCTCGAGGTAGTCGAAGTACCGGACGAAGCGGTCCAGGAAGCCCGGCTCGTTCTCCTCGTCGTAGCCCAGAGCCCGCAGCAGGGTGAACATCGAGATGCGGCGCTTGCGGGCCACCCGGGTACCGGCGGTGACGTGCTTGCCCGGTTTGTGCTCGACGTCGAACTCGATCCACTCGCCCCGGTAGGGGTGGATGGTGCCGGTGACTAGCTGGTGCTTGGACATGTTGCGCAACCGGTAGCGGTCACCGGGCTGGAAGATGACGCCCGGGGAGCGGACGAGCTGGGACACCACGACCCGCTCGGTGCCGTTGATGACGAAGGTGCCCTTCTCGGTCATCCGGGGGAAGTCCCCCATGAAGACCGTCTGCTCCTTGATCTCGCCGGTGTTCTCGTTCTTGAACGCCGCGCGCACGAAGATGGGCGCGGAGAAGGTCATGTCCTTCTCCTTGCACTCCTCGACCGTGAACTTCGGCGGCGGGCACAGGTCCTCGTCCGTCGGGTCGAACTTGAGTTCCAGCGAGAGCGTCTCGCTGAAGTCGGTGATTGGGCTGAGGTCCCGGAACGTGTCGGCGATGCCTTCAGCGCTGAACCACTCGAACGACTTCCGCTGGATGTCGATCAGGTGGGGCAGCGGGAGGACTTCCTCCAGATTGCCGAACGAGTAACGGTCCCGGACTAGGGGGCGAGCAGACACCTAAAACTCCTGGCCAGGATGTACGGACGAGTTGAACGCCACGGACGCGGCAACGAACGGCACGAAAACGGCACGTACGAAGGGCGCGACCACGGCGACTACGGATCCTAACGGTCGCGCGCAGGAAGGCACAACCCCCACGGGGCAGCGCGAGCGGACCCCGAGGGGCCGGTTCCGATAGGAACGGTACGGGTTCGGCGCGCGCCGGTCAAGGATCGGCCACAATCGTCATGGAACCGGAATCGTCACACGACCGTCGGAAAACGACCGGACCCCCGGGCGCCGTCCGAAGACGACAACCGGGGGTCAGGTCGGCGGATCCGGAACCCGGCGACGGACGCCGGGCCGGTTTCCCGTCTGGAACTACTTGAGCTCGATACCGGCGCCGGCGGCCTCTAGGGCCTCCTTGGCCTTCTCGGCGTCCTCCTTGGAGGCGCCCTCCAGCACGGCAGTCGGTGCGCCGTCGACCAGGTCCTTGGCGTCCTTCAGGCCGAGGTTGGTGAGCGAACGCACCTCCTTGATGACCTGGATCTTCTTGTCGCCGACGCTGGTCAGCATGACGTCGAAGGAGTCCTGCTCCTCCTCACCGCCGTCAGTGTCGCCACCGGCCGGGGCCGCAGCGGCCACGGCCACGGGGGCCGCGGCGGTCACGCCGAACTTCTCCTCGAAGTCCGACAGCAGCTCACTGAGCTCCAGCACGGTCATCCCGGCGATCGCGTCCAGGATCTCTTCCTTCGTCGCCATGATCACTCCTCTTCTTCGTTGTCGTCTTGGCTGACAGGTGCACCGAC
>Ga0315334_10002457_pt1 | contig 11594 bp, 13 predicted proteins | sample M150034915metaG_FD_205555 | JGI IMG/M metagenome (GOLD analysis project Ga0315334, IMG submission 205555) | Ammonia-oxidizing marine archaeal communities from Monterey Bay, California, United States - M1 500m 34915 | ecosystem: Environmental > Aquatic > Marine > Intertidal zone | place: USA... | reverse complement strand
GACCCTTTACAAAAATGGGTGAGCTGCTAGGGACAAGTAAGAAATTCAATCCACCGCCACTTTGTGTCCATGCAATATCGGCAATATCGTATGACACGTTATCCCGATTGTGAAAACCAAATGCACTGAACTTAGAGCCTCCCATACCTTTAAACGTTAATTTTCCATACACATCGGTAAAGCTGAACGGCATTCCGCCTCCATCATTTATATTCGGATAAAGAGATTTTGAAGTATAATCGAGTAAGCTGTGCTTGGCAGAGAATAGATATGAACCCGGGCTTGGATTGTCTCCTTTAGGCCTGGTAAGTGGTCCTTCAAGAACTGCTTTTGCCATAAAAGGCGAAGCCGATACTTTTCCGCTAAATTTTTTGCGATTTCCATCACGATAGGTAATATCCATGATGGAAGATATTCTACCACCGTATTTTGCATCAAATCCCCCTGTAAATATACTTGCGTTTTGTATAAGCTCTGTTTCAAATATGGAAAAGAACCCAATTGAATGAAATGGATTATAAATTGTCATGCCATCCAGTAATATTTTATTCTGTATCGGTGTTCCTCCGCGTACGTACAATTGACCACCTTGATCGCCACTTGTGACAACACCGGGAGTTACGCTCAACGCTGCAACAATATCATTCTCTGCCCCTACACTTGGAATTCGCTCCAATCCTTTTTTATCCAGTTTTATTTCCGAGATCAGTACTTGCGTTCTTTTTCTTTTGGCATCTGCACTGACATTAACCTCCCCAAGATTTTGTATGTCCTTACTTTTTGCCAATTGATAATTCAAATCCAGGATTCCCTTGGAAGCTGTTACGTTTATGTTTTCTGTGATGGTAGTATAGGTGTAGCTTTCAATTTTCAAGATATATTCGCCTTTAGTAACTTTTGCCATTGAGAAAAAGCCGTTTACATCTGTTAATGTTCCCTTTGCAGTTGTGCTGTCCATATTCAAGAGCTTTATCTTTTCATATGGCATTGGCTCACCACTGGTATTGCTGTAGATAAATCCTCTAATGTTGAAATCCTGAGAAAACCCGATGGTTACACAAAAGAAGGAGAGAAATAATAAAGCACTAAGTTTCATACTATCTAGTTTTTAAACAGGTCCCGAAGATACAATAATCGCCACAATTTGTGGTTAAAATTAATGCGAAAGGGGTGAATGGTGCCTTTCATTTATTTAGCTGTTTTTATTTGGCTCAAACTTTTTTGCTTTTACCCAGTATTCATCCATTACTGCTAATTCGGACTCTTCAATATTTAGTGAATTAGCTTGCATTAGTTCTTCCATTTTAATAAATCTGGATATGAATTTTTTATTTGTTTTTGAGAGGGCATTTTCCGCATTAATACCGATGAACCGCCCGTAGTTAATTAGGGAGAACAGGACATCTCCATATTCATCTTCGATCTTTTTGATCGATGCATTGCTACTTACTTCTGCTTCAAGCTCCTGTAACTCCTCTTTTACTTTATCCCAGACATCATCACTTGTATCCCACTCGAATCCGATTCCTTTCGCCTTTTCCTGTATTCTCTGTGCTTTAACCAGAGACGGAAGAGATTTTGGAACTCCGGATAAAACAGATTTCCTGCCTTCCTTTAACTTGATTTTTTCCCAATTTGCTTTTACTTCTTCTTCTGAATCCGCAATTACGTCTCCATATATATGTGGGTGACGATTAATGAGCTTATCGCAAATTCCGTTTAGCGCATCTGTAACATTGAATTCATTTTGCTCTTCGGCTATTTTACAATAAAAAACCATATGCAAAAACAGATCACCGATTTCACCCTTTAATTCCTTTGGATCGTTATTAATTATTGCATCTGCCAATTCATATGTTTCTTCGATAGTCAGATGACGCAGTGATTCAGTGGTTTGTTTTTTATCCCAAGGGCATTTTGCTCTCAGATCGTCCATTATATTCAAGAGTCTTTCGAATGCAACAAGTCGTTTGTCCATGTAATTTTTTTTCAAAAATAATATTAATCTTTCTTTATTCTTGATTTATTAAATTTGCAACCGTGAGACTAGTTAATACATTACTTTTTATATTGTTGCTGCATGTATCATTTGCCCAAAACAGAAATGATATTTGGATTGAAGCGCGAGGTAAGATAGGGTTTTTAGCTGCCCACAGAAGTGTTATGGGGCACCTTGCAACCGAACACGCATATGCATTGGAAATCAGTTATTTAATTCAGCCAAAGGGAAAGAAAGCATGGCATCAGGCATACCGCAATCCGGTTTTTGGCGTAACAGGCTTTATTGGTTCTGTGGGTAACCATGAAGTTCTAGGTAACTATTATAGTGCATTTGCATTTATTAATTTTCCTTTTATCAAAACAAAGCGGTATACTTTGTCTGCAAAGCTGGGGTGTGGATTGGGTTATGGCACAAAATTTTATAAAAAGAATTATCCCGATGATTCTTCGAGTATATTGAATGTAGCTGTTAGTACTCCTGTTAACGCACATATTTCGTTGGCTCTTGAAAATAGATTTGTTTTTGGAAATCATTCGGTGAATGCTTCGATAGACATGACCCATTTTTCAAATGGTGCGATAAAGGTTCCAAACCTGGGGCTAAACCTGCCTTTTATAAGTCTGGGTTATGGTTATAGAATTAAGAGGTCACAAGACACGGTTTTCGATCACGGTTTGTTTCAAAAGTATTGGGAATTCGGAGCGATTGGAATAATTTCGGCAAAAGAGGTATTTCCAACAGGTGGGAAAAAGTACCCGGTATTTGGCATAAATTTGATGGCAAGAAGATATTTTAGACGCAAAACCGGAATGGAGGTCTCATTTGATATCATTTCAAAACAAGCAATTTTCCAATACCATGCTGATGTTCCGAAAACTCAGGCAGAGATTATACAGCTGGGATTATTTGTCGGTTATATTCTTCCCTTTGATAACTTTCATATTCTTGGTGGGATGGGAGTATATTTGCGGGATAAGTACTTTCCGGAAGATCGAATGTACCATCGCGTTGGTATGCGATATGTTTTTGATAATGGTCTTAATATAAATTTTGTATTAAAAACCCATTGGGCGCGTGCAGATTATGTTGAATATGGAATAGGTTATACGTTTAAGCGATGAGAATTATATTACCCATAATAACGATCATTTTATTTCTTTCCTGTGAGAAATCTGAGGACCGCTCTTGTTTTAAGGCTGTTGGTGGTGAAACAAATAAGGAAATTCCACTCAGTAGTTTTAACCAATTGTATTTAGGACCTCATTTGAAATATGTTCTTATTCAGAGTGATGAAGAAAAGGTGGTGCTTAATGGCGGTAAAAATCTATTGAATTTTATTGAGACTACGGTAGAAGGTGGCAAGCTCAGTATTAGGAACAAGAACCAGTGCAACTTTTTGAGATCCTATGATAAAATGGTAACCGTTCATGTTTATTTGAAAGATGTAATCAATGTTCTTTTTGAAGGTACGCACGAGTTGAATTGTTTTAATACCCTTAATATAGGGAATTTGACTTTTGTCATTCGCGATGGTGCAGGAGCGGTTGATCTGGACCTGAACGCTCAGTCATTACATCTCATCGTTACCCATGGCTGGGGTAATTTCACGCTTAGGGGTCAGGTTGAATATTTGGATATGGAAATCAACAGCAATGGTTTTGGAAGCACGTATAATATGAACGTTTTGGATTCACTCAATGTTAAATCTAATACAAGTGAGCTTGTTAAAGTAAATGCAAATAATTGCAGCTTCAGAGCTCAGACACTTTCTTCCGGAGATATCTGGTATATCGGTGTTCCGAGCTTTTTAGAATTTTACGGCTATGGATCGGGGAATTTGATCGACAAAAATTAGTAATTTTATAGAAAGACAATTTATGGAAACAGTTTTCATTGCTATTTTACTTTTGGCCCTGGCATTTGCGGGGATAGCGATCAAGATATTGGTAAAAAAAGGCGGAGAATTTGCCGGTACCTGTGCCAGCAACAACCCATTACTTCAGGAGGAAGGAGCAACTTGCGGCCTTTGTGGTGCTAAACCAGATGAACAATGCAAAAACGAAGAAACAGACTAGAATTTAATAGATCATAGTCTAATTCTTGAGTACATAAAGTATAAATGTAGAACCTAAAACAAGATGTTATGAAAAGATATTATTTGTTATTTTTTCTTTTATCACAGATTTCCATAGTGTTTTGTCAGTCGGAAATCATCGATGTCAACGGACTCTATTCAATCGATATTCCTGCTGTTTTGAATGCTACCAAGACATTGAATGATGATGCCTCTTTACAGTACAATAATCTTTATACTGAGAAATATATTATCGTAATTGATGAAGATAAGCAAGAATTTGTGGACGTTTTTATCTCTCTTGATGAGTATGATGAGAGTATTTCTGTCGTTGATAATTACGCTAATGTGCAACTTGCATTTATGGCTGAATCTGTTGAGTTTACGGATGGTTTTGAGCTTGAGTCTTTGAAAATTAATGGAATGGACGCACGATTAAAACCCATTAATGGGTTGATAAGTGGTTTGGATGAGCAGATTAGCTATTGGTTCTGTTATGTGGAGGGTAAAGAAACATTGTATACCGTAATGGCTTGGACACTTAAAAGTAGAAAAAGAAGCTTTGAAAAGGAAGCTCTCAAAATGATAAAATCATTAAAAGAGTTATGACTAGTGTGAACGGCACAGTGGAAACAGTATTTGTTAACTTGTTTCATTAATGGTAACACGAAGAAACAAGCTCTTAAATACTTCTTTTAAGCTGCATTAATATTTTAAATGCTTTATCGATATCGTTAGAATTAACGATTCCTGTAAATTCATTAGCCGTTGATACAACCTGTTCTATGTTTATCCCCTCCCAGGCCAGGTGCTTCATTATGTAGTAATACACACCATAAGTCTCAGTATTTGTTTCCGGAAGTTTTACCGTGATCGATGAAAGGTCGACATTGTGGCTCTTCAAGTTCTCTCCCTTGAAAATGCCTTCTACATCTGCCAAATACTTTTCGTTTAGAATATAAGTTGTTTCCGTAATACCTTTACACAGAGTAAAGAAGCAATCTTTATCATTGCTGATGAACTGAATCAATTGCCTTTGGCAATCCCTAATAGTTTCCGAATTTTCGAATGTGAAATCAATTAGGTCACTTCGTACCAAAAAATCTCCGATTCCACCAATAACATTTTTTATTTTAAGGTCCAACCTGTGATAAACTCCTGGTGTCATCCTTTTGATTGCCATCACAATTGCCCCTTCCTTTATTTCTTTACCCGTCCCCTTTTCAACTTCATCTCTTATTTTACGGGCTAGAGCCGATACGTTAATGAGGTTTTCAGTCATTGCTTCTCTCAAAAACGGACTGCGATTGATAATTTCCTCTGTAACTTTACTAATTGAGCTCATAAATGTTTTGTGATAGTGTTTTGGTTATACGAACGTGAATATAGTGAAAAAATAGGTAAAATGTTAATATATTAACTCAAAAAATAAATTCTTAAAATTTCACGTACTATTTGTGTTATCCTTACCAACTTGATTCATCTAATAATTTTAAAACTAAATTAAGTTGCTCTTCCCTTGATAAGTGACTATTATCTATTTCTATCGCGTCCTTTGTTTTAAGTAACGGACTTTCCTTTCTAGTACTGTCTATTTGATCTCTTTGTTCGAGATTTATCTTTACTTCATCTCTTGTAATCGAAATCCCCGATTTATTAAGCTCAGTATACCTTCTGTCAACTCTGATTTCAATATCTGCAGAAATAAATAATTTTAATTCAGCATTTGGAAAAACTACAGAGCCGATATCTCTGCCTTCCATAACAATTCCTCCTTGAGCACCAATTTTGCGTTGTTGAAGAACCAATTTTTGGCGAACCTCTTTGATTGTTGATATTTTCGATACCACAGAAGAAACAAGTGGGCTTCTGATCTGGTCACTAACCGATTGATTATTTAGAAACAGCTCAGCTTTATTCGTTTTTAGGTTTCGTTCAAAATGCAGATTAATTTCATCTAAAAACGAGATTACAATTTCTGAATTTACATCTTCTTTGGTAATATTTTTGTGTTGTAGTGCATACAGTGTCACTGCGCGATACATGGCTCCTGAATCGATATAAATGTAGCCCAATTTTTGAGCAAGATCTCTTGCAAGAGTACTTTTTCCACAAGATGAATAACCGTCAATCGCTATGGTGATCTTTTTATTCACAACGTAAAAATATATTTATATTCCATTCCCTAGTAGAATTTAGATAGATAAAAAAAAAGGACTACCATTTAAGGCAGTCCTTTTTTAAAGTGTTATTGAAACTTCTCTTAGAAGTGGAACGTCATTCTTAATGAACCACCTGGTCCAAATGCTCCAGTATTGTTGTCATTATCAACACCGAACATAGAAGTCTTTGTACCTTCTGTTGTGATGGTTTCAATAGTTTCTACAGTAGCGCCATCCGTCATTCCTTCAACTTCATAAGTAGTTGAAGAACCTCCGATTGAAGCAAATCCAAGACCCCATCCAAATTCACCGCCAATTGCAAGGCGAGGCAAAACGAAGTACTCAGCACCTATAAACGCTCTAAGTCCAAATGAAAACATTGAACCACCTTTAAATTCAGTAGCACGACCATTGACAGCATTACCTTGACCATCGACGTCTGCTACCATGGTAGTACCCATAGCACCGAGTGTCATATCATCAGCAGCATCAACATCAACGTTAACACCAGAAGTAGAAGCAGTCAATGCATTACCATAACTGTACGTTTCCTTCGATGATGCAATACTAAATCCTAATTCAGCACCGTAGTAACCTTGAAGTCTTCCAAAACCTCTTCTTTTTTCAAGACCTACAGCTAAACCAATATTGGTAGTTCCTAGCTTATAAGTGTTTTCCACTTCTGCATCAGCAGCTGGCCATGGAGATGGTGTCACTGGGTCTACACTTCTATCTGCAACCATTGCAGAACCTTTCATAGATCCGAAACCAATTCTCAAAGAAGCACGATATGCAGTGTTATCATCTGCAAAATACTTCCCAGTAATAGTTTGGTTGTTTGTTAGGTAATTCCATCCTGGAGCAACGTTTCCGTCGTTACCTCCAATAAGGTTACCAAAATAATTTAAAAATGGACGAGCATCAATTCCGATAGCCCAATCCCCTGATTGCGGCAAATACGCTTCACCGTTTTTTGATTCCATGTTTTGTGCGAATGCAGATGTTCCTATTAGAACTGCAACCGCTAAAATTGACTTTTTCATAGCAAAAATAATTTTTGGTTTGGTCTAATTTACTCATATAAACTTAAAAGGTTTCAAAAAAGAAATTAACATTATGCGGTTTATAAAAGAAAATGTTTCTTTAATAGCCATTAATCCCTTTAAAACATTGAGGTATAGCTATTTTTTCCACTCTGATAAATTTGTGGATAAAGTTAAAATATTATTATACCCAGCACGAGAATACACAACAAAACCATAATCCAGACTGAATTTACTGAAATGCAGTCCAAGGCCGAAGGACATGCCAGCAATTCCCGGGCGTTGCTCCAGAGCTAACTCTTTACGTCGGTGATAGTCAAAACCAAATCGTAAATGAATGTTCTTGCTCATCAGTACCTCAAGCTGGTAGGTAAAATGGCGACCAAACTTTTCGAAAAAACCTGCGCTTGCAACAGGAATTGTATCGCCTGTCAATGGATCGATGGTTTCGGTCAAATTTGGATCGTTATAGGTAATGTCCCACTTATTGAGGTGATGCGCCAGTATAGAGATGCGGAATGGAGCGTGCTCAACCTTATAAGAAGCAGCCATCTGGATTTCTACGGGTAGTGGGGCTCTGTTACCCTTTACATACGATTTGAACTGATATCCTATATTCTTTGCCAGCACAGTAACCAGAAAACCCTTATCGTCGTTGTGAAAGGTGCCGGAAAAATCGACTGAAGCACCGAATGCATTGTACATTTCTAGTTGAGAATAAAGAAAGTTGATGCTTGTTCCAACTGCCATTCTTGGATTGATCTCCCTTCCTAAAGATGTTCCTGCGATCATCTCAAACGGAGAAAAGGTCCCTTCTGCTGTCCCATTAACGGCAGTTCGACTGAACGTGCCGTAGCTGATGTACTTGATGTAGCTGGCCATGCTCCCTATTTTATTCACTTCATAACCATAACCGGCCATGCCATAATTAATACCACCCGCTAGTAAAGAACTGCTAAGGCTCATTGTTTTATTCATCGAAGAATTCAATAAGCTTGGATTGCTTATTCCAATATTTAGATCGTTATCGCGAACGGAAATAAAATCACTGCCCAGACCTGCAGATCTTGCATTATAGGTTAGATCAAGTAGAGCAAAGGAAGTAGTTCCTCCTGTTTGCCCGTATAAAGAACAACTTAATAAAAATGTAAGACCAAGAAGTTTTGTTTTCATGTACATTGAATAACGCAAAGTAAATTGAAAAATTCTATTTCAAATTCTTTTTCCCAGTTCAATTGCTTCCAGGTCGTGAATTTTTTCATCCGTTATCGAAAAACGCAAGATCGTTTTAACCTGATGGAAGCCCTTATTGCCGCAAGAACCGGGGTTCATCCATAAGGTTTTCAATTTTTTATCCTTTGTAACCAATAATATATGTGAATGACCGCAAACAAACAGATCCGATTTGTGTTCTCTTATTTTATCCTGAATATTGTTTTGATATCTGCCAGGTTTTCCCGCAATGTGTGTCATTAGCACAGTTACATTCTCACACATGAATTTCGCATATTCATCAAATTCCGATCGAATATCCGTACCATCGATGTTTCCATATACACCTCGCAAGGGTTTAAACTCTCTTAATTGATCGATTACTTCAATTGTTCCAACATCTCCTGCATGCCAAATCTCATCAACTTCCTTGAAATATTCATAAATTTTTGGATCTACAAAACCATGGGTATCCGATAATAACCCTATTTTTTTCATTTGGCATTTTTTTGCTGTAGCTTTTCGAACACTATCATGTTGGATACAACCAGTGTGAAGGAGTACAGAATATCTTCCAATGGGATTGTCAAAATTCTTGCTTGTACCTTTTGTGCTTCACTATACCATACTACAGAATTATCAATAAAGCTACCCGTTAATACCCCGTTGATCACAAAAAAGGGAATCAAGCTTAATAGAAAGGCCAGGCTCAAATACTGAAGCTCGGTGTTGAGGATCATAATTACAAGTACAATGAACGAAGATAATAGTACGGCAAGAGTATAATATCCATTCGCGTCAATTGCAACAAGAACAACTCCATATAACGGAATTAGTACATATATCAGCTTGTTCAATACATTTTGAGAATATCCACGAAAAAGGTATTTACTCACTTCGTAAATAAAAGTACAGGCAAACGGAACAACTATAAAGAACAAGATCTCTTCTATCGGAAGATGAAACACATTGATTCCTGTAATATAATCGGGATTAAAACCCCAGAACCCGTGGAGCGTGAATAAGTAATCCCAAATAAGAAATGGTACTGAAATAATCACGGTCGCCAGAATTGAATTTTTCCATGCTTTATGGTATCTCACATTCTTGTCAAAGCTCAATGCTAAGGGAAAAAATAATGTTGCAAGATCAAGAGAGAGGTACAACCAGTTCATTTTTACCAGCATTTTTTCGGGACGAACAATAAACCGAACGATATCCCATCTTCTTTCTCGGTTTTTTCGTGGTGCATTCTATGCCCTTTTTTAACAGCCCTAAAGTATCTGTTATCTACATTGTCCAACCAGTTGAATCTTCTGTGGATCAAGACCTCATGGATCAAAAAGTACACAATGCCGTATAAAGAAAAGCCAAACCCAATACCTATCGATAGTGTAACACCATACATAAACCCGAGCATAATACACAACCATGAAGGAATAGCGAAGATCAAAAAGAAAAAATCATTGCGCTGAAATTTCTTTCCAGTTGGTTGGTGATGGTCTCTGTGTACGAACCAGAAAACAGCATGCATCAAGAACCTGTGTGCCAACCAAGCGACGAGTTCCATCCCAATAAATGCTGCTATAAATCCGATTAAGAAAACCATAGTGTATCTTTAAAGCATATTAATAGAGTTCTTGACGTATGATTTTGCAAACAAAAGAGCCTTGATATTATTGGAAATTCTGATCCGCTCGTTCAATAAGTCCTGAATAGATCTACGTTTTATGCGTTTTAACAAATTTGTATAATATACATAGCTAAGGTAAACACCAAAGCGTGACGATTTGGGGAGCTGAACAATTCCCTTAAATGCCTCATCAAATTCAGCTTGTATTTCTGCTTCAATATGAATTTTGTCCTTACTCGTGAAATTATTCATTTCAATATTTGGGAAATATAATCTACCCAATTCAATACTGTCGCTTTTCAAATCTCTTAAAAAATTAATCTTTTGAAATGCTGAGCCAAGCTTCATTGCGTATGGTTTGAGTCTCATGTATTCATGCTCGTCTCCGTACACGAATATTTTCAAACACATTAAACCTACTGCTTCTGCTGAACCGAAGATATATTCCTTGTATTTTTCTATTGTGAAATCAACCGAATCCAGATCCATCTCCATACTGTGGAAAAATTGATGGATTAGATCGGTATCGATCTGGTATTTGTTAACTGTGTTTTGAAATGAATTCAAAATTGGATTTAACGAAATTTTCCGCTCAATTGCATCAAACGTAGCTTGTTTGAATTCTTTTAAAAGGGTGTCTTTATTATAATCGTGAAATGAATCCACTATTTCGTCGGCAAAGCGAACAAGTCCATAAATTGCGTGTATGTCTTTCCGAATCTTCTTGTCCAGACATTTAACGCCTGCATAGAAGGAAGTACTGTACGATTTAGTCACATGTTTTGATGCGTCAAAAGAATAGTTATCAAATACAGATTTCATAAATCAGCAATTAGTTGTTTTGCAGCAATTTTTCCAGAAATTAATGCCGGTGGAATACCTGGCCCTGGAACGGTCAACTGACCACAAAAATAAAGGTTTTTTAGCTTTGATTTAATTTTTGGCTTTAAATGTGCTGTTTGTCTCAATGTATTGGCAAGTCCATACGCATTTCCTTTAAACGAATTGTATTCTGATTTGAATTCATTTATGCAAAATGAATTCTTATAAATAATGTGCTTTTTCAATGGCTCTTTACAATGTTGTTCAAGCCTGGATAGTACCAGTTCGAAATAATGGTCTCTTATAAATTCAGTGTCTTCTAAGTCTGTTGCTATTGGTATTAGAACCATTAAATTTTCGCACTTTTCAGGAGCTACGTTGGGATCTGTTTTGGAGGGAGCACATGCATAGAATAGTGGTCGAGTGGGCCATTTCGGATTATCGTATATTTCTTCACCATGCTCTTTTAGATCTTCATCGAAGAATAAATTATGGTGTACCAAGGTGTCAATTTTTTTATCGAATCCAAGATAGAATATTAGGGCGCTGGGAGCCATCTTACGCTTTCCCCAGTATTCGGTATCATAGCGTCTGTATTTCTTCGGTATCAATTTTTGCTCAACATGCTGGTAATCTGCCCCTGCTA
>Ga0315334_10002454_pt1 | contig 11600 bp, 10 predicted proteins | sample M150034915metaG_FD_205555 | JGI IMG/M metagenome (GOLD analysis project Ga0315334, IMG submission 205555) | Ammonia-oxidizing marine archaeal communities from Monterey Bay, California, United States - M1 500m 34915 | ecosystem: Environmental > Aquatic > Marine > Intertidal zone | place: USA... | reverse complement strand
ACTCCCATTGATGGGGTAACCCAAAAAATGACTGTTATACAAAAAGGAGAAATTAAAGTCGGTGTTTTTGGATTGGGTGTGGAATTGGATGGGTTGGTTCCAAGAGGAAAATTCGGTGAAACGAAATACATCGATCCGATTGATATAGCAAATGATTGTTCTAAAGAATTGAAAAGCCGTGGATGCGATTTGGTTATATGCCTTTCCCATTTGGGTTATGAATATAATTCAAACAAGGTGTCCGACAGGCAGCTGGCAAATAAAACCAGGGATATTCATTTAATTATCGGCGGGCATACGCATACTTTCCTTAATCGTCCAACCGAAGAGAAGAACATGGATGGAAAGAGTGTGCTGATTAATCAGGTTGGATGGGCAGGAGTAAATATTGGTCGTGTGGATTTCCATATTGATAAAAAGAAGTTTGCGAAAAAAGATGTATTGATTGTGGAATAATTATCAGACATTTGAAAAAAAGTATTAAAAATTAAGCGATGAGAAATTTGGGTGTATTTATTTTGGTTGTTGGCATGGTTAATTGCTTTGCATTCGGACAATCTGAAGTAGTTGATGGTGAAAAAAGTGGTAAAAAGAAACCCCGGCTTAATGAAAACACGATGGTATTCAAATTTTCACCTTTTCAAATGATCGTTGGTGAATTGAATATCGGATTCGAGGCACAAACCTCCAAAAAGACAAGTATTGAAGTGGAGCTGGGGCCAACATTATCCGAAGTTGGATTTGCAGGAATTAAATTTGAAGATTCCGGTGAAAATGTTTCGGAGCAAAGCGATGTTGGATTTTTCGGATCGTTTGGCTTCAGGTATTATCCCTTGGATAAAACCGAAGCACTAAATAGAATATATGTATCACCGGTATTGAAGTTCCGCTTGTACAACTCAAAGCTCCACGAAATATCTGGTAATCTATCCGATATTCGAGCGACAAATATGCAGGCTAAATTCCTGTTTAATTTCGGCTACGAGCTCTGGGCATCAAAATCATTTGCTTTTGACTTTTTTGTTGGTGCCGGTTTCGGATACCGTCAAATTACCAGCTATAGACCTATTGTAGTCTATGAAAATTTTGAGAACACTTATGTCTGGGATCGGACTACCTCTGACTCACCTCAGGTAATTATGAATTTGGGCGTTAAAATAGGCTTGGGCAAATAAGAATTAAAAAAACCATGCATTCTGACCGATAACGAAGTCTTTTTCGTTTAGATAAATTAGTAGATTTTCCATTCTTTCAGGAAATACTGCGACAATTAATAAGGTACATTTAATATTCTGCTGATCGAGAATTTGCTTTCCGAGTATAGGGTTGTTGAATCGATGGTGATTCTGATCGTACCAGTCAAATTCAATTCCTTTATCAAGGAAGAACTTCGCCACTATCTTTCCTTTTTTACCGGCTCCCATAATTCCTATCTTCTCGTTTTTCAGGTTAGTCAATTTTAAGAACCATTTCAATTTTAGCTTAAAGAATGATTGTTGGTCATAAACAGCAGAATTTCGGGATGTACGTTCTGGGTGCTCCCGCCACAATAAGGTAGTTTCATTTATCCCTTCAATTTGAAAATTATTTTCTCTGAACCTAAAAACCATGTCGTAGTCTTCCGGATATTCCAGCTGATCAAATATTTCGGCTGCTATAAGCTCTTTTTTACGAACGAGCCAATTCGGAGATGCAACAACACATTCTCTGTAAATATGATCGAAATGATCTTGAGCCGTGATGCGCTCGTTCAGCCAGCTCTCATATTTTTTATATCCTTCGGATACCGGAGTGTCTGAAAAGTATGCTACTTTTCCTGTGACAACTGTGTTTCTTTCAGTGTTTTGGAGTGTGTTAAGCATCAATTTTAACCGATCCTTTGGCATAATGTCATCGGCATCCATTCTTGTGATATACGTGCCTTTTGTGTGTTTAAGTCCCAGTTGTAAGGCCGGGATAATTCCATGAAAATTATTTTTGTAGGTGCTTATTCGTTCGTCCTTGTTTCTGAATTCGTTAACCAGATGTAGCGATGCATCAGTAGAAAAATCATCAATTGCGATTAGCTCCCAGTCACTATAGGATTGTTGTATTATGGAATTAATTGTTTCTCCAATCCATCGTTCCGCATTACGAAATGGCATAATAATGGAAATTGACATGGGCTTAAATTAGTGAATGTTTTGTTTTGTCCGCATCATTTATTGTCACACAAAAAAACGCCGGCTGAATTGGCCGACGTTTTCGAATAAGTATTTTGCAGTTCTACATATGAATTACCTCATCGTATGCCGCTGCTGCAGCTTCCATAATCGCTTCAGACATGGTAGGGTGCGGGTGTACGGTTTTAATCAATTCCTTGCCCGTTGTTTCCAGTTTTCGGAGTGCAACAAGCTCTGCAACCATCTCGGTCACGTTAGCACCAATTAAATGACCACCAAGAAGCTCACCATATTTTGCGTCGAATATCAGCTTCACGAATCCTTCTTTTGTTCCTGCAGCGCTTGCCTTACCAGAAGCAGAAAATGGAAACTTGCCAATTTTCACTTCATGCCCTGCTTCAATCGCCGCTTCTTCTGTCATACCAACCGATGCTACCTCAGGTGAACAATAGGTACATCCGGGAATATTGCCATAGTCAAGTGGTTCTGGATTGTGCTCGGCCAGCTTCTCAACGCAAATAATTCCTTCAGCAGATGCAACATGTGCCAGTGCTGCTGTTGGAATGACATCCCCAATAGCGTAATATCCCGGCATGTTGGTCTGGTAATAATCATTGACCAATATTTTACCTTTGTCGGTAACAATTCCGACATCTTCGAGTCCGATATTTTCAATATTTGCTTCTATTCCAATTGCTGAAAGAACCACATCGCATTCGATTAGCTCTTCACCTTTTTTCGATTTTACTTTTACCACGCATCCTTTTCCGGAAGTGTCAACAGCTTCTACGCTTGAATCTGTTTTTATTTTGATTCCTGATTTTTTAAATGATTTTGTCAGCTCCTTAGAAACATCTTTATCCTCAATAGGGACGATTCTTGGAAGGAATTCCACAACTGTAACTTCCGTTCCAATTGCATTATAGAAATATGCAAATTCAACGCCAATTGCACCGGATCCAACAATAACCATTTTTTTAGGTTGTGTCTTTAAGGTCATTGCTTCCCTATAGCCAATTACTTTCTTACCGTCTTGTGTTAGGTTTGGTAATTGGCGTGAACGGGCTCCAGTAGCAATAATTACAGCTTTATTTGCTGTATAATCAGTTGTTTTCCCTTTATCATCGGTAACTGCAACCTTTTTTCCCGCCTTTATCACTCCGGTACCATTTAGAACATCGATTTTATTTTTTTTCATGAGGAACTGAATTCCACTGCTCATTCCATTTGCCACGTCTCTACTTCGGTCCACCATTGCACCGAAATCTGCCTTTGCTTCCTTTACATTTATGCCATAATCCTCGGCGTGCGTTAAGTATTCAAATACATTGGCACTTTTAAGCAGAGCTTTAGTAGGGATACATCCCCAGTTCAAGCATATTCCACCAAGTGATTCGCGTTCGACAACTGCTGTTTTCATCCCTAATTGAGATGCTCGGATCGCGGTAACATATCCACCAGGTCCACTACCTATAACTATAATATCGTAACTCATAATGTTCTAAAATAACTGAGTGCGAATTTAATGATTAATTCGAAAATTGAATGTAATTTATTACATCACTTGATTACATTGCAAGTTTTAATTGAAATTGAACATATTTTTGCGTAAATTATTGGGTAAAACAGAGAAGTATGAATATCAGAAATAATACAATACGCTATGCGATCTGGATGTTTTTATCCATTGCTGTTTTTTTTGGAATTGTTCACTTACTTGGCTGGACGCACATTACCGAATTGAGAGCGTTGAATCTTGTGTTTGTTATTTATTTTTCAAATAAGCTCGCATTGACCAATGCTCGCACTTTAGAAGACACTAGTTATTTACAAAATCTTGCTTCTGTATTTTTGGCTAATTGTTTGAATATTGTTCTAAGCTTTATTGGTTTTTTCTTTTTTATACGCATAATTAGCTCGGATTATTTAGAGATCATCATGAACAGTTTTATTTTAGGAAGGGTTGAGGCAATGTGGCAGGTGTATTTAGCATTGTTTATCGAAGGATTTGCCAGTTCAGCTGTAGTTTCGTTTGCGGTGATGCAGTACTGGAAAAATAACAAAAAACCGGAAAGCTCTGAATCATAACTAGTATTGATTGGGTAACGCTCTATAATATGGGTGAAAAAACACCGAGTAGTTATAGTTCCGAAGAAAACACCTCAGCTTTCTTATTTTAAAAACTATCGAATAAAGTCTGTGATTTATAAATGCACCCTGCATTTTTATATTTACTTTTGCACTATCATAATTATAATATGGAAAGCACAATTAGTCAAGACGCAACGCTGGAAGAGGCGGTAGAACTCGGGCTTCGTCCTGAGGAATTTGATATGATTATAGGAATTTTGGGAAGAGTTCCGAATTTTACTGAAACATCGGTTTATTCGGTAATGTGGTCGGAACATTGTTCCTATAAAAATTCGATTCATTGGTTAAAACAATTACCAAAAGACGGTCCAAATATGTTGGTGAAGGCGGGTGAAGAAAATGCCGGACTTGTTGATATTGGGGATGGATTGGGATGTGTTTTCAAAATTGAGTCGCACAACCACCCAAGTGCATTGGAGCCATATCAAGGAGCTGCAACTGGAGTAGGAGGTATCAATCGCGATATATTTACTATGGGAGCTCGTCCAATTGCCCAGATGAATTCATTGCGATTTGGTAATATAGAAATAGAGAGAACAAAGTGGCTGGTTAAAGGTGTTGTCAAAGGTATTGGTGATTATGGAAATGCATTTGGTATTCCAATAGTTAGCGGAGAGGTTTTCTTCGATGATTCATTCAATACAAACCCATTGGTTAATGCATTCTCTGCCGGAGTAATGGATCCAACAAAAATGATTTCTGCAACATCCGCTGGTCCTGGTAACCCGGTTTTCATTGTGGGTTCTTCAACGGGTAAGGATGGAATAGCGGGAGCAGCATTTGCATCCAAGGATATAACTGAAGATTCTGCTAATGATCTTCCCTCTGTTCAGGTGGGAGATCCTTTCATGGAAAAGCTATTATTGGAAGCCACAATGGAATTAGCCGATACTGATGCGATTGTTGGAATGCAGGATATGGGGGCAGCTGGAATTACTTGCTCAACATGTGAAATGAGTGCTGCAGGCGATAATGTAGGAATGGATATTAATCTGGACCTTGTTCCTACCAGACAAGACAACATGCTTCCGTATGAGATTTTATTATCTGAATCTCAGGAGCGAATGCTTGTGGTGGTGAAGAAAGGGAAGGAACAAATAGTGAAAGATATCTTTGATAAATGGGATCTGCATGCAGAAGATATCGGTGTCGTTACTAAAGGAGGCAGAGTTCGTTATTTCATGAATGGTGAATTAGTTGGCGATGTGCCTGCTGAATCTTTGGTTTTAGGAGGCGGCGCACCGGTATATGAGAGAGAATATAAAGAACCAGCATATTACCAGGAGTATAAAAAATTCAGCATCGATTCAATTGAACAACCTGAAGATTTAAAAGAAGTTGCTTTCAAGCTGTTGCAACATCCGAATATAGCCTCTAAGAATTGGGTTACCGAGCAATATGATTCTATGGTTGGCACTGCTACAATGACTACTAACAGACCTTCTGATGCGGGTATTACAAATATTAAAGGAACAAATAAAGCACTTGCAATGTCTGTTGATTGCAATTCAAGATATGTAAATGCCGATCCTGAAATTGGTACTATGATCGCAGTTTGTGAAGCTGCAAGGAATATTACCTGCTCTGGAGGAAACCCCAGTGCGATAACAAATTGCCTTAATTTTGGTAATCCGTATAATCCTGAATCATTTTGGCAGTTTGTAGGTGCAATTAAGGGGATGTCGGCAGCTTGCATTAAATTTAGCACTCCGGTAACAGGTGGTAACGTTTCTTTTTACAATCAATCGGTTATTAACGGTGTGGAAGTGCCTGTTTTCCCTACACCAACGATTGGAATGATAGGAATTATTGAAGATAAGAAGAAAGTGATGTCCCTCGATTTTAAGACTAAAGGGGATTTAATTTTCGTTCTTGGTAAATCGCATGATGATATTTCTTCTTCAGAGTATTTGGTGTCCTACCACGGAGTTCAGGAATCACCGGCTCCATATTTTAATTTAGAAGAAGAATTTGCGATGCAGGAAGTATTAAAAGGGCTTATTCAGGACGATTTGATCAATGCTGCACATGATGTTTCGGATGGAGGATTGTTTGTTACGATAACTGAAATGGCGATTCCTGGGGAATTAGGATTTGATATTGTTACCGATTCTGAGGTTCGAGAGGATGCATTCCTTTTCGGTGAAGGTCAAGGTAGGGTAATCGTTACAGTGAATGAGGATCAGGAAGATGAATTTTTGGAGCAAATGATGGGAGTAAATGTTAGTTACACACTACTTGGACATGTTACTAAGGGTAAAATGATGATAGATGAAGAGCATTACGGTTTTATTACCGAAGCTAAAACCTTATTCAACCAAGCACTTGCGAAGCACTTGGAAAATTAGTAGATTCGAATATTAATAATTACAGATGGAATACAACACAACGCGCAATAAGCTATTATTGCCAGAATACGGGAGGAATGTTCAGAACATGATCAAACATGCTATGGGGATTGAAAAAAGAGAGGAAAGGAATAGGGCGGCTCAGGCAATTATAGAGGTTATGGGGCAATTAAATCCGCATCTTCGGGATGTAGATCATTACAGGCATAAGCTTTGGGCTCATTTGTTCATTATGTCAGATTTTCAGCTCGATGTTGACTCCCCCTACGAGATACCGGAGAAGGAAAGCCTGGAAGTGAGACCAGAAGTAATGGGATATCCAAGTGGCAAGATCCGTTATGGCCATTATGGTCAGTATACTCAAAAGATACTCGAAGATGCTAAAAATGTGACAGATGATAAAGAAAAAGCGTATCTGACAAGTGTAATGGGTAATTTCATGAAGAAACAATTTTTAACCCATAATAACTCTGCGGTTGAAAATAGTGTGATTGCTGAAAAATTAAGTGAATTATCCGATGGTGAGTTGAAAATCGAAAATCCTGATGAAGATCTCACAAATACAAACCAGCTTCTAAAAACATTAGGCATTCAAAACAACAATAATAATCGCAAGCAGAGTAATTCTAATCGGAAGAAACAACACCACAAAAAGAAATTCAAACGATAAATAAATGGCTTCATTCGAAATCCATGGAGGGAAATCGCTAAAGGGCGAATTGATTCCACAAGGAGCAAAAAATGAGGCCTTACAGGTCTTGTGTGTGCCGCTTCTTACACCTGAAAAAGTAACCATATCGAATATTCCGGATATTGTCGATGTCAATAAGCTCATAAGTTTGTTGGAGGCAATGGGTGTTGCAGTGGAAAAGGTTGCCCGTGGAACATATAACTTTCAGGCTAAAGAGATTAATTTTGATTATTTCAGCTCTGATGACTTTAGACAGAGAGCTGGATCTCTTCGAGGTTCCGTTATGATAATGGGACCTCTGCTTACACGCTTTGGTGTTGGTTACCTTCCAAAGCCCGGTGGCGACAAGATCGGTAGAAGAAGATTGGACACACATTTTGAAGGTTTCATTAAGCTAGGGGCAAAATTCAATTACGATGCAAGCAAACACTTTTATGCAGTAGAAGGAAAAGAACTAAAGGGTACATATATACACCTGGATGAAGCTTCGGTAACAGGAACAGCAAATATTGTAATGGCTGCAGTAATGGCTGAGGGAAGCACGACGATCTATAATGCGGCCTGTGAACCATATCTTCAACAGCTTTGTCGTATGTTGAATTCGATGGGAGCCAAGATCTCAGGAATTGCCTCAAATATGCTGATCATTGAGGGGGTTTCCGAAATGGGAGGCTGTGATCATAGAATTCTTCCCGATATGATTGAGATTGGCTCTTTTATTGGTCTTGCCGCAATGACTCAATCGGAAATAACGATCAAGGATGTAAGCTGGGACAACCTGGGGATTATTCCAACAATTTTTCGACGTTTGGGCATTAAGCTCGAACGCAGAGGGGATGATATTTTCGTTCCGAAGCAAGAGAGCTATGAAATAGAGAGCTTTATTGATGGTTCCATCATGACCATTTCCGATGCACCCTGGCCAGGGTTTACCCCCGATTTATTATCGATTGTTCTGGTTGTGGCTACGCAGGCCAAAGGAAGTGTATTAGTACATCAGAAAATGTTTGAATCTAGGTTGTTCTTCGTGGATAAATTAATTGATATGGGCGCACAAATAATTTTATGCGACCCGCATAGAGCTACTGTTATTGGTCTGAATCGCAGTAATAATCTGCGAGGTATTCAGATGACATCTCCTGATATTAGGGCTGGTGTGTCGCTTTTGATCGCTGCATTGAGTGCTAATGGCAAAAGTGTGATACACAATATTGAACAAATAGACAGAGGGTATCAGGATATCGATGTGCGACTGAACGCATTAGGCGCCGACATAAGAAGACTGGAATGATAAGGTGGTTATTTTCATGTTTGTGCGTACTGTTTTTAAGCTTTGGTGTAGAAACGGTACCTTCTAATGGTGAAAAAGCGCCGGATTTTGAGCTGTATTCTCCAAAAGGTAAAAAAATAAAATTATCCAAGCTAAAAGGGAAAGTTGTTCTGATTGACTTTTGGGCCTCGTGGTGTGGTCCTTGCCGAAAAGAGAATCCCAATGTTGTTGAAGCATACAGGAAATACCGAAAATCTAAATTTAAAAATGGTAATGGGTTTGAGATTATAAGTGTTTCATTGGATCGCATGGAAGATAGATGGATTGAAGCAATTGAGCACGATAATCTCTTGTGGAAAAACCATGGTTGGGATAAGGATGGCACGGTTTCCAAATTGTACAAAGTTTCTACAATTCCAACTGCATTTTTAATTGATGGTGACGGCAAAATTGTCGCATCCAGACGTCAGCTAAGAGGCCTAGGATTACACCTCGAACTTGATAAATTGCTCAAACAATAGTTTACAGCTTCTTTTTGTTAAAAGAATTTGGCGGAAGAGAATACGTTAACCCTATTTCTGCACCCATACCATGTATTTTACGGTTGAATGCCTGACCGTCTTTGTTGCTATAGAGACGAGCTTCATAAATACCATAAGTTGGTCCAAGCCTGAAGTTGAAATTTTGTACCCACAGATCAAGCATGAATTTAACTTTACCAAAATACCGGAAATGATCAAACGTACCGATCAATTCCCCCTGACTGCCATCGACACTCATGAATTCTCTATTAATGGTTTCTCCGCGGGCAGATGAGTATACTATATTACCGAGAACGAGATTAATTACAGGACTCAATTTGTATTGTGATTCCAACAATCGCACGGAAACGCTGGCAGCACTGGATAATCCACGAAATTTAGTTTGTTTCGTATTCATTATATCATGGTTTTGTACGTAACCAATGCTCAGACTAACAAATATCCGATGGTTGTATTGAAAACCAGGTTCTACAGAAATATTGTTCAATGTAACTCGATCTTCATCAAGCATACTCGATGAGAAGTTAACTCCTATAAAGGGTTGAACGTTTCTTTGGGAAAAACAGCTTTGTGTTATCACTGTCAGGATTAGAATAAGGATTAAATTTTTCATTGTCATCGGTTTATATAATTGCCTTATGGCATGGTTTATTTGTCCGGGTAGTTATTTACCAAGTAGGATGACGCAATTAAATAAGGGGTGATTTTGGAGGTTGACCGGAATCGGTGCAACACTCAGTTTGGATTAGATGATTTAAAACTAGGTCCTTTATTTTGATATAGCTATTGCTGTTTTCCCAACGTAAAAAAATCCAATATTTTCGTTAAAATGTACCCCGGATTAAAAGATGGGTTCTATAAATACAGGCAATTGAAGCACGTTTTCTGTCAACTTTACATTCTTTTACTGACACTCTGTCTAATTTGACCTAATGGCAGTATCTTTGCTTGCAGAATTATAACAAAATAATAGTGCTATGTCTGAAGAAAAGGATTTAAAGGATAACGATCAAAAGAAAAACATGAAAGAAACCAAAGAAGCGGAACCCGTTATCGAAAGAGAAGATGAAAAGGAGACTTTGCCCGAAGATCGTTACAAAGAGCTTAACGACAAATATATTCGTATCCATGCAGAATTTGATAATTATAGAAAGAGATCCAATAAGGAAAAATTAGATTTAATAAGCACTGCAGGCGAAAGTGTAATTAAAGATCTATTGCCTATTATTGACGATTTCGAGCGTGCTATTGACAACAATACTAAAGTCGAAGATATAGAGCTTGTACGAGAAGGATTTGATCTGATCTTCAATAAATTTAGAGGAGTTTTGGAATCTAAAGGGTTAAAACCAATGGACTCTCAAGGTGATGTGTTTGATGTTGATATTCATGAAGCGATATCTAATATTCCAGCCCCCAAGAAGAAATTGAAAGGAAAAGTAATAGAAGCATTGGAAAAAGGGTATTACCTAAATGATAAGGTAATTCGCTTTGCGAAAGTTGTAGTTGGACAATAAACGGTTTAGAAAGTAAAAATATGAGCCAAAAAAGAGATTACTATGAAGTATTGGGAGTTTCAAAGAATTCTTCTGCTGCTGAAATTAAAAAAGCGTATCGAAAACTTGCGCTGAAATACCACCCGGATAAGAACGAGGGTGATGCTGGGGCTGAAGAAAAGTTCAAAGAAGCAGCAGAAGCATATGGCGTATTGAGTAATGCCGAAAAGAAATCAAGGTACGATCAATTTGGTCATGCCGGTATGAGTGGAGCTGGTGGATTTGGCGGAGGAATGGATATGAACGATATATTTTCTCAGTTTGGCGATATTTTCGGAGGAGCATTTGGAGGTGGTGGTTTTGGTGGCAGCAGCAGAGGATCGCGTGTTGTCCGTGGAACTAATTTACGTGTAAAAATGAAATTGACGCTCCAGGAAATTGCCGAGGGAGTGGAGAAGAAGATAAAGGTAAATAAGTTGGTCAATGCAGAGGGCGTTAGCTTTAAAGATTGCCATACCTGTAATGGAACCGGAAGAGTTACCAGAGTGGCTCAAACGTTTTTAGGTGCCATGCAGACACAATCGTCCTGTAATTCCTGCGGTGGAGCCGGGAAAATGATCGATGACAGGCCTTCTGGTTCTGATGCAAATGGATTGGTGCGTAAAGAAGAGGTAATTGAAATTGATATTCCAGCAGGGGTTATGGATGGAATGCAGCTGAGCGTTTCCGGTAAGGGAAATGCCGGTCCGTTTGATGGTATCCCGGGAGACCTGATAGTTGTAATTGAAGAAAATAAACACGAATTTTTAAGACGAGATGGAGACAATTTACATTTTGATGCATACGTGAATTTTGTAGATGCTGTACTTGGTCATTCAATCGAAATTCCAACGGTTTCCGGAAAGGCAAAAATTAAAATTGAACCTGGAACACAAAGTGG
>Ga0315334_10002453_pt1 | contig 11605 bp, 2 predicted proteins | sample M150034915metaG_FD_205555 | JGI IMG/M metagenome (GOLD analysis project Ga0315334, IMG submission 205555) | Ammonia-oxidizing marine archaeal communities from Monterey Bay, California, United States - M1 500m 34915 | ecosystem: Environmental > Aquatic > Marine > Intertidal zone | place: USA... | reverse complement strand
GCGTTGAGAATTGATATGTTCTCAACATATTCGCCCTCTTCTATCAGCCAGCGGTCTGTGGTGGTTGAACGATTGAAAAAGAAGGTCCATTCTCCAGTGGTCAAGGTTCCTTCGGCGATTCCGTCTACATCACTCGGACCAATGCTTACATTCCGGAATCCATCTTTGCTTACCGCAGTGATAGTGTATCCAGACAGAGGTATGCCAGTCTCTGCCTCAGTCAGGTTGACCGAGATATTTGTCGAACTGACCGAGTTCCAGATGAGGTTGGTACGGTCGCTGGATTCCGAGATGTTCAACAATTGTTGCATCTCAAGGAAGTAGACACCTCGTTGATCCTGATGCAGGACAACATGCCAATCACCTACGGGGACATAACTCTGTAGATGTCCAGTCTCATTGGAATCCACATCAAAGAACTCATCATTATCAACATTGTAGAATTTGATACTGGCATTATCCAGACCTTCCGTCAGGTGCATCACCTGTGCAGTCATCAACCATTCAGGCTCGAGTGGGATGAGGAATGGCTCCTCAACATCTCCCAAAGGCACCTTGAGATTGAAACAAGGGACTGCTGAGAATTGAACTGAGCATGACTTGGTGGTCTGGAAATCCATCCGTGCAGACTCATTGCTGATGTTCTGAGAATTGATGATGACCTCGTATTCACCTGCTTCTATTTCCAAAGTGAAATTCCCTTCATCCCATCGTCCATCGTCTGAAGTTATATTCTCTTCATCTCCATGATTCGCGAATATCGGCCTGAGTGTGAAATCCACGCTGACTGCAGTTCCATTCTCATAGACTCCATCACCAAGAATATCCAAGAATGTCTGTATAGTGATGAATGTCAAAGCAGCATCTTCTCCAACCATGGTCCACTCACCACCATCAGCAGCATCCGAGACATTGAATGAGACATCGCTGATCGCCAATTCTTCAATTGATACGTCAACGGAATAGTTACCATTTGGTAGGAAGAACTCAAAACCTCCAGATACAGTACTGAGGGTAGACCAAGATACTCCGGATTCATTGTTTGTGGCCACTATCTCAGCCGCCCTCCAATCAGGAATCTTCTCATCCCAGAGTGTTTCGTTATCATAGATCATCAATTGACCAACGCGCTCAGTAGAAGGTTCCATTGTTAGATTCAAATCTTTGAAATCAACTCCGAAAGTTCCATTTTCAAAATCCCACGAGTAGTCTCCACCCAGAACAATGGTATGCAGTCTGCTCGCCGTTGAAATACTCTTAGGAGAAATTGTGGTGAAACTGAACTCTACACCCGCAGGTAATCTAGCCTCAAAGACACCATCGTAATCAGTGGTATCATAAAGAACAAGGTTACCACTCCGCATGGTGACATTCACTCCGCTGATATTCTCAAAGTGATGTTCCCAATCCCTGTGGAGATTGTACACCTCCCAATCATCAGGAGCAACCACCTGACCCGAAACTTCGACTGCAACGATGTAACTCTTGTCATCGAGGACGACATCCTCTTCGAGCAATTCGAAATCAAACCATAGCATGTGCGTCTCATTGCTCATATCGGAAATGATCCAATGACCCCACGGAGACTCGTATTCCACCAAACCATTTTCATCGGATGATATCTCAAATGGAGGGAAATCATCATTCATCGATTCAACCATCATGGTGCGATTAGATACATCCCAAGCAATCGTGTCTCCCGCAGCGTTCAAAGCAGTGGGTAGAAGGTTGAAACTGACATCAGAATGTACTGGAATTGGCATATTGACTGCAAATTCCTCACTTTCATCTCCCACTGACAATGTCATGTTCAATTCATACCATCCATCATCATCAAGGTCGAATCGGTAGTAATATTCACCCTTGGTGAGAGGCCCATATTCGAAAGTTCCATTTTCATCGGTCTCGATGATGATAGCATTGTCAACTCCTAGTTCTATGTCTATCAATTCAAAACTGGTGTTGAGGAATAGATTGCCAGTTATATCCGACATTGTATCTGTGAAATATGAACCCGGCATTGTCAACTGCAAGTCGAATTGTGGGTGGATCTTAACTTCAACGGGCTGAGGAAGCAATACCTCCTTGCCATTGTCCAATTGGGCGATCATGTTGTATGTCCCGGGTGCCAGACCACTGATGTAGAACGAACCAGGTTCTACAATTGGCCCAGAGAATGTACCGATACCCCTGAAAAGACCGGTACCATTGATGGTTCCAGTTCCATCAAACATTCCGATTCCCTCAAAGGTCTCGCCTTCCATATAGGTGGTGAATTGCACACTTCCATTTGCTGTCATTCTACCACTGGCGTTGAACGTCCCATTGAACAAATAGGTGTTCAACTCCCCTTCGCCTCCTCCCTGTTCAAACAGACAGGACTCCCAACTACCATTCTCAAATGCATTGAACTCATCTCCATCGCCAGGACATGCCTCGATACTGTCATTATCTTCAACATCGAAGGGATTGGCCTTGATGCGGCCCTTTCCACTCCAACTACCATCATCGGTGTAGGTTTGTCCATGATCGATCATTCGAGTGTAGTTACCAGTGAAATTTCGGGCTACAGAGGAACTGGATTCTTCACCTGATGGAGTGAATATTCCAGGTTCGGTGAAGGTGACTTCTCCAACACCGGGTCCAACGATACGAAGCTCATCGGTGGTAAAGGAACCATTGGTGGTGGTGATGGTGTAATTGTCTACATTAGACCATATGTTCCTCAGTATGAAATCAACATCGACCAATGGATCGCCCTCAAAGGACTCGTGGCCACTCCATGCGATGGTCCCACTGACTCCCGAAGTTTCAACCAGAATTTTGACCTCATCGGAGTATCTTTCTCCAGAGTTACCTTCAACACCAGTGATGTTGCGATGAACCTCATTCAACCATGTCATGTTCGAAACGCCACCGAGAATACCTGTGAATGGATTGGTTCCTCTATTCAGGTTTTCAACTGTTGTGAAATCAACGACCTTGTCTTGATACTCACCCTTGCGGATGATGTCTTTATCTGCGATTGGATCGAAGTTACCTAGATAAGCAGACAAACGGATATGACCAGCAGGTGCCATAACACAGTAGTTCCCCTCCTCATCCGCATCAACTGCTTGTATTGGAATCCAGTAAGTGTTGTTATCCATATCACTCTCGCCTTCACCACTGAATGCATCGCGCTCCATCAAAACTCGAGTATTGTTCATTCCCATGCCATCATCAGACATCTCAACAGTTCCGCAAATTTCTGTTCCCGAGTAATACTTGAGTATCTTCACAGCCGTATTGGCATATCGAATACTACGCTGATCTGCTGTTTCCTGAGGGAAGGTGGTATCACCAATATCAAGACCAGCACCATACCAATTGGCAATGACGAAATGATTCATCATCGCTGCCGGCAACGGCGGAGCTCCTTGCAACATCGAACCAGGAGAACCTGAGATACCGAAATGCTGACTTGGCTGTGGATTGGATGAACCAACGTCCAGACCAAGAGTAGAAGCACCATATCCAACGTAGGCACGAGCCAACATGGTATCGAAGAAGGCAGGCATATGGTCGACCCTGATATCATTCAGAGACAATGCCTGGTAATCAGCTCCTTGCTGTTGTTGGTTGAGCAGATCCTGTAAATAGGCCTCCTCGTATTGCTCTGCAGTCATCTCGCCATTATTAGCCAAATCATCAGTTTCGTAGGTTGTCCTCAAGAAAGTATCAACGTCTTGCCCACCAAGAGTGGTTGGAGCATGGAAGATACCGGTTGGGTTCCCATAGTTGTAATTTGCATCTTGGTTGTATCGACCGCCTATTGGATACAGTCTATTGTCAACAGCGAAATAGCGTATCTCATGATTCCTGCGGAAGGTCTCGCCAGGCTTGCCTTCACTGTCTGGAACATCATATACATCCATGCTCATCAGATCTGTGTATAGTGAGTGCAAGTCTTCAGAATCCAAAGCATTGGTCAAAAGTTGGCGCGTCAATGAAAGACGTGCATTCTTCCTGTGAAGATTGGATGCTACATCATCAAACTCTTCGATCAGGTCTGGAGTGTACCAATATTCGCCAATGATATGGTAAGTGGTATCTTCCAAGGTGAGATCATCATTCACAGTCTTCTGGGTGAAACGCAGTCGGGCATCATTCTCATTAATATAGGACCCATCCAAACAGGGTTTACCCGTATCAGGGTCGCATTCCTCGACTTCAACGCCATCATAGACTCTCCATACAGTTCCTGCAGATTTATTGAGCACTCCATCTTCAAGAACACCTCCTTTTGCTAAAATCAATTGACCATTCTGGACGACGACACTGAAGGTACGAGACTGTGCACCTGCAGACCCCATATCGGTCTGAAGATGAACGAATTCATCAAATTGAGATGTGCTTAAATGATTCCCTAACACTCTGGAGAACGGTGTTGTCAACTCATATTCACCACTGTTCTGAGCAGAATACATCATATCCCCTTCAGCCAATTGCCAGATGAACAAAGCGACTAGGTCATCCTGTGAACGAGACAACAACATGTTACCAGTTGCAGGAATACCAGACTGGAAGTTGTCTGAGACCGATGGATGTTGTCCCTGAGCCAATGCCTGAAAACCATAATCCCACCATGAGACGAAAGCCGGCCGGTCGCCGAATCTCTGATGGCATATATCATCCATCCAGATTCCACCCATGTCTTCACAATCAGATGCGGTTGAAGCGTCAAAGGTCAAGTCCTGTGACGCCAACCAATCATATGCAGTATTCCAACCCCAGCCATTGAAACCAGGCCCGAAGGAATTCATGTACCAACTTGAACCGTCTCCATAGGGTGAGTTATCGAGTATGGAGAAATCCCAGATGTCAAAGCGGAAGAGGTCGGGAGATAGATGATAGATGGTTGAATCCACATCGTCCTTGGCATCACTTCCCCTTGGTATCCCAGCATCCAATCCATAGGTGGCATGCTGAGACATCAGCATCAGAACAACCAAGCCCAAGGCGCTGAAGGCAGGTGTCCTCCACAATGCCTTGCGGGTAGCAGTGAATCTCTCACCAGGGGTTCTAATCCCTATCCTTCTCCATTCCTTGCTGAATTCTGCAGCACCACTTCCCTTCCATACTCCGACGATGGCCCAAGAGGCCAACACAGCCATTGCTGGTGAAGCGTTGAAGATGAATCGGCCTGCTGACCATGCCATGTATGCGCCGATCAATACCCAAAGGCCAAGGAACAGTCTTGTCTGTCTGCGATGTCTGATACCTTGCCAGACTCCCCACATTCCAGCCGACAATGCTGCAACGAAGACCAGAGGGCCGAATGAGGCGAACAAGGTTCCGCGGCTGGGAGCCTGAGCCTCAGCGATGGTACCGAATATCTTGTTCTTGGTGAAGTAATATCCACCAGTGAACAATACGTCCCAGCCATTGTAGATATTGAAGAACTGTAACAGAGCGAGTACTGAAAGGACGCTGCCAATCATCGCGACTCCTGCACCAAAGACAAGTAACCACGGTTTGTCACGATATGCAAGTATGACAAAGGAAGTCATTAAAGTGAATCCAAATATGTAGAACATCGGTTGGAAACCACTTGCATCCCAGATCAGATTCAACTGAGGATGTGCGTAGAAGGGAAGTGGTACCAGGAAGACAACCGTCAGCATGATGATGTTGATCGTTGCAAGAATCGTACTATCCCTACGACGGAACAGGTTGAGCAGTACCTGAAAACCAAAGGCTGCGAAAATTATTGCTGGACCATAGACGAACCCCTTCCATCCCAATGCCACCGTGGCGATGGACATTCCAGCCAACACTGCATATCCCACGGCAGTACTCTTTTGCTGAACTACAGCCTTGAGGGCAGCGAACAGATGTCGTGGTCGCCATGACATCTCCTTGACCAAACGCTCGGTTCCACCATGTTGTATCGCCTTGAGATAATAGTGGAATCCCAACGATAGGAACAACAGTACGAAGGCATCGTGGTCTGCAAGCGCGAAGGTACTGTGACTCACGTGCCCTGGCATCAAGGCGATGAGCCAAGCAGTGATGACTCCTGCACCCTTACCGATCTGGTCGCGAGACAATGCAGCCAATGGGAACACCGTCAAAGCACCATAGATCGCAGGCAATCCCGCGACTGACCACCAGACCGCTTCTGAAGGTTCGACACCGATGAACGGTGCGGTCAACATCCCACCTAGAGCGAGACTCCATGCAAACAATGGAGGTCTTGGATTGATACCTCCTATCGGATATGCTCGGTCCGCATCGAAGATGAAATGAGCATGTTGTGCAAGAATGTAGTCAACGGCGCGCTTCATGTACCACGGGTCAGAACCGCCCGTCATGTCCCACCCTAGAGTTCCAGATGCAGCCATTGCTGGAATGACGTTCCATGAGGTTCGAACCACCAGAGCAGCCACGAAGGCCGAGAAGGTCAAGACTCCAGCCCAATGGGCCTGCCACCACTGTCGTGCATGGCTTGGGTCGTTCAATCCGCGATTGTCCCAACCGCCCCATTTGTCGTGTCCAGCGATGTAGAACACAGCGACGAAGACGAAGAAACTGATACCCAACCAGATGAACAATCCTTGGGTGCCTTCAAGCATCTCAACTTCAAGCCAGCCAGCTTCCTGCCAACCTCCAATGGTATACATTACCCAACATGCCGCTATCAACATCGCTCTGGTGTACCAGCGCTCAGCGATACAGAAACCTATGAACAATATGATGACCCCGGTGAACAGGGACCACCAGTACGAAATATGGCCATGTGAAACTTCCTCGACCACCAATTCCAACCTTGATGCATAATCACCGGTTGCGAAATGAACAAGACTTGCTACATGTGCTAAAATCCAGGCAGAGAATACCGCCATCAATGTCCATTCTGTGGAATTAGGTTTCTTCCCTTCTCTGGATGGAAGGAAACTCCACCATCTTCCTCGACCCGGTGCAAACAACAGGCCACGTTGCCCAGTTGCTACAACAACGCCGAGAAGTATCGAAACAGTCCAGGCACTGAAGAACAGGAAGCCAGTTGCCAGTCGATGTTCATCAAGATAGTATTCATCATATCCATCTCCTCCTAAGGTTCCATCAGAAATCTCATCAGAGGGATTGTTGTTCACAATATCCTGCTTTTCTCCGGCCCAGGTATCTGCAGCACCTGCGATCAACAGAGCAAACATGAATCCAATGATAACGAATGTCAGTATGGTCTGTTCCTCGTGTCTTCCGCGAATGTCGAAGATATGTCCTCCAACTGCCAACAGAAGGAACAGTAGTGCGGTCAACGCACCAATGGATGTGAAAGTCGCCATCACCCAAGCGATGACAAGACAGACAACAAAAAACACCAGAGAGAGAACAGATGGGCGGATTTCGTAGATGCCAGAATCGCCGATATACCGCGGCATGGTAGCGAGAATTGCAGCCGCACACAATACAGCAAACGTCAATCCCGTCTCGTTGGTCATAAGTTCCAGACCCAAGGCCTGGCCGGTGGCGAAGGCCAGCAATACGGCTAGAGGGGCAATTAGCCACCCAAGCGCGAATGCTGGTCTGTTGTTCTCATTTTCATCAGTGTTCTCCATGGGGAACCATCTCTCTCAATTGTCAGCCTAAAGGCTGGAGCGTCCACGCCACCTGTGGTCTATTTTTAGGGCTTGCCATGTATAGTCATCCCCACATGTGGCGCAGCACGCCATTCAGTAAGTTTTGCATTTATATCTTGAAGATAATTGACTCCGCCGTCACAATGCACGGTATCCAATATCGCTACGATGCTGTGAACCTTCAAGTTCAATCTCCGCAATCAAGCGATAAGCGGCCTCACAAGCCTCACGGAGAGAGGGAGCCATTCCTGTCGCCGAGAGTACCCTGCCACCAGTAGAAACCAATTCACCATCGACAAAGGCTGTTCCAGCATGGTTTATCCATGAAGCAGAACTATGTTCTCCATCCTGCGAACGTAAGCCAATTCCAGAAATCCGCCTGCCTTTGACCACCGTTCCAGGATATCCTTCGGCAGCAAGAACCACAGTGAGACAATGTGAGTCAAGGAATCTTACTTCTTCCTCTGCCAATCTTCCCTGTGCCGCAGCGAGAAGATGTTGAGCAAAATCCGTCTCGATCAATGGCAGTGTTATCTGACATTCAGGGTCACCGAAGCGGACATTGAATTCAACCACATATGGATCTGATTCGGAGTCTATCATCAATCCGACATAGAGTACCCCTCGATACGGATTCTCGGAATTCCTCAGATCCTCATGCATTGGTTTCACGATTCGTTCAATCGTTTTCCTGCGAACTTCATCGGTGAATACAGGTGCGGGCGCATATGCACCCATTCCTCCAGTATTGGGGCCACTATCCCCGTCACCCAGACGTTTGTGGTCCTGACTGGCCGGCAGACAAACGAATGCGGATTCATCCATCATCACCAATATACTGGCCTCTTCACCACTCAGGAATGCCTCCAACAAGACCTCCCCGTCACTCTCGATGGCGGCGAGTATCGCTTCTCTCGCTTCATGTCTATCAGTGGTGACAACAACCCCCTTGCCTCCTGCCAGAACATCTCTCTTCACCACCCAAGGGTGGTTGGAATAAGCATCAAGTGCAGAATCGATATCTGAATCGGAGCGGAGAATCTGGTACTCTGCAGTCGGAACATCATTGTTGGACATCGCTTGTTTGGCTCGCAATTTACTTCCCTCCAACATGGCATTATCTGCATCAGGACCAAAACAAGCAATTCCTCTCTGACGCAGGATATCAGCCAATCCGTTGACCAATGGCGCCTCAGGTCCAACCACCACCAGATCCACATTGAGTTGTTCAGCCAGTGAGATCACTGCATCGACATCATCAGCTGAAATATCATGATTGGTAGCAATCAAACTGGTCCCTGCATTACCCGGACACAGGTGCACCTCAGCAACGGTTGGAGAAGCGACCAACGCAATTGCCAACGAATGCTCTCGGCCACCACCTCCGGCCACGAGCACCTTCAATCCAACACCCTCTTCATGTCCCCACGGTACAGTATCGCCCGATAATCGTTGACATCTGAACCTCCGGTATGTTGAACAGCCTGTTTAATCGGTGTAGGAACATGGACGGGGATATCGGTACTATCGGGGTTGGGTGGATGATACTCACGGTCCTCTGGATATACCTGCCAGGTTTCCTTGTCAACACCTGGGCCATGATGTGGGGCAAATGGCTGCCCAAAACAGGTTTTGGCCCTTGGCCAATAGATGGAGGCCGCATCCACAAGGATGGGAATCGGTTGCTGGGGGATGGCAAGACCTGGAATGGTTTGATCGGAGGCTCTGCAACCAGTGGTTTACAGGCCATTTTGATGGTCTATTTGGTATCCGGAAATGGACCAGATTCACGCCCGTTCATCGACATCATGTGGGGAGTCGGAGAGGAGGATTGGTTCTGGATGGGAGGTAAAATGATGACTGCTTTCTTCATCGGTTCAATGTTGGGACTATCATCATTGATTGGAGACTCCATCGGCTCATATATCAAGAGACGGAGAGGCTTGAAACGGGAAGGAGACATCAGCAGTAAAGCACCATTCTTGGATACTCTCCCATTTGCAATCGCTACATTCTCATTCGGCATCTTGTTCCTGAGAGGCTCAGCATTGGGTGACCCGGATGCGATTCTTGGAATGTTGATTCTTCTGTTGGCCACTCCTTTCATCCATCGTCTCTTCAATCAATTCGGTTTCTGGTTGGGATGGAAGGATGTTCCATACTGATTCGGCGCATCATGGGTGTTGACTAATCGAACTGTTAGCCACCCATTGCAGGGGAGGCGTTTTTGTCTGAAGAGGCCCCGCTTCTTGCCATGAGGCCCCGATGTGCTTACCGAACAATCACTACTTTGGTACTGATGCTGCTGCTGAGTAACCTGACAACTGCAACTGCGGCTCCACCGTCTGATGGCAGTACATCCACTATATCACTCGATGAGAATTGGAGTGATGATGCGGTCTTCAATGGCACTGTTATTGTTGCTTCAGGCGCCACCTTGACAATTTCATCAAACCTGTCCATTGCCACAGGCTCAAGCATAACCGTTTCAGATGGTGGAACATTGGTGGTCGATTCTGCAAATATGCAGAGTGAAGCGAATGATACCTGGCTATCGATGATCAGAACCACAGCCAATCTTGAAATTCCGCTGCAGGGAATTGGCGGCGAGGTCACCGTCAGGTTGTACTTCACCGCTGAACTGACTCAAAGTACATTGAAAGCAGGGTTCAATGGAACTGAACTACAGAACGCCGGTGGAGACCACACTGATTTGACAACTACGCTATCAGCAGGTACAAACAGCGTCCAGATCGATCTTGAAGCAGCCGGATTCCTTGCAGTCAAGGTCTCAGGAATAGATGTGCTTGAAGGAAGCGATAACGACGCCATAGAAGACCTGCGCGGATTGGATTATCACAACATGAAGGCTGATGGAGTCACAACGTGGAACATCGCCATCGCATCCGGAGGAAGTATGAACAGCGTATCTTCGATGCTGAATGGGGTTGATCTGGACTGTTCAGGCACCTGCACCTTGGCTTCGACCTCGATGCATACCTTCGCCCCAATAGACCTCGGGGCATCTGGCTCCTTGAGTCTCGACTCAAGCGACCTCAATGGAAGTATCACCTATGAGGATGTGAAGGGACTGCTCGGAGCACAGATCGACTGGGATGCCAACAGCACAGGCACCGGTGGAGAAACAGATAGATGGATTCTCGAGAATCAGGGCCAGACCCTTACTGCACCTTTGTCTGGGGTCGTCATCACACTCGAGGGACTTGGATACTGGAATACCTCAACACAGGTTTCGACCAGTAGCGACGGGACTGTGACATTGCCATCCCGAATCGTGCAATGGATGGATTCCTCAGGAGTCGTTTCATCTGAAGACTCACAGATTACCGGTGTCACCTATAGTGAAGCATCCAATAGTTGGGGAACTTTCTCAGGCTCATCAGGTCCATTGGGTACAGATGATGTCACCCTTACACTCAATCTCCCTATGCTCTCCATACTCTCGTTGGATGTACTCGATGACAAGAGTATGACCAGTGATTCGGTTGATGTGAAAGTGTCTGTCAAGAATGAGGGTGCTTCAGCGACCATCAGACTTTCCTGCACTGATTCCTCAGGCGCTGATGCCAGCACCTATCCCTCTTCTATTCCTGTCAATGCGAGCGCAGGGGCAACAACCGATGTGGAATTCACCTGGACCCAATTTCAGAAGGGTGAAGAATCACTGATCTGCACACCAATGATTCCTTCAGCATTCTCCGAGCATGAGTCTCTGGTCCTGACAAATACTTCGTCAGCCACCAGCCAGAGCATCGATTGGGAAGCGCCGATCGACCCGAATGAGGGAGGAATGGTGACCACCCTCATAGTCGCCATTGTCATCGCTATCGGGGCATTGTTGTACTACTCTAAGCGTGCACCTGCCAAGGAATATGACACTGAGATAGTAGAAGAGGAAGATTCCGCTGAAGAAGGAAGCGAAGAGGAAGAAGACGATTCCGAAGATGAAGCAGTTGAAG
>Ga0315334_10002451_pt1 | contig 11608 bp, 9 predicted proteins | sample M150034915metaG_FD_205555 | JGI IMG/M metagenome (GOLD analysis project Ga0315334, IMG submission 205555) | Ammonia-oxidizing marine archaeal communities from Monterey Bay, California, United States - M1 500m 34915 | ecosystem: Environmental > Aquatic > Marine > Intertidal zone | place: USA... | reverse complement strand
CAACCTTTGGCGCGACGCGTATCGCATCAGCCGGACAGGCGTCCAGAATCAAAGGTTGGATGGGCATCGACAAGGGCCCGAGTTCGGGATGCTCGATGGTCGTCATGAGTCCGTTGGATCTCGCCAGATCAGACCCTAGGAATTCACCTCTGGTCTGAATGGGTTGACATGGCACGTCGTAGCCCCGCAAAAGTTCTATCCATTCCGCTCGACTTTGTTTCGCAAAAGCGTTCTCCAGAATTGGAGTGATTTTGGCCAGTGGGTCCGGTTCGATGAGACCCCAAGGTGGGTTACCTAAAACCGGATCTTCCAGCAGGTCGATACGATCCACAGCCCGCAACATCGACTCGTAGAAGCGGCGGGTGCCGCATGCGACGAAGAACCAGAGATCATCTGCTGCGCGAAACGGGCGGTACGCAGGGGCTCTTCCTGCAGAGCCAAGGGGGCTTGCTCCGTCTCTTTCCTGAGTCGTGTGCGGCGACCAAAAATCACCTATCTGCATAACACCCGAACCTGCCACATCGGAGACTTCGTATGTAGGTGCGAAACCGTGAGCCTCACGTGCATACAAACCCGCAGCGATGGCCAGAGCTCCGAGCATTCCAGCTCCGTACGAAGCAAGTGGGAGAACAACATGGACTGGACCCTCAGACCAACTCACCTGATTCCAAGCGATTCCTGTCATAGCCGCGACTTGCGCAGATGAACCTGGCAGGTCAGCCATCGGTCCAAATGATCCCCAGGTGGGAAACGAAACAATCACAGACCCAGGAGCAAGTCGACGAACTCGATCGGCATCATTTTGGTTTTTCACGACCACGACATCAGCCGTAGCGATCAGATCCCTGTCATCAGCCACCACGACAGAACGTTTGTTGCGGTTGATGGCCTGGAATCCAGGGTCGTTGCGGTAGCGATCACCTCGTGAATGTTCAACTTTGATTACATCGGCACCCTGGTCCGCAAAAAATCGGGTGGCATAGGGGCCGGAAATTCCTTGCGCGAGTTCCAGCACTCGAATTCCCACGTATGCACCAACGTCGGTCACCAACTCCCCCATCGCCGTCGTGCTTCTTCTGCCGTCACGATAGTCAACCCTGTATCTAAGAACCGACAGCTGGGGCACGTTGCGTGCTGGAGTTCTAACCTTGAAGACATGACAGATATCGCCGATCCCATCAGCACAATTGATCAGATGCTCCCGGCAGCTCCCACCTTCGACTCAGTCGAGCAGGAACGTCAGCATCGGAAAGAGCGCTTGGCTTCGGTGTTTCGAGTTTTCTCAAAATTCGGATTTGAAGAAGGTCTAGCTGGACACGTCACTGCTCGCGACCCGGAGCTCCTGGATCACTTTTGGGTTAATCCCTTTGGGGTGCCGTTCGCACACATCAAAGCCTCAGATCTGCTGTTAGTTGATCACCAGGGAAACATCGTCGAGGGAACACACCCGTTGAATCAAGCTGCATTTGCCATTCACAGTCGGATACATCGAGCCCGACCTGATGTCATTGCAGCAGCCCACACACACTCGCTTTACGGCAAGACCTGGTCGAGTCTCGGACGTCTGTTGGACCCTTTGACTCAGGATTCTTGTGCCTTTTATGAAGACCACTCCCTTTTTGATGACTTCACAGGTGTGGTGTTCGACACCGACGAAGGCGATCGCATCGGTGGTGCCTTGGGTGACAACAAAGCGGTAATCCTACAAAACCACGGGCTTTTAACAGTGGGGCATAGTGTTGATGAAGCGGCATGGTGGTTCATCACCATGGAACGAACCTGCCAAAGTCAGCTATTGGCAGAAGCAGCTGGCACGCCGATCTGTATTCGTGAAGACGTGGCACGTCACGCAGCGGAGCAGATAGGCAGCCATGATGTGGGTTGGTATAGCTATCAACCCATCTACGACAAAATCTTCGCGGAGAATTCCGACTTTCTGGATTAGGGCGAGCGTCGCGTTGGGGCCACCTCCCCGACTCTGCACTTCGGGGATTCAACCGAGGAGTTCCGCTGCCCTGTCACGCAATTCGGTCTTGAGAACCTTGTTCGAGGGGTTCAACGGCAGTTCATCCACGATCCAACAATGCCGAGGCACCTTGTAGTTCGCCATTTGCTCTCGGCACCAATCAATCACTTCTGCAGAATCGGGCGGACCCAGCGGCGTTGAAACAACGAAGGCGGCTCCGACCTCGCCTAGCCGATCATCGGGTATGCCAATGACGGCAACCTGACCGATTCGAGGATGCTCGAGCATGATGCGCTCGATCTCTGCCGGATATGCATTGAACCCGCCATTGATGAACATGTCCTTTTTTCGGTCGGTGATATCGATGTATCCGGCTTCGTTTATTACGCAAATATCGCCAGTCCGCATCCACCCATCCGCATCAATAGTTTCAGCGGTCTGCTCAGGGTCGTCTAGGTAGCCGCGCATGACCCCGTAGCCCCTAACTAACAGTTCGCCAGGCTCTCCGATAGCCACTTCGATCCCAGCGTCATCCACCAATTTCATTTCCATACCGGGCAGCGCTTTGCCACTTGTGGTGGCAACAACACCCGCTGGATCGTCCGCCGCGCAAGCTGTCACCAATCCATGGGTCTCTGTCATCCCATAGGCAGTAATGACGGTCTCAAACCCAAGTCGTTCCCGCATATCCACAACAGTTTCTACGGGAATGCTCGCCGCCCCGGTCATGGCGGCACGGAGGCTAGAAGTATCGTATTGATCCATATCGGGGTGATTGAGCAGGCCTTGAAACAACGCCGGAGGGCCTGGGAAAACGGTCACACGTTCATCTTCAATGCGTTGCAGCACCTGAGGAACGTCAAAGATTGGGTGTGGAAGGATCGTCGCGCCATGGATGAAACAGGGAACAATCGCCCCATTGAAACCGAAGGCGTGGAAAAACGGGTTGATGACAAGCATCCGGTCACCGGTTCTCATTCCCAGTTCTCGAGATGTGTGACCAAAACTGCGAATAATTGGCGCATGCTCCACCATCACGCCCTTAGGTAGGCCTGTGGTACCGGAGGTGAACATGACCAAACCGAGATCAGAACCGGTTACTGCGGCCCGCCGCCGTTCCAGCTCCTCGACTTCGTCCCCGCTGCTTCGAAATAAGAAATCTCGAAATGACACGGTGCCAGGTGGGGTATCGCCCCGCAGAACAACAATTTCGTCTAAACCTTCGACTGCCGTTCCCGAATCTCGCAGGTCACTGACATAGTCGTTGCCTAAAAAGCCAACAACTGTGAACAGCAGCTTCACTTTCGCCCTCTCCAAGATGTACGCCGCCTCGCGTCCTTTGAATCTGGTGTTGACTGGCACAAGAACTGCGCCGGCCTCAAAGACTGACATCCCTGCGACGATCCACTCCCATGAGTTGGGCGCCCATACCCCGACTGCATCACCAGGCTCGATTCCCGACGAGACGAGTGCTGCGGCGCACTCATGGACACGTCGACCCATCTCGGCATAGTCGCAACTGAAGTCACCATCGGATACAGCTTCTGTCCCCGCGAACTCTTCAGCCGCCCGCCTGACAAGCGCTGGAAAATTGTCCGGAATCGGCGTGCCCATGAATCCCCCATGACCGCTGGTCTGGCGACTTGTTTACTTCACGTGAGCGAGCGCTTCACCATTTATGAAGTGAAAATAGCCACTCGGATTTCTAGCCCACTCGCGCCAGCCATTCGCTATTTCCTCAAGTTCTGCCCTGGTTGCGTAGCCGTAATCAACAGCTTGCTCGGCAAAGCTGGTTGAAAGGCATCTCTCGGCCCATGAGAAACCCCAATTCTCCCTATCTTCTTCGGTCCAATAAGACCAAACAGACGCCGAGATTTCAACCTCACGAAGTCCAGCCTCATGGCACCAAGCCAGCAAATGTCGGCCAGCGTCTGGGTCAGCTCCGTTATGTCGAGCTACCAACCGATAAATTTTTCTCCATTGCTCAATCGTCTGCGATTCCGGGCTAGAAGACATCGTGTAATAGTCGGCGTCGCGCACAGCGACATAACCCCCAGGGCGAGTTACGCGGGCCATTTCCTGAAGGGCGAGCACCGGATCAGTCAGATGTTGAAGCACTTGATGTGCGTATGTGAGATCAAAAACACCATCTCCGTAGGGGAGTTCATACACCGAGCCTTCATCGACTTTCACGTTGCCGAGTCCCGACTCAGCGATGGTTGAGCGGGCATTATCCAAAATGGACTCCTCAACGTCGATCGCGGTTACGGAGCCTTGGGGAACCCATTCACCCAACCCGACTGTGATTGACGCTGGGCCGCATCCGACATCCAGTATCAAGGAATTTTCAGAAATAACATTGCGGGCGAAAGCTGCGCACCGCTCAGCAGTTCGGCGAGCGTGCTGATTCACGACAACCGGCTGATGGCCATGGGTGTAGACATCTCGTTTGGGCATCACTGCAAAGCTAGGAGATCCGGCGCATCACGTCACTAGCGAAAGTTGATCTAAATACCGATTCGCGTTGACTACGGTTTCTTTACTAGAAGACCTAGCCGTGCATCGAAAGCCGCGAATTTGACCAATGCAGACAGACCGCCCAACTCCGTATCCGCCGCCGGTGCAAGCCAGCTTTAGATGAGCGACCTACCTACGCCCGACTATTACCGTTATCCGTGGATTGCTCTTGAGTCCGTTAGGAAAACTTCCCAGGGGGGAGTTCTCGTCGTCTGGCCCGATGGCCAACAGCTCGAATGTCATCCTTTGTGGCTTCGAGAAAATGCACCTGGCCCTAATGGCATCGACCCCCGTTCGAGAGAAAATGATCTCGAGGTAAAAAATTTGGATACATCCACGACGATCAACGCCGCGTTTGTCGAGGCAGGCGCACTGGCAGTCGAATTCACTCCTGAACATCGGCGGGCGAGCTTCCATCCTGGATGGCTACGACATGTCGCGGACGGGCTTCATCACCCGTTCGCGTTGTTACCTGAACCAAAACCTTGGACTGCTTATGATTTACAAGAACCACCCACCCATCACGGACCGTCAGTTCTCGCAGATGACGAAGCCCTAGCTGGTTGGTTGCATGACCTTTTAGAAACAGGGTTATCGAGGCTGACTTGCTTGCCCCGCGAGAGCCAAATCGTGGAACTGGTGGGCAGTCGTATTGGAGCATTGCGCGATTCGAACTTTGGCCTAACTTGGCACGTCAATGTAGATCTTGATCCGAACTCGACGGCGAACACGAGTGCACGACTTCCCGCTCATAACGATCTTCCGTCGAGGGAATTTCCACCAGGGTTTCAACTTCTCCATTGTCTCCAGAACACCGTGGCTGGCGGCCAGTCGACGATGACTGACGGTCTAGCAGTCATCAATCACCTCCAGAGCAAAGAACCGGAGGTATTTCGTTGGTTGACGACTCTTAAGTGGACATTTTTCAACCGCGATAGTAATCACGATCATCGCTGGACTGGGCCCGTCATCGACAAAGGGGATGGTCGAATTCCGTGGACATTTCGGACCTTTCATCCGGTGCGCGGATTTCCGGCCATGCGCCCAGACGAAATCGACAACTCCTACTACTCGATACAGCGCCTCGACGAAATCGCTAACAGCGCCGAGTTTCAAATTCGTTATGACTTGAAACCTGGGGACTTAGTCGCTTTCGACAACCGTCGGATCATGCACGGTAGAGAGTCGTTTAATAGCGAAGAAGGCACTCGCCAACTTCACGGCACCTATCTTGACGCCGATGAGGTCTATTCGAGAATGAGAGTTCTCCGCCGAGTCATCGGCACGCCAGAACAATCTCTAGGGTTCACTGACTATATGGAGGACGAAGATGACTGAAGTGTTCATCACCTGCGCCGTCACCGGCGCGGGTGACACCGTCGGGAAATCGGACAAGGTTCCTTTCACCCCGGAGGCAATCGCAAACGATGTCATCGCAGCGGCTCAGGCAGGCGCAGCTATTGCCCACATTCACGTCCGAGATCCGATTACAGGAGAGCCCGGCCGTCAGATCGAGTATTACCAAGAGGTAGTGGAACGAGTGAGAGCGTCACCAACCGACGTCGTAATCAATCTGACGGCGGGCATGGGCGGTGACCTAGTCATCGGTGCAGTGGAGGATCCCCTGCCGCTTGATCCTCAACAAACCGATCTGGTCGGCGCAACTGAACGGCTCGATCACGTCCGCCTTTTACATCCGGAAATCTGCACTCTCGATTGCGGGACGATGAACTTCGGGGAAGGAAACTACGTAGCCACAAATACCCACGACACACTCGCCGAAATGGCACGCCAGATACAACAACTTGGTGTTCGACCTGAGATCGAAATTTTCGACACAGGGCAGTTGTGGGAAGCCAAATCACTTGTGAACGAAGGCTTGATCGACTCGCCCGTAATGGTGCAGCTATGCATGGGTGTCAAATGGGGAGCCCCAAATGACCTCAATACCTTTATGGCTATGGTGAACAACGTTCCCAAAGAATGGACATTTTCGGCGTTTTCACTTGGCAGGGATCAGTTACCGTACGTCGCTTTAGCGGCAATCGCTGGGGGGAATGCGCGAGTTGGACTCGAAGACAACCTGTATTTAGATCGAGGACAACTCGCCACAAATCAGAACCTCACGGTGCGAGCGAAGCAAATTCTTGAGTCTATGAATTTTGAGGTGATCAGACCGGGACGCGTTCGCGAGATGCTGGAACTCACTGCGCACAATCCATGATTGACGAAACTGTTCCCCCTGAACGCGTAGCGATCGTAGGAGCTGGGGTTATCGGTGCTGCTTGGGCCGCGCGTTGGCTCCTCCGCGGTGTAGATGTTGCGGTGAGCGACCCGTCGAGCGATGCTCCGAGAATTGTTGCTCAAGTCCTCGACAACGCACGGCGCGCATGGACCCGAATGGGTACAGCACCGAAGCACGAAGGGAAATTGGATTTCTCTGACTCAATTGAGGCAGCGGTCCTAAACGCCGACCTGGTGCAAGAAAGCGTTCCCGAGAACCTTGAGCTAAAAAAAGCGACCTTGAACCAAATCGAAAGATTCGTTGGAGCGGGAACTTTGCTCGCTTCTTCCACCTCAGGGTTGAAACCCACCGCACTACAACAAGACATGGAGCGCCCAGAACGACTTGTTGTAGGACACCCGTTTAACCCCGTCTATTTGCTTCCTATGGTGGAGGTGGTCGGAGGCGAGTTGACTTCCTCCGAGGCAATTTCTCGAGCCATGGCGTTTTATAGCGCAGCAGGCATGCATCCTCTCCATGTTCGCGTCGAGATCGACGCATTCATTGCCGACCGTCTTCTTGAGGCAGTTTGGAGAGAAGCTCTGTGGTTGGTCAATGATGGTGTCGCCACAACTCAAGAGATCGATGACGTCATCCGCTTCGGCTTCGGATTGCGTTGGGCACAAATGGGCTTGTTCGAGAATTACCGAATAGCGGGAGGTGAATCTGGCATGGCTCACTTCATAAGCCAGTTCGGTCCTAGTCTTTCTTGGCCATGGTCCAAGCTCACTGACACTCCAGAGTTGACAGAAGAGCTAACGCTGCGGATCACTGAGCAATCTGACGCTCAATCAGGACATCACACTATTAGTGAACTTGAGAGAATTCGAGACGACAATCTTGTTGACATCATGTTGGCACTAGAAGAAAACCATTGGGGCGCGGGTCAATCCGTTGGCAAACTGCGGCGTTAGTTTCTCTTTAACGGACTAGTTAGCTTGACGGCGTCTCTTCCGTCGCTCAAACGGCCCGCATTGGATCGTGGTTGTTAGTTGGAAGTGAGTGGCCTTCTCACTCCGAAAGCAACGACCCCACGTAGCGGTGCCTAATCTTCCGAGAACCGAGTTTTCATTCTTCGATAGAAATGGCAAATTCGGGACAATTAGCGGCCGCCAGCCGAGCCTTGTCCTCTAACCCGCTTGGTACCTCCCCATCGCCTACTTCTGTCGCGTAGCCATAGTCATCTACGTCAAACAACTCGGGTGCGAGCGAAAAGCAGCGATTGTGTCCCTGACATTTTTCGGTATCGACCTGAACGCGCATATCGGTCCTCCCCCAAATCACGGATTCCGACCCGCGATGGAGATCAATTTATCGGTAATAGAAGCGTCGGCGGCGACGTGAACCGTTGGCCCGAATCGTTCGCCCCGAATCATCTCGCCAGCTTTTTCGAGTTGGGTATATCCGGCTGCGGCCAAGGCCTCGTCAAGAACAACCACCTGAGCGGAAGCCGTCGCTAGGTCAAAGGTGTGGATCAGTGGATCGACAACGACGATTCCCACGAAGCGATCAACAGCCAAATGGCCCCACGGAGTTCCGACCTCGCGTTGAAGTGCGTCTGGCTGATCGAGAGCTTCGAGCACGTCGTCACGGGCATCGACCCAATCAGATTGTGGGTCACCAACAACGGGGTGCGCAGCGCTGTCGGCGGATATACCTCTAGCTATTCCAGCGATCATGGTGCACATTCCAATGTTGTGAGCAAGTACGTCAAGCGCCGACCAACCCTCGCATGGTGACGCTGCGCCCCACCGGGTTTGATCAACCCGCCGCACCACCGCATCAAAGCCATATAGGGCTTTTGTGTAATTCCGTGTGTTCTCGCTCATGGGTGCACGTTACATACATCAGACGCGACGAAGCCGCCTAGCAAGAGTAGATAGACCTACCGCTTTTGATCGTTCTACGATGGTTCTGTCAGAGGAGCGGTACGAGATGCAAGACATTGGCGATCAGCGAACAGTGGACAAGATCGAGGCCGAGGTTGACCCAACGAAGGAGTGGCACAAAACAGCCTGCATTCTGTGTTCCGACAACTGCGGCATTGAGGTTCGGATTGAGGGTCGAGAGATCATTCGTGTTCGAGGCGACAAAGATCATCCGGCGAGCAAGGGGTACACCTGCGAAAAAGGTTTGAGGGTCAACCATTATCAAAACGGCCGCGACCGGCTGACTTCCCCGATGAAGCGAATGGAAGATGGAACCTTCGCTGAAATCAGTTGGGGTCAAGCAATACGAGAGGTCGCTGATCAGCTCGTCGGAATCCGCGACATCTACGGTGGCGACAAAATCTTGTATTACGGCGGCGGCGGACAGGGCAATCACTTTCCCGGCGCCTACGCCCGCAGCGTTTTGCAAACCCTGGGTGTCCAGTACCGAAGCAACGCTCTCGCCCAAGAAAAGACCGGGATGTACTGGGTACAAGGAAAGTTCTTCGGGCGCCAAGACGTTGGAGCTACTCCTGACTTTCATCACACCGATTGCGCAGTCTTTATCGGTAAGAATCCATGGCAGAGCCACGGATTTCCAGAGGCTCGCAACGTTCTCAATGCGATCAAGAACGATGACAACCGACATCTCGTCGTTTTTGATCCTCGGATTTCTGAAACCGCCAATATCTCAGACCACCATCTCCGCGTGAAGCCAGGGACCGACGCTTGGGCTCTCTCAGCGGTTTTGGCAATCATGGTTGAAGAAACCCTGACCGATGGCCGCTTCCTGGAGGAGCAGTGCGTCGGCTGGGACCAACTTCGCCCATTACTTGAGGAAATAGACATCGCGGATTACGCGCGGAAATGTGGCATAGCGGAAGAGGATCTTCGATCAGCGACGAGAACGATGGCGAACGCTCGTTCAATGGCGACGGAAGAAGACCTAGGCATAGAGATGGCACCGCATTCGACGCTGAATAGCTGGTTGCAACGTCTCTTATTTCTACTTACGGGAAATTTTGGGATCGAGGGAGGAATGAATATCCCGGTGCGACTAGCGCCTATCTGTGGGCATAGTCCCGACGGGGCGGTAGAACCGGTAACCGGAACTCCACTTTTGTGCGGCATGGTGGCATGCGCGGCGATTCCTGATGCCATCGATACAGATCATCCCGATCGATTCCGGGGGATGATCGTCGAGTCCGCTAATCCCGCGCACTCGTTGCCTGACTCCAAACGCTTTCGTGAAGCATTTCAAAAGCTTGACTGTTTGGTGGTGATTGACGTGGCTATGACCGAAACGGCGCGTCAGGCTCACTACGTCCTTCCTGCTTGTTCTCAGTACGAAAAGCCCGAGGCAACTTTCTTCGCGGGTGAAATGCCTTCAAATTATTTTCATATTCGGCAACCCATTTTTGAACCTTTGGGAGACACTTTGCCCGAAGCGGAAATTCATTCGCGTTTAGTTGAAGCTATGGGCGGCGCACCTGACGGGGTGGATGAACTCGCTGAGGCCGCTGAGAAAAGTCGCGACGAGTTCATTGAGACCTTTACGCGCTTATCAACAGACAATCCTGACTTGGGTTCAAAACTTCCAACGGCGTTGTACCGAAGCCTCGGCCAGACCCTCGGGAAGATGGGGCCGGCGGCCGTGATGTTCGGTTCAGCAATGCAGGCATCTATGCGATTCCCGGATTCGTTGCGTGCCGCGGGACTGCGGGGCGATGGTCTCGAACTTGCAAACAACCTCTTTGACTCATTGCTGGAAGCCAAATCGGGGATGATTTTCAGCACCAGCGATTACGCATCCAGTTTTGATCGGATTAAGACCCCGGATGGAAAAATTCATATCCACATCCCCGAGTTGGTTGAGGAACTCCGAAATCTGGCCCAAGAGGAACCATCCTCTCCGTCGGATGCTTACCCATTTGTTCTAAGCGCTGGGGAACATCGATCATCCACGGTTAACGATGTCATCAGGGATCCCACTTGGCGCAAGAAAGACAAAGACGGCGCTTTACGGATTCATCCTTCTGATGCCGACCGAATTGGGGTTAGCGAAGGGCAGCGAGTCCGAATTGTCACGAAACGTGGCGAAGCTGAGGCTCCAGCCGACATCACCGAGACCATGATGGAAGGCCAAGTAAGTCTTCCGCACGGTTTCGGAATGGACTATCCAGACGAAACCGGCGAGCATCGGATTCACGGCGTGGCCGTCAATGAACTGACCGATATCGAAGACCGAGATTGGCTTGCGTTGACTCCACACCATAAACATGTGCGAGCACGTCTTGAGGCACTTCCTAGCTAACCGCTACTCGTATCCGGACCACAAATCCGATGTGGGTAAGGGCGTTCCGTCGCGAATCGCGGCGTGCCGTTGCCGTATCTGGAGGGGGATGTGGGCTCTGACGTATTCGACCTCTTGAGCCAGGACTAGGTCCACCAGCTCAAGTCTGTCTGATGTCTGCTTCCACGCGATAGGGACATAAAGCGGCAATTCGTAGCGGCGTAGTCGATCCAAGCCGCTATAAATCCTCTTTTGATACTGAAAACGGTCGTCCCAATCCCAGTGTGCTGGCGCAAAGCCTGTCCCGGGATCAAGCATCAATCGTTCACGAATTCCCCATCGTGCGGCGCGTTCCAGCTGAAGGTCGAACCAATCGACCATGACCTGGACCGGGTCGCCCTCCACATGTTTGAGGTGACGAGGGTCTGGTCCGAGCATGAACGGTAAGACCACCTGGATCTCGCGCTCCGCTGCGAGTGCAATCATTTCATCGCTCTGCAACGCATCTGCAGCATTGAGCACACGGGCACCCGCATCTAGCGCTCGGCGTGCTGTTTCAACCTGCCATGTGTCGATTGCTACGTCTACACCCAGCGAGACAAGTCCTTGCAACGGACCTT
>Ga0315334_10002449_pt1 | contig 11613 bp, 7 predicted proteins | sample M150034915metaG_FD_205555 | JGI IMG/M metagenome (GOLD analysis project Ga0315334, IMG submission 205555) | Ammonia-oxidizing marine archaeal communities from Monterey Bay, California, United States - M1 500m 34915 | ecosystem: Environmental > Aquatic > Marine > Intertidal zone | place: USA... | reverse complement strand
AGTCAGTCCCCATCCTCCCTTCGCTGGTCAGCCACTCGACTTCATCGAAGCCGCTCCTGTGAATTTTCGAGAAGTGTTCGAGAGCGGTCGTGGTGCGCGGACCCGAGCGGTCCTCGGCTCCCATCGATCTAGCTGCCTCGGCCTGACCGTCGCTCCCCTTCAACCCCAGACGACCACCTAAGCCGGCGTCCGGGTTGCACAGCAGCCCCAGTCTCATATGCTTGCGAGGCCGATGGGCGTTATTATCGCTACATGCCCCCTCGCCAGTGTATGAGGGTAGTCGTAGCACTGGGGGGCAACGCGCTTCTACGACGCGGTGAGGCGTTAACTGCGGAGAACCAGAGGAGGAACGTTGGCGTCGCCTGCAAGGCCCTCGCCCCCCTGGCAAAGGAGCATCAACTAGTGATTACTCACGGCAATGGCCCCCAAGTAGGTCTGTTGGCACTTCAGTCGGCATCATACAAGGAGGTCGACGAGTACCCACTAGACATCCTCGGTGCACAGACTGAGGGCATGATAGGGTACATGATCGAGCAGGAGCTCGGCAACCTGCTGCCCATGGAAACGGCCTTCGCCACCATCCTGACCATGGTCGAGGTCGACCCAGAGGACCCAGCCTTCCAGAAACCCACCAAGCCGATTGGGCCCAGCTACAGCAAGGGGGACGCGGAGAGATTGGCCGATGAGAGGGGCTGGGTGGTTGCTAAGGATGGCGAGAGATGGAGAAGAGTCGTGCCATCTCCAGAGCCCCATAGGATCTTCGAGCTGCGCCCCATTCACTGGCTTCTGGAAAATCAGACCATTGTAATCTGTGCTGGAGGTGGAGGCATCCCAACGATGTACAACTCCGATGGCGATCTGGAAGGGGCCGAGGTCGTTATCGACAAGGATAGGGCCAGCGCGCTGCTGGCTAGACAGTTGGATGCGCGCTTGCTGATACTGGCAACCGATACGGATGGAGTCTACTTCGACTGGGGTACTGACAAGGCGAAGAAGATAGAGAGGATCACACCCGGAGAGATCGAGCAGTACGAGTTCGATATCGGTTCTATGGGGCCCAAGGTGGAGGCTGCTTGTGACTTCGTTCGTAGGACTGGGGAGCGCGCAGTGATTGGCGCGCTCTCAGACCTCGAGGGTATGGTTGCAGGTGAGGCTGGAACCCAATTCACCATCGAATGATGGGTTTCAGTGCGATTAGACGGCCAAGGCCTTCATATCAGCGGGTTGTCGGCGTAGCCGACGGAGGGGCCATAGTGACAATGATATCAGTCGATGTGGGGTCTGATGGAGACCATGAGTACGCCAGTGGAATAAGCGCCGGTGAGGTAATCCATAACGTCCATGGAAGGAAGTCCGGTGCCGTCGCAGCACTCGTCAACGGTGAACAGCGTGACATGGCGTTCGTGCTCGAGTCAGACTGCAGCGTCGAGCCTATATTGGGGGAGTCCGAAGAGGGCCTCTACATCCTGCGCCACAGTTGTGCCCACCTACTGGCACAGGCAGTCACGGAGTTGTACCCGGAGGCAAAACCGACGATTGGCCCGCCCATAGATCACGGCTTCTACTATGACTTCCACATGAACCCCATAGGCGACGAAGAGCTACGCCATATCGAGAAGCGTATGAAAGAGCTTGTCAAGCAGAACCTAGCAATAGAGAGAGAGGATCTTAGCAACGAATCTCTGCGCGAGATGTTCGCCCCTAACCAGTTCAAGCTAGAGATATTAGACGACAAAATAGGTCACGACGTCGGTTCGTCGGCCTACAGGCAGGGTGACTTCGTCGACTTGTGCAGAGGCCCTCACGTTTCCACTACTGCCCGACTTCGCTGGTTCAAACTTACCAGCACCAGCCAGGCCTACTGGAGGGCCGATCGTGAAAGAGAGTCGCTCGTCAGGATCTACGGCATGTGCTATGCCACTAAGGAGGGACTGAAGAAGCGACAGCGGCAGCTTGAGGAGGCAGCGAAGAGGGATCACAAGAAGATCGGGCGCGAGATGGACCTCTACATGATAGACGAACTAATCGGGAAGGGACTCCCAGTCTGGCTACCAAATGGAGAGATTCTCAAGTCCGAGATAGAAAGTTTCGCCATAGAGACAGAGGAGGCCTACGGCTACGTTAGGGTGACCACTCCTGTGCTGGGAAAGAAGGAGCTGTTCGAGACCAGCGGGCACCTTCCCCACTACGCAGACGGGATGTACCCTCCAATGGAGATGGATGACGGAGAGTATTACCTCAAGGCTATGAATTGCCCGATGCATCACCTCGTCTTCACCAATAACAAGCGTTCCTACCGAGAGTTACCGATGCGTATTGCTGAGTATGGCACAGTGTACCGAAACGAGCTCTCTGGGACTCTATCAGGTCTACTTCGAGTCAGGATGCTGTCGATGAATGACGCCCACATATATTGTACTCTAGATCAAGTGGCCGAGGAAGTAGAAAGCAACATCAAGATGGCTCAGGACTACTACTCGGCATTCGGATTCGAGGACTACGACTTCCGCCTCTCGTTGTGGGACCCAGACAACAGGGGCAAGTATATCGATCAGCCTGAGAACTGGGAAGATACCCAAAATCAACTACGTCGAATAATGGACGAGTTGGGGGTAGATTACGTCGAGGCTAATGGAGAGGCGGCCTTCTACGGGCCCAAAATCGACATTCAGTTCCGAACTGCATTGGGTAGAGAGGAGTCTATGGCAACGATACAACTGGACTTCGCAGCCAAAGAGAGGTTCGGTCTCTCGTACATGGACGAGACTGGTAACGAGAACGGCGAGGTGTTTGTCATCCACCGCGCCCCACTGTCTACTCATGAGAGATTAGTCGCCTTCCTTCTGGAGCAGTGGGCTGGGAACCTACCAACTTGGCTTTCCCCTGTGCAGGCCCAGCTCATCACCATATCCGAGAAGCATAAGGAGTACGCCGAAGAGGTCCGAGAGGCACTTGAGGTCGCTGGAGTAAGAGTCAGGGTCGACGACTCGGACAACACGATTGGCAAGAAGATCCGTACGCACCGGAAGATGCGTCCAGCATACATGGTAATTCTCGGTGACGATGAGACGAAGGGCGGGACTGTCTCCATTCGTGCAAGAAACGGGAGCCAGCGCAATGGTGTCCCGTTGTCCGAGTTCATAGAGGAGATCTCTTCCGAGATAGTTAGCAGGAGCAAAGAGCTCGCAATAGTCGAGTGAGCCGTCAGTTAGCGGTTCGGCGTGACTATCAATACAGGGCCCCGCCTAGGCGTGACCCCTCATGGCCGCAGACGATGATGCATATCTCCCCACGGGGGACAGGACTGAGGCCATGCTGTCAACGGCTCGGTCGGTGGTGAGGACCTGCTTGCAAGTCAGAAGGGAAGAGGATGTTCTCGTGATTACAGACCCTCAGACCGCAGAAATCGGTCAGGCCCTATACGAGGAGGCCGCGAGGGTAACCGACAGGATTCTGCTAGTCATGATGCCGCCCACGCAGAAGCCCGGCAAGGAGCCGCCGATTCCCGTTAGTGATATAATGCGACGTAACAGGGTGATCATGATTGCAACTCAGGACTCATTGACTCATACTAGGGCGCGTGCTTACGCGTCCAGAGAGGGCGCTAGGATTGTGTCAATGCCGGGAATCAGTAGTGAGCTGTTTGAGAGCGGAGGGTGTACTGCGGACTACCTAGCCATAGCCTCCGAGATCGGCGGAATGAGTTCGGCCTTCCGCCGGCGGAGAAACCTCCACATTACCTCCTCAGCCGGAACTGACATCAAATTCACCACGGGATCCAGATGGGTTCTGGAAGACAATGGAATCTGCAACAGACCAGGTCAAGTCGCGAACCTACCGGCAGGCAAGGTGTTCGTACTACCCCAAGAGGGAAGCATGAATGGCAACATTGTGATCGATGGCTCTTGGGAGGGAAATCTGCTGGAAGAGCCGCTGTCTTTCCAGATCGAGAATGGAATGGTGATTGGAATCACTGGCGGAGAGATTTCTCAGGAGATAGAGTCTCTACTCGAGTTGGCGAAATCTGGACTCAGAGGCTCGCGCAGAGAACTCGTGTACACGGTGGCGGAGTTTGGCTACGGTCTCAACCCCAAGGCCACCAAGCTAGTCGGGAACAGGCTGGAGGACCAGGTCGTTAGGGGTACAGCCTACTTTGGATTCGGAGACAATACGTCTTTTTCTGAGGGATCCGCCCGTGTTGGCTTCCACCTTCGGGGAGTCATGCGTAATCCAAGCATCAAACTCGATGAGTTTGATCTGCTGAAAGACGGCAAGGTGAACCCGAAGTAGGTGTGGTACATGCGTGGGGTGGTCTGGTGCAACGGTGCAATGCCTTCCGAATCCTTGCTAGATATGGTACTCAGTGATGGAGTTCCAGTTTTCGGAGTCGATGGAGGGGCAGACAAGGCCAAGGCTGCCGGAGTATCTTTGGAAGGAGTTCTCGGCGATCTGGATTCGGTCGATAAATCGAACTGGAGTAGCATCGTGCACGAGCTCCAAGAACAGTCCAGCAGCGATCTGTCAAAGTCCATCGCGTACCTCAACGAACTGGGATACGATGAGATCGAAGTGGTTGGTATCGAGGGTGGAAGGCCAGAGCACGTGCTGGGCATTTGGGGTGCATTGGCCGAGGCCCCCCTGGGTTGTACAGTGAGGCTGCATCACGAAGATGGAATCTCACACAGAGTCCATCCCGACACCGGAGAATTCCAACTGAATGTTCCCAAAGGACATGAGTTCTCAGTTTTCGCATTGGAGCCCTGTAGGGCATCCATCATAGGCGCAAGGTGGCAAGTAGAGGATGAGATGTTGTCCTTCTCGACCAGAGGTCTGCACAACGAAGGCACTGGAGGGACAGTTGTGATCAGCGCAAATGGCGTACTAGTGATTATCGTGCCCAGATGATTATTCCTCTTCGTGGACCTGCTTGGCCAGCATGAGGGCTATCGGTCGCGTCCTTTCATCCGCTTCTAAGGCGATTCGGACGATGATGACTATTGGGACGCCGATAATGGCCCCGGCGATACCCCACACTTGGGCACTGACCATCACTGTGAGCAATAGCACAAGCGGGGAGATTCCGAGTCTGGCCCCGGACAAGTTCGGCTCGATGAATGAGCCGAAGATCTGCTGATTTGCGATTAGTGCGATAGCCAGTGCCAAGGCCATGCCCGGTTCAAGCACTATTAGTCCGATTAATACTGGAGGGATTGTTGCCAAAAGAGCACCTAAAACCGGAATGAAATCCAATAGGAAGCAAAGCGTTCCGAATAGGAACCACCCAGGGATATCGAAGACAAGTGGAGAAAGTAAGAAGGCCAGGATTATTGCTTGACCGGCACTGCATGTCGCCTTGGAAACGACGTAAGTGGAGATTGATTCGGACGAGTTTGAGACTATCTTCTCGATCCTTTCGAAGGAGTCCGGGAATGCTGCCTTGAATCGGCCTGGGAGGGACTTCTCCTCGAGTATTATGAATATCAGGAAGAGGAATACTGCACCCATCGTTGTCATGAAACTGGCGACCGAGCCTAGAATCGAAGTCGCGAAGAGCTGGATGTTCTCGGGGTCGATGATTACTGCAATCATTTCCGTACTGCTGAATATGGCCTCAAGACCATAAAGGTCAGCTTCTGAAAACTTAGTCATCTTGGAGTCGAGTTTCTCGGCCATCAGCGGGACCTCATCGAAAAACGAGGACATGTTGTTGTAGAGCACAATCGAAATTACATAGGCAACCAATACCGAGAATACAAGAATCAAGGCATAGGAGAAAATGCTGTTTCCCACCCTTTCGAATAAGTATTTCTCGGGGGCCCGAATCAGGAAATAGAGAAGGATAGCTATCGCAAGGGGCATCAAAATAACCTTCAGATGCACCAGGGCGAGGTATGAGACTAGAGTGATAATGGAGAACCCGGCAGCGGTGATTGTCTTTGTGCGGCTTGCGGAGACGATACTGTCCGACATAGCCCGCCGATGCGGGTTGAGCAATCAAGAGTTTCCCTGTCATTTGGTGCTGCTGATTGCTCGATCATAGACCGAAAGGAAGGCCTCTGCATTGCCTTCGAGAGTGAATCGGTCGATGATTCTCCTCCTGCCTGAAGCACCTTTGGAAACCAAGTCTTCCCTCGAAGAAACCTCAGACAGAACCGTATCCGCCAAAGAGTTAGCATCACCCATGGTGAACAGTCCGCCGACAGTTTCGTCGACCATCTCGGGAAGGGGGCCGTGGTCGACGGTCACAACGGGAGTGCCCGAGGCCATGGACTCGAGAGGAATGAGTCCCTGGCCCTCATAGTACGAAGGATAGACAACCAGATCTACGACTCGGTACATCTCGGCGATCTCCTCGAAACCCATACTGGGTTCGAACGAAACGTGGTCGCTGACGCCGAGCCTACTCGCCATGCGAGCTAGCTTGCCACGCAATCTGCCTCTGCCGATGATTACGAGGTGAGAGTCCGAGGACTCTCTAATCTTGGAGAACGCTTTGAGGAGCATGCCATGCCCCTTCCTTGCTGCGAGTCTTCCCACTGCAAGCAATAGCACCGAGTTCGCGGTCGCACCATACTTCCCACGAATCTCGTTTCGTCGAATTTCCGCGTCCTCGCTGTCTCGGTGGAGCGGGACGAACATCCTCGTGTCCACGCCCCAGTGGATAACCTGACAGTTCCATCCTTCTGGGGCTGAGTACCTGTCTTCTAAATCGGCCTTGGTCGCCTCGGAGTTGGGCACCACTACGGCGGATTTGCGAATAGCGGAGTGTTCGAAACTTGCGTAATGGTCAGCGAGGTATCGTATTGCCATGTCATTGGGGTTCGCCCAGACGGCTGGCTCGTTGTGTTTCGCTGCCAACAGCAGACCGTCCCTCTCACCCAGCCATGTCCCGTGCATGGATGATACCACTGGGGCCACATTCGAATTGCAGCGCTCGAACTGGGCGTCGTCCCACGAGATCATAGGGCAGTGAAGATGAACCACATCGACGGGGTCATCAGCGTGCAGTTTCTCCAAGGCTCGAAGTGCCCAACGCCCATATGAGCGAGTGAAGGCCATCGGAATCCTAGCCCATGGTACTTTGAGAACGCGAACTCCCTCCAACTCTGGGGCCTTTCCACTCGAGCTCCTAGTGATGATCGAGACCCTGTGTCCCAGATTAGACAGAGCTGCCGAGAGGTGGTAAACTGTCGAACCCATTCCACCCCATCTAGGGGGGTATTCCGCGGTGAGCATACAGCAGTGCATGACTTGGCCTCGACCATGGGCATGGGGGCGCGTTCTTGAAGCGAACGGGGGCTAAAAAGGCCTACAATGGTTCAATAATGCGGTCCTATTGGACGTTTTTCCATGACAGGGCCTCTACCCATTCACGTGACAGTGGTCATCCCTACTCGGAACGAGGAGGCGGCGATAGTTCGGACAATCCGTAGCGTTCCAAACGACGGCTGGTGTGAAGAGCTTGACTTTCTCATAGTGGATGGTAACTCCAGTGACAGAACCCGCGAACTGGCCGATCAAGAGGGGGCAACTGTGTACCTAGAGCCGCGAAAGGGATATGGTCGCGCCTACAGGACTGGCTTCGCAATCGCTCCCGGTGATGTAATCGTCACTATGGACGCGGACTGCACATACCCTGGTGAGGAGGTTCCGAACCTGGTCAGGAGGCTAGTGGACGAGGATCTCGAGATGATCACATGTGACAGGCTCAAACTTGCAGAAGAGAAGAGTATGTCTATGATGCACGGATTCGGCAACTGGGCCCTTTCGTTCACCATGAGGGTGCTTCTACTGGCACCTTACCACGACTCTCAGTCGGGAATGTGGGTTTTTCGCAAGCATATCATGGACAACCCGAAGATGCGTCCCACCAACGATGGGATGCCGCTCTCTGAAGAAATGAAGATTAACGCGTTCCGATGCTTCGGCCGCAACAAAGCGATCGAGGTCTCAGTACCTTACCGGCAGCGAGTCGGGGACGCGGAGATCAACACATGGGGCGATGGCAGCAAGAACTTGCTCTTCCTCTACAAGAAACGTCTGGGGCTGAATCGTGAAGCGACTCCATGGGGTCCAGAAGACTAGTCCTCGTCTGCGTCGAACTCCTCGTCGAACTCCTCGTCGAGCTCCCTTGGGTCGAATGACGACCAGGATTCAATTATCTCCATATCCTTGGCTATTTCCTGCATCTTCCTCTTCTGGTACCCAAGTCCGGCCAAGCCGAGTACAACCATAGAGACGCCCACGAACGGTAGGCCGATGCCCAACACCCAAGATGAGATGCCACCGCCGTCCGGCTGCACTATGGGTACGGTGCGAACCAATCCCTGGCTCACAAGATCAGCGTCAATGGCCCAGACCTCAATTCTGGCCCAGGAGTCGTCGTTGACAATTTTGATGGAACTGTGTGTCCAGATTCCATCTCCAGCCTCAGCGTCGCCGGCAGTACCGTCATCCCTGAAGTAGAGGGCTTCGGACAGACCTCCTGACGTGATTTCACCGCGAACTGTGTCAGTGGTACCATCTGGGTCTTCCAGCCTGACAGTGACCAGAATCTCGGTTGGGACTTCAGCTTCGAATCTCGGAACCGAGACTGTGAGATCATGCAACTGGGGTGCACTGGAGCCGATGGTCATGTTGATTGAAGCGAATGATTCGGAACCTCTTGAGTCCTTGACGAGCAGGTTGACGCGAGCCGTACCGGGAGGAAGCGAGAGTGAGACGTTCTGACGGTCGCTGAGAACCTCTCCGGTGTGTAGTGTCCACTCATAGAGAATAATGTCGTTGTCGTAGTCGAACGAATCAGCTGCACTGAGCACCACCTCCTGTCCGGGTGGGACGTACTGCCAGTTATCCAATCCGGTAATGACTGCCACTGGGCCTGTCTCGAGGACAGTGATGCCCTGAGTGTGGGTCCGCTGGAGTCCATTGGAGTCAGTTAGGATGAAGGTCAGCGTATGAGTTCCAGCCATCAGGTAGTCGTTGTACCAGTATTCAGTAGATTTGTCCTCGAGAATCGTTCCCATCAAGTCCGAGGACACGGTGACGGTGAAGTCATCTCCATCGTAGTCCACTGACTTGCGGAAGTCGAACAGAACTGGGAGGTTGGAGTAGACCTCTATGTCGGATTCCGGCGAATCGAGAATAAGAACGGGGGCTGATTGCTCGACATTAACCGACACTTGGTCGGTCACTGCACCGCTGCCGTCATCAAGGGTCAGCGAGATTATGTGCTCCCCAACAGGCAGCCTTGAATGGATTCTCCAATCGCCACCGAGCGGTTCCTCAAGAATGTCAGACTCCCAAAGTACGCTGACGAGATCGGTACTGGATTGGGCAGTCGGGTTGCACAGCAGCCCACTGCCATTGTCGGGAAGGTCGGCGCACGACAAATCCCAGTCACCGGAACCGGTTGCATCTAGAAGCAGGAGTTCGGAGGAGTCGGTGGAGTATTCACTAAGGGGGTTCGAGATTAGGGCTGATGGAGGTGAATTTAGAACCACAATCTGCTGCTCCGCCGTGTTCCACATACCTCCGTGCTCGCTCCTGATATCACTCGCCTTCATCGTGATTGTGTGCGAGCCCTTGCTCAGCGTGCCAATCCATTCCACGTCGTCGTCAGGAGTATGGCCAGATGCTAGAACGCCGTCTATGTCACTCCAGAACTCGAATCTGACCTCGTCGCCCTCCGGATCGGTGGTGGACATGCCGTCTAGGCGAATCCAGTTCGAGGAGATATCTCCGTTCCTGGTAACCTCCATAATGGCGGTGGGAATTTCGTTGTAGAGCTCGACGCTGAAGGTCCAAGACACGGCTGGGTTGACCCCATCAAAGGCCACCACGGAGACTGTGAACTCGTCTTCTGGTGCATCCGGGAACGACCTGACTATCTCCATCGGGCAGTACGGGTTCTCGGGGTCAGGATCCGGCCAGGACTCGAAGGAGGCGGCTGCCCAGCACCAAAGGCTGCCGCCCTCGGGGTCATATGTGCCGTTGAGGTGGATGGTGACGTTTGCCGTCAAACCAAGATAGAGTATGCCCCAAGCAGAAATCCCGGGGGTGGTTCCAACGGTGAGGACAGGGGGGAGATTCACTAGGGTGATAGTACGTGTCTCGTTGACGCATTGCGCCTCGGTGTCACAGACCTCGAGGGTAATCAGGTGTGTTCCGTCGGATAGGCACTCGGGCTCCCCGACTGTGTTCGCAGAGAAGATTGAGCCATTTCCTCCGATGGGGGTGCCACAGGCACTCAATAGGTCGCCGTCTATGCTGCTCTCCCAGCTGTAGGTCAGCCCGTCGAAGTCGAGGTCCCACGAACGCGATGCGTCGAAGAGGACCTCGCTTCCAGTTGACATCTCAGCCTCCTCCTCGGGCGTATCCCATAGGATGAAAGGGGGCTGGTTCGAGAGCTCGAGCCTACAATAGACCCTGTAGGTGCCATCGAGCACCATGGGTGCTGAAGTGTTGTTGACGCCACCGTAGTTGCAACCCACGTAAGCGTTGTTGGTCTCGGACCAGTTCTGAATTGGAGTCCACCGCTTGCCCACGAATGGGCCGTAATCCGCATGCCCGGAGTAAGGCAGAGTGGCGTTGTACTCTTCTTCGTAGAGATCGAAGGTGATATTGACGGTGGCGTGCGGGATGTTGAGTAAGTTCTGATTGATGGCGTGGACGTCGATGTCCCACATTACATCCAAGATGCTGTCCATTTCGTTGTAGCCCGGAGTCCCCAGCGGTTCGGAATTTATCCAGCGTAGGTGGCTGGTGCTGTTCATTACGAACGAGTTTGTGGCATCCGCGCCCTGTGTCAGCGATGATCCGGTGAAGTTCACGAGACTTGAGTCAATAGTGGGGTTGGTGCTGTCGCAAATCAGCGAGATGTTGTCGGCGATAAGTTCGGTGTGTCCTACCAGATCCAGGCACTTGGCTTCGTTCTCCCACAGCACGCTGCTCGAGAAGTGGGAAGCAGTCATCCCCTTCGCCTTCCAATACATTCCACCACTGTCACCACTCAAGTCCAGTCCACGGATATCGGCGTCGACACTCTCCAGGAATACGGAGTATGAGGTCGAGGCGGAGCTCACCATCATGTCGTCGATGAGTACGGTCCCGGCAAACAGGGTAGCGCTGTTGTTGATGTCCAGAGCTGGCTCGCTTAGCGAGTCGACTATGGTAGTGGAGATGAGTTGTAAATCGATGCTGTTCCTCACCACGATTCCATACTGGTCACCAGAGCTCGTGCACTCGACGCAGCTGACGTTTTTGCCGCCGCTCATTACGTAGTTCGACTTATGGATGTAAATTCCCGCACCCTCCTCGGGCTCTGAGGAGCCGATGCCGTTCCCGGAGGTCGAGATGAAGGAGAGCTCTACGTTGCCAGAGTCTCGGACAGACAAACCATGGCCTGCATTCCCCTCGCTGACGACATGATCGACCAGGGGGTGGAATTCGGAGAAGTGCACGCCGCTGCCGCCGTTATCCCGACTCGTCCAGTTGGTCCCGATGACTCCTCCCTTGGCCATGTGAACACCCGAACCTGAGTTGTTTTCGACCAACAGGTTGGCGACAGTTACCGGGCCCTTGGTGGTCCAGCTCGTGCTTCTGAATAGGATC
>Ga0315334_10002448_pt1 | contig 11614 bp, 13 predicted proteins | sample M150034915metaG_FD_205555 | JGI IMG/M metagenome (GOLD analysis project Ga0315334, IMG submission 205555) | Ammonia-oxidizing marine archaeal communities from Monterey Bay, California, United States - M1 500m 34915 | ecosystem: Environmental > Aquatic > Marine > Intertidal zone | place: USA... | reverse complement strand
GAGCCGTCGACGTCGATGGTGTGGATGCGGCCGCCGAGTCGATTCCTGCCCTCCACGACGACCGCGTCGATGCCGGTCTGTTGTAGTCGGCCAGCGGCGGCGAGGCCGGCGACCCCGCCGCCGATGATCACGACCCGGCCGGGGTGGTCGTCGCCCATGTCAGATCGCTGCGCCGACTGCGGCCAGTCCGGCGAGCGTGGTGCCGGCGCCAAGCAGGGCGCGGTAGGCGGTCGGGTGGGGAGGCAGCAAGGATGGCCAGACCGCGGTGAGGGCAAGAATCAGGGTGGCCACGACGGCGATCGTCACCCCGAAGGTGCCACCGATCCCAACTCCGGCGATGACGGCGACCGCGGAGACGGCCAGCGCGGTGAGGCCGACGCTGCCCCAACGAGGCACTTGGGGGAAGACGATCTCGTCCGACTCGGGTGGGACTCGGGTGCTGCCAAGGGCGCGGGCTGCCCGGAACGCGCTGAGGGCGGCGCCGGCCAGGAACGAGACGCGGTGGGTGTAGTCGCCGCAGAGATGGATGTTTCCCACTGGAGCTTCGAGGTGGGGGAGGACGTCCAGGTAGTACTCGGGGGAGAGTTCCAACTCGCCGTCCATGTAGCGGGTGACCACCGTGTGGCGGACATGGGCGTCAACGTCGTGATCGGCCAGTATCCGCCGCAGGTCGGCCAGCACCCGGTCGACGATCTGCTCATCGCTTTGGGCTCCCAGTTCGGCGATGAGGTTGGTCTCGTCGGGAGGGACCGAGACGAAGCAGTTGTACACGACCGGGTCGTCGGGACCGAGGGGCTGGTCGAAGGTGGCGTCGATCAGGCCGGGGAAAATGGCGTCCTCGCTGAGGACCCCCACCCAACGGGGCCAGGTGAATCCGGGGTCGAGGAAGACGCTGACGACGATGATGGGGCCCCATCGCAGTGAGGTGAGGGCCTGGTGGGTGGCCGGTGGGAGTTCGGGAACGGTTGCGGTGACGACCGAAGGCGGGGTGGCCATCACGACGGCCCCGGCGGTGACGGTGTGCTCGGTGTCGTCGGTGCGATATGTGACCGAGACTCTGTCGCCATGGTCTCTCACCTCGCGCACTTCGGCTCCGGTGGTGGCACGGTCGCCGATGCGGTCGGTGAGTTCGTCGGTGATGCGCTGGGTGCCGCCCTCGACGAAGGAGAGTTCGGCAACCACGTCGAATGTCAGGAGTGCCCCGACCCCCCCGGCGGTGCGTTCAGGCTTGGCGACGCATGCGCCGCGCATGTAGGTGTTGACGGGGCCGAGCACTGCGGGTGGGTAGCCGTTTTGCAGGTCGGCGAGTGTCGCGGTCATGAGTGCACGCCATCGGGGATCGTCGGCGGGAAGTTCGAAGGTCTTGGATGCCCGGTACATGGCCGAGAACATTCGGATCCCGTGGAAGAGGTTGCCGGGCCGAAGCAGGTATCCGAAGTCGTCGAGGAGTTTTCCGCCCATGTGCAGCGCGTAGGGCGAGGAGCCGCCGGCATGGGGAGTGCGTTCGATGCCGAGTTCGTCGATAAGGCGCACGAAGGTGGTGTCTTCCTCGTTGAAGAACTGGGTGCCGACATTGATGGTGGAGTTGCCGATTGTGACGGTCTCGACCTTTCCTCCGAGGCGATCGGTTCGTTCGAGGAGGAGGATCGATTGGTCTCGGAGCAGATAGGCGGCGGTCAGGCCGGCGATGCCGCCGCCCACGATCACGACGTCGTGGTCGGGTCGTTCGTCTAGTGTCACATCGCGTCCCCTCCGTCGGTGTGACATAATAGCTATTACGTAACCACTGTTCTGTCAAGGGGAGGTTGATGTGCCCAAGGTCGTCGACCGAGCAGAGCGGCGGGCCGCGATCGCGGCTGCTGCCGCCGCAGCCATCGCCGAGGATGGGATCGAGGCCGTCACCATGAAGGGGATCGCTGCTCGAGCCCACGTCACCACCGGTGCCGTCACTCATTACTTCAGCGACAAGGACGAGGTGGTCCTCGAGGCGCTGCTGCTGGTCGACACCTCGATGAGGGCCCGATTCGAAGCTGCACTCCGGCGCGACGACTCCATCGTCGACGCCTTGCTCGCCGCCCTGCCCCACGACACCGAGTCGCGGCGTGACTGGAGCGTTTGGCGGGTGTTCAGCGACCGGGCGTCGCGCAACGAGGTGCTTCGGTCCCAGTTCCGGGAGTCGACCGACGCATGGCTGGAGGCTGCGGCCACCGCCCTCGCCGTTCGGCACGGGTGTTCCCTCGAGGACGAGCGACTCGATGCCGAGGTCGTCGTCGCCACCGTCGACGCCATCGGTGATGCGGCGAGCGTCGACCCGGACTCGTGGCCCACCTCGCGGCAGCGGGCAGTGCTGGCGCGGGTGCTCGAGGCGTTCGGACGCTGACCGGTCTTCGACGGGCCACAAAACAACGAAAGAGGACCCGCAGAACCCGGCTGATTTCTACGAGAGAAACCGCCGAATTCTACGAGTCCCCCGAAGTGGAGCTGGAGGGAATCGAACCCTCGTCCGTCAGGTGGTCACCCAACGCGCTACGACCATTCCCGTATTTCTGACTCACGGCAGTCAGCTCGTCGGGTCGAGTGGGCACGAGGCCCCGCCGCCGGATCTTTCTCCGATGTCAGCGGTCTTTGCCGGCTGTCAGTGGTCTTTCCCTACTGTCCACCAACGCTTCTGGTGCCAGGCTGCGATGGTCAGGCCCCGCGTGGCATTGCTGCTCGCGATGACTCTCTACTTACTGACCTAAATCAGGCAGCGAGAGTGAGATCGTCCGTATTGGCGTCTCTGTGTTTGCCCCGTTTTAGGAGTCTGAGCAACTCCGGTCGCACGCTTAAGCATCCTGGTCCCAACGTCGAAACCGATCAGCCCCGTTGTGCCGTCGTTTGTCAATGTACGGCCCCAGCGGTTCCGAAGAACTGCCAGGAATCTTCATTGTAGCGCGCACCTGTGACATGGCGCCTCCGGTCCGATCTTGTACTTACGGTGTATTCGTCTAATGTGACGAGATGAGCAATGGCGCTATTGACGACGATGCCCCAGTTCCAACCCCTGGCCAAGAGGCTTGGGACGACCACAGCCCGGTCACGGACTGGAATACGGACTACGACATTCGCGACGAAGCCTACGTGAATGATCCATACCCGATTTGGGCCGAGATGCGTGCCCAGTGTCCGATCGCACACACCGATCGCCTGGGTGGCTCGTGGAACCCGACCAAGTTCGATGACATACGGGCCATGGCCAAGATGGTGCCCGAGTTGTCGTCGCGTCAGATCCTGGTGATGCCGCCTCCTCCTGGGATGGAGGAGCAGTCGCGGTACGAACAACAGATTGCAGCGGCACCGATCACGGCCGATCCACCGATCCATGACTGGACTCGGCGGATGCTTCTGCCGGCGTTCGCCCCCCGTGCCGTCACCGCCTACGAGGAGTACACCGAGGAGTTGTGTCACGAACTGATCGATGAGTTCATCGAGGAGGGCGAGTGCGACGGGGCCGTTAACTACGCCCAGCAGATCCCACCGCGGGTGATCGCTCACATGATCGGGATCGATCCCGGTATGGCCGACCAGTTCGTGATCTGGGTCAACGGTGTGCTCGGTGAAGGTCTTCTTGACCCGGAGCTGCGTCTTCGGACGCGTGACGAGTTGCTCGGTTTCATCGACAAAGAAGTCCGGGCTCGGATGGAGGATCCGCAAGAGGATCTCCTCACCGATCTGCTCTTCATGGAGCTTGATCATCCCGAAGCACGCATCACGCCCGAGGTGGTTGTTGGAATCACCAACCTGTTGATCGTTGCCGGCATCGACACCACGTGGAGTTCGATTGGCTCAGCGCTGTGGCACTTGGGTACCAACCCGAGTGATCTCGAACGTCTTCGTAACGAGCCGGACCTGCTGCCCATCGCAGTGGAGGAGTTCCTGCGCTTCTACGCACCGGTCACCATGGCTCGGATCGCTGATCAGGATGTGGAGATCGGCGATGTGTGCATTCACGCCGGCGACAAGGTCCTCATGAATTTCCCGGCCGCCAACCATGACCCGGAGCACTTCGAGAACCCCGATGAGTTCATCATCGACCGGGCCCGTAATCGCCACGTAGCGTTCGGCTCGGGTATCCATCGCTGCGCCGGCTCCAACCTGGCTCGTCTCGAGATGACCACGGCCTTGAAGGTCTGGATCGAGCGGATCCCCGACTTCCACGTCTCAGATCGTGAGCCGATGAAGTGGGCGGGTGGTCAGGTCCGGGGCCCGCGTGTCATGCCCATGAGCTTCGAGCCTGGCCAAAAGCGCTAACTCAGCCCGACCCTCTCGGTTCTGCATGGCCCCGAGTGCCATTGCGGGCCTAAGGGGTTCATAGAAGAGATGAGTTGATCAGCCGTACTTGTTGCGGCGCGCTGCGACGCGTTGGGTGTCGCGGGCGGCATCGCGCTTGGCAATGTCTTGACGCCGGTCGTGCTGTTTCTTGCCTCGGGCCAGTGCTAGGTCGACCTTGGCGCGGCCGTCCTTGAAATAGATGGCCAACGGGATCATGGCCAGGTTTTCGCGATCGAGCCGGGAACCCCACGCTTCGATCTGGTGACGGTGCGCGAGTAGCTTGCGGCGCCGGTCGGTCTGGTGGGCAAAGGCAGCAGCGGAGTGTGAATAGGCCGAGATGTTGAGCCCCGAGAGCCAGAATTCGCCTTGATAGTGGATGGCGTAGGCCTCAGAGAGTTGAACCTTGCTTTCACGCAGGCTCTTTACCTCACTGCCCTTGAGCATGATGCCGCACTCGAGAGTGTCGAGGACATCGAAGTCGCGACGCGCCACACGGTTGGTGGCCACTGCCACCGCTCCCGCTGGAATGTCACGTTTCTTTTGCGACTTGGCCATGCACTGGCACGGTAGCGGGTCACCGCTATCCTGCGCGTTGTGTTACGGATCCCTGCTTTGATCCATGCCGAGATGGTTTCCCACGCCATCAACGGGCTGCCCAATGAGGCGTGTGGCTTGTTCGCGGGGGAGTACGGGGCCGCTGACGTCACCCGTTTCTTCCCGATGCGAAATGCGGCGGAGTCTTCCACGATCTATCAACTCGACGGCCAAGAGATGATGGATGTCGAACGTACGGCCGACGACGCCGGCGTGACCATCATCGGCGTGATGCATTCGCACACACACTCGACGAACTATCCATCACCCACCGATGTGGAGGACGCCGCCCGATTCGACCCGTTCGGATCCTGGCGATTCATCATCGTGTCGCTCAAACACGCTGAGGCTTCGATTCGCAGCTATCGAATCCTTGACGGCGTCATCACCGAAGAACCCATCGAAATCACCTGACAAAGCACGTCTGGGGACAGACCCCAAACGTGCTTTGTGGTAATCCCGAGAAAGGTGATTGGATAAGTCGGCTTTGGGTCCCTATAATCCTTACTGGTCTGATCGGAATTAATGGTATTCCGATTGAGTTGAGGAATCTGATGGCTGTCACCGCACCCCTGATCACTGCGAACGTGGCGCACGACGTACTTGATCTCATCGGCAACACCCCGATGGTCGATATCAGCGCGCTCAGCCCGAATCCCAACGTCAACATCTACGCCAAGCTCGAGGGTCAAAACCCCGGCGGCTCGGTGAAGGATCGCATCGCCCGAGCCATGGTGCTCGCCGCCGAGGCCGACAGCACACTGCGCCCAGGCAAGTCCATCATCGAGCCGAGCTCGGGCAACACCGGCATCGCCCTCGCCATGATCGCCCGAATGCGCGGCTACCCGATCACGATTGTGATGCCGGAGAACGTATCGCCCGAGCGTCGCCAGATGCTTGAGATCTACGGGGCCAAGATCATCTTCACGCCTGGTTCCGAAGGCAGCAACGGTGCGGTGCGCCGCGCTCAAGAGCTCGCTGACGAGAACCCCGAATGGGTGTTCCTCTGCCAGTACGCCAACATGGCCAACCCCCAAGCCCACTACGACACCACAGGTCCCGAAATCCTGGCCGACGTGCCGGAGATCACCCACTTCGTCGCCGGTCTCGGTACGAGCGGCACGCTCATGGGGGTCGGACACTTCCTTAAGGACAACAAGCCCAGCGTAAAAATTCTTGCCATCGAGCCGCCGATCGGTGAGATGGTCGACGGTCTCCGCAACCTTGAAGACGGGTACGTGCCTCCCGTCTATGAGAAGTGGGGAGGCGTAGATCTGCTCGATGGGAAACGAATCGTACGACCCCGTGAATCAGTCGAGTACGTGCGAAGGCTTGCCGACCTCGGAATCTTCGCTGGCATCTCCGCCGGGGCCGCCGTCGCCGGTGCGGCTCGCGCCGCCGAGAAGATCGACGAAGGGACCATCGTGGTCATCGTCGCCGACGGTGGCTGGAAGTACCTCTCCACCGGCGCATGGACCGACGACCTCGACGATGTCGTCGACCGCACCAAAGAGATCATCTACTTCTAGGGGTCAGCCCAGAATGGTGACCGACTGGGTTCGGGTGATTCGGGTCGTTTCGAGATTGCCGGGCAGTGCTGGAGCGATGACCAGATCCACGTCCAGCGACAGCGTGACCACGAACTCAGCTCGGCCGAGCGAATCCAGTTGAACCCCGACGAAGTCGATGGTGGCGCTGGGCAGAGGACCAGCTGCGACCGATTCGGCGACGATGAACTGAGCCCGAGCCTGATCGAATCGGATATCGCCAGTGTTACGAAGCGCCACGACGTCGAGCGAAGCGAGGGCATCGTTCGCCGATGACGCAGCAACCGACTGCAATTCCCGGGCTCGAACCTGGCTGAGCCCAACGTCGATCGCCATCCCTCCCAAAACGAGCACGATCAGCATCGCCGCGGGGAACATGAGCAAAACCGTCCCTCGATCCTGGGAAGCGCTCAGCACACCGCTGGTCCCGGCAGGCCGTCGCGGAACGGATCAATAAGTTCGGTGTAGGTGGATTCGACTGGGGCGAGATCGCCGAATCCGCCGATGAACGGTACGAAGAGTGCAGGTACGTCATATGTGACCGTGATCGTCACCCGCCCACATCGCGTGAACCCGCGAGGCAGAGTTGGGGCTGAAATAGTGGCTCGTTCGTCGTTACGCCCATACGCGGCGAGCGACTCATGTGCTCGAAACTCGGCTTCTGCCGCAGCCGAGTACACGTCGTCGCCTTCGACAAAGGCACGGGCTCCCTCGCGAGCTGCGCTGGTGGTCGCCAGCTTGGCATCGATCACGCCCCAGACGTTGGCGAGCAGAAGTGTGCCTGCGACGAAGATGAGAAAGCCAAATGGCAGCACCTCGATGCCGCCGATCTGGCCCGAGTCCCCTCGGCACCGACGCAGCGGCGCTTTCACTGGAACTCCTCGATGCGAATCGTGATCGTGCGATCAAGATGGCCAAGTGAGATCAGACCTGCCATGCGAGGCGGAAGGATGGTGGGGTGATCGGCCACGACCTGGACACGGACAACCTCGGGGTCGATGCAGGTCCACGTCAGCGATGCGTAGCCGGCATCACCGTAGTCACCGAGGGCCTCAGTGAATCGGACCTCAGCGTCTGTCGTAGCAGCGCATCTGTCTGCGGCCGCATCGAACCCAGCCACTTGGCGCGCCGCATCATGTGCCGCAGCGGTGACCATTGAATTCGCGTAGAGATTGAAAAGGATCTGCACTGCCGCCAACATCAGAAGCAGGAACACGAGGAAACCTGCGCTCGTCCCGACAAGTCCTGCACCGCGGTTAAGTTTCCCGCGGTGATCACTCACCCGGACGAACCGATGCGACCGACTTCCCCCTCGATATTGCTCTCGGCGTTGCCCCAGATGCGGTCGAACGCGACCCACATCGCGGCACCGATGAACGCAGTGATGAGGACAGCGATGGCAGTACTGATCACACCTTCGCCTCGGTCGTTCATCGTTCGCCCGGTGCGGGTATTAACAAAGCCGACGAGCATCTGGATTTCCATCCAGCTCTGTTCGGTGACGCTCATTGTGTTTCTCCCATTTAGTGAAATATGTGTTTGAAAAAATGTGTGGTGGTGTCAGGCCCCGAACAACGTCAGCGCGTCAAGGAACGGGATTCCCATGAGCAGCACTCCGGGAAGGAGGGCAGCCACGGTGACAGGTATCCAGACCTGCTGGTTGCGGCGCTCGATTGTCTCGATCAGTTCGCGTTGGGCTTCGCGGCGCACGGAGCGGGCTTCGTCGGCGATGAGCCGACCAAGGTCTGTGGCCTCCCGGTTCAGAGAGAGGACTGCGACGAGCCGATCGAGTTCGTCGACATCGGCGAGTTCGGCCCACTCGCGCAGGGCCGCTTCCTCGGAGAGTCCCTGGCGAATCCGCTGGATGACCCGTTGGAGGTCAGTGGAACATGCACCAGACCCGCGAGCTGCGACGCGCGCTAGGGCGGCGCCCAGCGACCAACCTGCCGATGTCAACATCCCAAGCTGCTCGGCAACCACCGGTAGTTCGAGAAAGATTTTTCGTTGCCAAGCGGCAGATGCTGCAGCGACCTGTTGTTCCAGCATGAGGAACGTCAGGACCGGTGCCCCAATGACGATCATGATCGCGATAGCCGCCGGAGCGGACAGGGTGAGCGAGGCCATGGCTCCAAATCCGAATGCTGTGGAGGCCCAGCCAAGCTGACGGACCCGGAACGTGACGGCATCAAGTGGGGAGTGGATCCGACGAAGTCGTGTACCGAGTTCTTCGCTAACGCCGAGCAGCTGTGACAACCGTTCACCGATGCTTTGTGCCAGAGGAGCGACAATGTCGCGGAACGATTCGACAGACAGCAAACCTGTCCGGCGGTTTCGGCCCGCGCCAGGGGCGTAGGGAGCGAGGCGATCGACCAGCGCCACGCGGCGGAACCATCGGAACTCCGAGAGGATGAGGGTGAACCCGACGAAACTGATGAGGGCCAAAGGAATTGTGATCCGGATCATCCGCGAAACACCCGTTCAGTTTCGGGGAGTCGCATGACTCGGCCAGCCCAGAACCAACAACCGATCACCATGATCAAGGCCACCAGGACGCCGATCTGGCCACCTGCGGATTGGTACGCAGCCCGACCGTTGCCGATCGACATGCCGGCGAGCGCCATGCCGAAAGGAACCGCGAGTACAAAGACTCGGGCGAATCGCGCTCCGGCTTGGCGAGCTCTTGAGTCTTTACGACCCTGGATGTCCTGGAGCCGGTCGTCGGCCAAGGCCTCGAGCCGACGGTCGAGGTCCGAGCCGCCGAGTTCATGAGCAATCAGGAGTGTTTCTGTGGCCATGTCGGCAGTGGGATCAGCCAGGCGTTCCTTCAGAACAGACATGGTCTGGGGGAAATCGGTTGTCAGAAGCCACTCTCGATGGGCGGCGTGGAATGAAGGTCGTAGCTCCTCGGGCCCTTTGCGGCCGACGTCGAATAGCGCATGCGGGATCGAACGGCCCATCGATCCGGTCTGGACTCGCATCTCCTCGATCATCCGGGGCCAGGCTTCCTGTGCACGCTGTTGCCGGGCCTGACGACGATGCCGATAGGAAGCGACCGGGAACGAAGCAGCGAACCCGCCGAGAGCCAACGCGGGCAGCGGTCCTCCGAACACCGCGTAGCCGGCGGCGGCCCCAACGAGGAGCAGCATGACGACGACGGCGAAGAACTCGCGACGGTCGACGTCTTCGAGTCCGGCCTGACGAAGCCAGGTGTCGATGTCGAGTTTGGACCGAGAGCGAGTGCTTTGCACCGCGGGTCCGAATCCAAAACCGCGCCAACCCAGCGCGACCGATGTGAAGAGCCAGAAAACGCCGAGTGCGGCGATGAGACTGAGGAGCAACGCAATCACGAGAGTTCGCCTACCTGCAGGACGTGCCGGATGTCGAGGCCGGCATCACGGAACGCTGCTCCCGCACGCACAGGCATGTTGCCGGTCCAACCCAGCGCTCCGCCTTCATTGCGGTCGAATACATCGGTCGCTGTGAACTGAGTCGACTCGGCCGCCGCTGTTTGGTCCTCGACACAGATGACGGCGGTTACACGCGGCCCTTCAGGGGTCCGTGCACAATGGACGACAACGTCGACGGCTTCCGAGACCAGGCTGTTGAGTGCGCTCATCGGCAACTCGTTGCCGGTGTCTGACAACTGACAGATGAACCGAAGACGGGTGAGCGCCTGGCGAGCCGAACCTGCGTGGATTGTCGTGAATCCCTTCACGCCGCTCGACAGGGTAAGGAGCAGCGGCAGCGCCTCTCGGTCACGAACCTCGCCCACGATTGCGACGTCGGGTGCCATGCGAAGAAAGCCAGCGACAAGGCGACGGAGGTCGACCTCGGGGCGATCGGCGCGCGCCGATCGCGTCTGCATGCTGGCGACGTTGGCTAGTGCCACTGCGGGTACCCAGCCAGCGTGGAGTCGCACAACGCCGGCTCACGGGTTCCACAGCTTGTTTAGGGTCCGCAGGACACCCGGCTGCGGCGATCGGTTTGAGGCGGGCCCCCCTTTTTTCTCGAGGCGTCTTGACTGCTACCTCTGCCTAACTCGTTGTCTCTTTCCCCGAGGGTTGGTCGGTTGGGTGTGTTCTCGGCGTGCTGGCGGGGTTTGGTTTATGGTTTTGGTGTGGCGTGATGTTCGCGTGATGTGTGGGGGTGGGTGTTGTGATGCGTGGTTTGATGCGTGGCCGGTTGTTGGCGGGGTTTGTTGCGGTAGCGGTGTTGGTGCCTTCGGTGGTGTTGGCGACACAATCGTGGCCTGATGTTCATGATGGGACGTATTACACCGAGGCGGTTGCGTGGGCGAAGGGCAACGGGATGACAACCGGATGTGACGGCGGCACCAATTTCTGTCCTGATCGTGGCGTGACGCGTGCAGAGAACATCACGTTCGCCAAGCGTTACGACGACCTTGTCGTACAACCCGCTCTCGATGCCATTGACACTGCGATCGATGCCAACACGACCGCTGCTGACACCGCACAGACGACTGCTGACACCGCACAGATGACTGCTGACACCGCACAGACGACTGCTGACGCGGCGGATGCACCGGATCGTGTGGTGTGGGTAGCCGACGACGGGACAGGCGATTTCTTGTTGCTGTCGGCAGCGTTGGCATCCATCACCGACGCGTCAGCGTCGAATCCGTATGTGGTACGCATCGCTCCAGGCGAGTACACCGAAACAGCAACGGTCGCGTTGAAAACGTATGTCGATGTCGAAGGCTCCGGTCAAGGCGTCACCACCATCACCTGCGCCTGCGCAGGGGCCGACTATGACGCGACGTCTGCGACAGTGTCCGCAGGCAACATTGTCGCTGAGATCCGTCACCTCACCATCAACAACACCGGCGGCAGCACCTACAGCATCGGCGTGGGGACCGAGGACGTGGTCGACGGGTCGGTATCGATGCTTCACGTGACCGCCACCGGCACCGGCGGCACCAACAACAACTCCGGCGTGCGCAACTATTCGTCGTCGCCGTCGATGACTGATGTGACCGCCACCGCCACCGGCGGCACCACCAGCTACGGCGTGTACAACACTGGGTCGTCGCCGTCGATGACGAATGTGACCGCCACCGCCACCGGCGGCACCAACAACAACTACGGCGTGCGCAACTATTCGTCGTCGCCGTCGATGCTTCATGTGACCGCCACCGCCACCGG
>Ga0315334_10002447_pt1 | contig 11616 bp, 7 predicted proteins | sample M150034915metaG_FD_205555 | JGI IMG/M metagenome (GOLD analysis project Ga0315334, IMG submission 205555) | Ammonia-oxidizing marine archaeal communities from Monterey Bay, California, United States - M1 500m 34915 | ecosystem: Environmental > Aquatic > Marine > Intertidal zone | place: USA... | reverse complement strand
TTATTGTGTTGGTCCCAACCCTCGTGAGTCAACTCAATGAAACGGACTCCCGCTTCGGCAAACCGCCTGGCCATCAAGCATTGCCGACCAAAGTCATCGGTTTGTGATTCCCCAATCCCATAATTTTTCAAAGTAGCCGTTGACTCGCCCGCCAAGTCCATCACTTCCGGCACAGCTGACTGCATCCGATATCCGAGTTCATAGGACTCAATCACCCCTTCCAGTTCCGAATTCGCGGGATTCCGATCGACGGATGCACGATTCATCGATTGCAACAAATCAAGCTGCTTCCTTTGCAAATCGCCTGTGAAGTGCGAGTTCCGCAGGTTTCCAATGGGGGCGTCAGAACGCACGTCCTGAATCGCCGTGCCTTGATAAACAGCAGGCAAAAACGCACTACCATAATTCTGTGCGCCACCAAGACGTGTCGGCGGTTTAACAGTGATGAAACCGGGCAAATTCTGATTATCAGTTCCCAAACCGTACAACACCCATGCACCCACCGATGGACGCACGAACTGAAAACTTCCCGTGTGCAACTGAACCAGTGCCTGCGGATGATTCGGGATGTCAGTGTAAGAACCATTCAAAAGGCACAGATCATCAGCATGCCGCGACAACTCAGGATACAGCGTGGAAATTGGCAGACCGCTTTCACCGCATTTCGGGAACTTCCATGCTGATTTCTTCAGTTTCCGGCCCTTCTGAATATTCAATCCTTCAGCTGCCTTCCCCGGTGCCTTTCCATCAAACTTTGCCAACTCCGGTTTGTAATCGAAGGTATCAACGTGCGAGGGCCCGCCACGCATGCAAAGGAAGATGACCCGTTTTGCACTGGCAGGGAAATGCGGTTCACGAGTTAACAACGGATTCTGCTGTTCGCGATTCGCTGCCTCAGTTGCGAGTGCTGAAAAAGCGAGGTACCCGAATCCGCAGCCAGATGAAAGCAGTGCATTACGACGTGAAATCATATTCCTACCCAAAATCCATGGAAATTATTTGAATGAAACTGCACATTTATCCAAGTCATAAAAGAATCTGAAATCCGACACCTGAACAAACAACAGCAAATGCATTAATTGATGTAACGAAATTCCGTAGACGCAAAGAGTGACTGACAGATCCCGATCCAGGCCACTGATTCACTCGTTTTTGCATCCATCTTATCGACCTCTTGAAGCGTTCTCTGCGTGTCTTCAACAAACTCCAAAGCACGCTTCGTTTCCTGGCTCGTTGGCACACGCGAAAGTGCCAGCCGATAGGCCAACTTGACCCGTTCCGCACCACCCGTTTCACCCGAAACCAGACGATTCGCGAAATGTTTGGACAACTCCAGCACAACGGGACTGTTCATCATGAACAAGGCTTGCGTTGGAACTGTCGTCACATTCCGAACACCACCCACAATACTTGGTTCCGGAAAGTCGAACAGAGCGAGCATTTCCGGAACTGCCCCACGGACAATCGGCAAATACACACTGCGAAGTCGATCATCCTTCTGCAGAACATCCACCTTTATATTTCGTCCGATGAGGCCTTCCCCGAGCTTCTGGACCGGAGATCCAGTTCGTGGTTCCATGATCAGTTGCCCACTTACAGCCAGCATCGCGTCCCGTATTGCTTCCCCTTCCAGCCGCCGCTGGCTCATACGCCATAAAAGAAAATTGCCAGGATCTCCAGCTAATTGGTCAGACTGTGCCTGAGATGAAAGGCGATAAACCCGACTCAGCATGATCCGTCGTATTATCGACTTGACCGACCAGCCACCCTCTACGAAACGTGTCGCCAAATGATCCAGCAGCATTGGATGCGTTGGACGTGTTCCGTTGACACCAAAATTATTCACGGTGGAGACGATGCCGCGACCAAACAGATGGTGCCAAATTCGATTGACTGCAACGCGCGCCGTCAATGGATGTTCCGGACGAGCAATCCATTCAGCCAACTCGAGACGCCCGCTGCCATCGATGTTCACACCCGGCGTCCCGGCATCAGACCCAATCGTCAGGAACCCCCGAGCGATCTCTGGTCCGTATTCTAAAGGTTCACCACGAATCCTCAATCTCGTGTTCTTTGCATTCCCAGCTTCACCAACTGCCATTACCAAAACGCTTCCTTGTCCTGGGTTAGCACTGGGTTGTGTCACCTGGCGAAGCCGATTCCTTACACGCCTAACATCGTCCTTTGCATTTTGAACTCGTTTCTCTGCTGCCTGTTTTGCTGTTTCCGACTGAGTGTTCCTCGCTTGTTTTTCGTAGCTTGCCAATTTCCGATTCAATTTTTTCAACTGAGCCTGATAACGTTTCTCTTCAGCGGTACCAGCTGCGCCTCCACTGACGGCAACCGGTCTGACTTCGTTGCCATTAATCGACAACAACTGCCCTGGGTTTCGATTACCGTTTGTTTTCGATGTTCCGTACATCGTCCGGGTGCTTGTGAAGATGCCGGCTAAAGCGTAGTACTCGCTCTGTGGGATTGGATCAAACTTGTGATCATGACATCGTGCACAACTTGCGGTGACCCCCAAGAACGATCGACTGACAACATCAATCTGTTCATCAACGACATCCATGAGAAACTTTTCTTTTTTGGATTCATTCAAGGACTTCGGTCCAAGCGCAAGCATCCCGGTCGCGATCAATTGCCGATCCCGCTGCTGGTTTGTCTGGAAATCCAACAGGTCACCGGAAATCTGTTCACGGATAAAGGCGTCGTAGGGCGTATCACGATTGAAAGATTCAATCACATAGTCGCGGTATCGCCACGCGCTGGTGAAGGTCCCATTTCGTTCCATTCCGGTCGACTCGGCGTAGCGCACGACATCTAACCAATGCCGACCCCATCGCTCTCCGAATTGGTCACTGTCAAGCAAACGATCAACCACTTCCGCGATCGCTGCATCTGGATCTTGCTGCATCGCTTCCGAAAACCGGTCTACTTCAACGGGAGTAGGCGGCAAACCAACGAGATCAAAATGGATGCGTCGCACCAATGTTTTGCTATCAGCATCGGCGACAGGCGTTAGCGTCTTCGACGCAAGTCGCGACGAAACGAATCGGTCGATGTCGCTTTTCACCCAACCCGAATCCTGAACTCGAGGTACCAAAACGTCCGCGATCGGCTTGAACGACCAAAACTCTCGCGCTTGACTCATGTCAATTTTGCTACGGATCAAAGCACTCTTTCCATCGCGTGGATCATAAGCCCCCATCTGAATCCAGCGTTCAAAGTCTTTAATCACTTGATCGCTGAGTTTTTTTTCCGGCGGCATATCCAAGCCCTCATGCTGCATAGCATCGATGATCAAGCTGTCGCCGACTTCTCCCGGAACCACCCCGTGGCCGCTCTCACCACCTCGCCTGATCCCCTCGCGTGTATCAATCAGTAACCCGCCTTTCACGCTTTTCGATGACGCTGAGTGGCATTCGTAACATTCTGAAACAAGAATCGGACGAATCTTGTTCTCAAAAAACGTTGCCTGCTCTCGATCATCGCCCAACACTGAGAGACCACTTGCCGACTGAAGTATCAAGGTGAGAATCACGTAGGCACTTCGCATATTAATGATGCCTTGGGGAGGTATGTAAATTGGGGAGGGACATTTCGATGGGCGTACAGTACATTGTTCAAGCACAAACACATTGTTCAAGCACAAACACATTGTTCAAGCACAAGATTGTTCAGGCACGAGTCCTTGTTCGAAACGCTGTGCTTAATTCTACCATTTAAGTCAACCGAAACGCCACCCTTTTCCAGGCTGTAGACGACGCCCGATTTACAAACCCAGCCTTTCTGCAGCGACGATTGGCAACAAACAATGGTTTGCTGTTTACTTGAACACCTATTCTCGCATTCATTAGGTCGCCTCAGATCGGTGGCGTACAACATCGTTTCAAGCAGAACACATGCAACCTGAAAAACCGCTTCTCCGCATCGCAACGATCACGCTATTCCTGCTCTCGTCATGCTTTTTTGCTGCCACCTCTGTCATTGCCAAGGAAAAAGAGGGTAATTCGGGCAAAGAGGCAGCGGACCAAGACAAGCTGTTTGACCCTGAGCATATCGTGCAGGTCGATATCAGAATCGACCCCGAGAAATGGAAACAGCTATGTAAGCAATCTCGCGACCTTTTCGCATCACTGCGAGTTGATTCAAGCCCTGAGTCACCCTTCACGTATGTCAAAGCAGATGTCACGGTAAATGGCTTAAAGATCAAAAACGTTGGGATTCGCAAAAAGGGATTTCTGGGATCTCTTGATACTGACCGACCTTCGCTCAAGATTCGATTCAACAAATACGTTGATCAGGCACCGTTCGGTGTTCTCACCCGCCTCACACTGAACAACAACAAGCAAGACGATTCCAACCTAAGTCAGTACCTGGCGTATCGTCTGTTTTCAGAGATGGGCGTCGTGTCTCCCAGGTGCAATTTTGCCAAGGTGACAGTCAACGGGGAGTTTTTGGGAATTTACTCGAATGTTGAGTCAGTAAAGCCCGCGATGTTAGAACGGGGATTTGGTGACGGAGGCGGGGTACTTGCCGAAGGAACGGTGACTGACTTGCTGCCAAGTATGACCCAACGCTTTGAATACAAAAAGAAACATGATTCACCTTCGACGATTGAGAAACTAACAGCGGAACTGGCAAAGCCCAATCTGGATCTCGAGGAACTCAGCTCACTGTTGAATATCGATTCATTCATTCGTTATTGGGCAACGGAAAGCATGACCGGATTCTGGGATGGCTACACCCACAACCAGAACAATTTCTTCATCTACGACAATCCAACTGATTCGAAACTCTATTTCATCCCATGGGGCGCGGACTCGGCCTACACGTATTACATCCCATCCATCATCGACCCTATCAAACACCCTTTATTCAACTCCAACTCGGTCCTCGCCAATCGTTTGTACCACCACCCAAAAATGCGTGATCAGTACCGCAAAACCATTCAGGGCATGCTAGCAGAGCAATGGAATGAAACAAAAATACTGACAGAAATCAGCAGGGTGGAATCAATGCTTAGCAACGAGGTCTTGAACTCCCGAAAATTCAGCAAGGGTGTGGATCGTGTTCGCAGTTTCGTTGAGGGTCGACGAAGAGTCATGGAAAATCAGCTAGAGAAATGGCCCATACGCATCGATTTCGGCCCCCGTGTTCCTGGACTGGTCGCGAAGTACGGCGACCTTGCAGGAGACTTCAGCACAATCTGGAGCAAGGACACACCGTCGTCTCCGGATAACCAGGGCAAAGTTGATGTAAGAATGAGACTCGGTGATGAAGACGTTGTGTTTCATAACATTGGCGTGACCACCAAGCTAAGCAGCCATTACAACGACCAATCCAAAGATGGCATCCTCACGCCAACAATCATCTTTACTGGGGTTCGAGAATCAGACGACATGACTCTGACGCTGGTAGCCAAAGTACACCCAAAGGATTTCCATCCTTCAAAAGAAGCTGTGCCGGTCAACGGCGTGCTGATCGAGGGCAGTATGCTCTCTTTCTTCACCATGCTGGCATTTAACCCAGCTGCCATCAAAATCATCACGGGCACCGTGCAACTTAACGAGGCTAGCATGGAGGATCGCAAACCTGTCGCAGGAAAGGCGGATTTGCACGTCATCGGGTTCAAACCAAAAAGGCAAGCCAAAGTTTCCTGGCGTGCTGACTGATTCACGAGTCGGCGTTCTCTTCGGAAAACGAGTCGTACCGTTTGAGGCGATCTCGCAACGTTCCACGGTGCATTCCCAACAGCTGGGCAGCTGCGGCACGATTGCCATCGGTGAATTCCAGTGCCACTCGAAGCAGTGCGGGTTCCGTCGCTGAGATCAACCGGTCATGCAGATCAGTAATTGAACCATCCGTTGCTGCAGAGAGTTGACACCGCGTCCAGCTCTCGACAAGCGTATCCAGGGAACTGGCGGCATCTTCCGATTGTGTTCCACTTCGCTGTTGTGGCATCGGAAAGTCACTCAGTTCGAATGTCCTTCCTCGGGCAATCACCGACGCATGCTCCACCGCGTTCCTTAATTCCCGGACATTTCCGGACCAGTCGCGGCCCTGCAAATCGTCCATCAAAGCGACCGATATAGCATTGGCAACATTGGGATATCCCAGTCTGCGGAGAAAGTATTCACAGAGAAGTGGGACATCATCTTTCCGGTCTCGCAACGGTGGCAACTCAATTGCGACCGCACTCAGTCGGTACAACAGGTCCTCCCGGAATGTTCCATCAACCACGCCCGCCTTCAGATCGCGGTTTGTCGCGGCAATGACCCTGACATTACAATGTCTTGAACGCAAATCACCGACAGCTTTGTATTCACCTTGCTCGATCACGCGAAGCAACTTTACCTGAGCCGATAACGGCAAGTCACCAATTTCATCCAACATGACTGTGCCGCCATCGGCAAGTTCGAACAAACCCTTGCGATCTTCTGTCGCACCGGTGAACGCACCTTTGACATGCCCAAACAACTCACTTTCGATCACTGACTCACTAAGCGAAACGGGTGCCAGTGCAACGTACGGAGAATCATGACGCCGACTGTGCCGGTGAATCGCCGCTGCTACCAATTCCTTTCCCGTCCCAGTTTCCCCTGTGACAAGAACCGATAACTCACTGTCCGCAACCAATGCTATGTGCCGAAACACATGCTGCATCGCTGGCGAACGCCCCACCAGAACCGCAGGATCACTTAGCGAAACATCGGACACTTCCCTGCCTTGCTCAGTACTAAAGGGCACCTGAGCGAGCATGTTCTGGCAAAGTTTGAGTGCATTTTCCAGCTTGAATGGTTTGGTCAAGTAATCGCTGGCGCCTCCATGAATGGCGGCAACAGCGGTTTCCAAATCGCCGAAAGCAGTCATCACTACCACCGGCGCATCGCCGAGAATGCCCCGAAAACGAGGCAGAGCACTGATCCCGTCTTCAGCTGGCAAACGCACATCGAGCAAGAGAAGGTCTATCTGGTTCGCGGCAGCCATTTCCAGGCCTTCTTCCGCGGAAGACGCGGTCAAAACGACATGACCTTGTTCAGACAACAACCGTTCGAACCCCCAACATATCGAGGGTTCGTCATCGACAACCAGAACAGTCCGTTTAGTCGATTTTTTCATCAAACGCTGACTCACAGTGTAGGTTGGTTTATGGAGAATTGGGAATGACTTTAAACCGAAAACAAAATCGAGTCTGGGAATCAAATCGGTCCCACTGCACTTCGCCTCCAAGTCGTCGCGCGCATCTTGCCACCAGAGGCAGACCCAGACCCAAACCTTCGGGCTTGGACGTCACGAAAGGTTCAAAAATCTCCTCGGCGACATCGTTCGAGGGTCCGCTGCCATTATCGATCACGGTCAAAACCGCCATCGTTTCTTCTTGAACATTGCACTCAACTGACACTCGGCTGCCCTCGTGCATGGCATTGAGGACAAGATTAGAAAAGGCTGCCTGCAAGCTCGGACCATCACGCACCCAGACATCCACCAGATCATCGCACAGGGTTGCCTCAAACTCAATCCTTAGATGTTTTGCAGTCGCCGTTAGCGTCCGCATCGAATCCTGTAAACAACTCAACGCCTGCTCCGGTTGATCTTGTTCCTCGCGGCCAGAAGCCACCGTCAACAACCGCCGAACGTGCGCCTCGGTATGCTCGAACTGCGTCAATGCAACTGCCAGACTGTCGTCGGTCAACTCACAATCCTGCTGATGCAATTCAACCGCCATCCTTGCACCCGTGATACTATTGCGCAACTGGTGTGCCAAGCCGCCAGCTACCTGATGAAGCAGTTTCTCACCTTGCTGTCGCTGTAGCGAATCTTGCATCCGCAACAATTGGCGGCTCATGCGAGTCACCGCAACCCCCAACCGCCCCACCTCATCATCTGCCCCGGCTGGAACATCAGTCGCGAACTCACCTTCAGCGATGTTTCCAACTCTCCGCTGTAAAGTCGTCAGACGTTTCACAAGCCTGCCAGTAAACAACAAGGTGACCGAGGTCAACAGAATGACTGTTGATAAGCCTGTCACCAACGGCAAACTCGCCATTCGCCACCTGGCCCCTCGCAGTTGCGACTCATTGAATAGAACGGCTACCCACCTTGTGCCATCGAGCATGGGCATCCGTAATTCAAAGGCGGCGTATCGGTATTTTTCCGCGTCAAAGGACACAACATGGTCACCAATCGCCTGGTTGGTCTGCAACTTGAGCATTCCCACAGCTGTGCCCCGCTGCAAACCAAGACTCGACTGCAGAACCAAACCAATCTCATCCAGGGTAATCAAATCTGTCTCAGTCAAATCGGCGATCGAAGCTACCACCTGCTGATTAAGCGGAAAGGAACCCGCGCTCAAGGTAGACTCAATTCCTCTATAGCGAGCAGCAACCTGGTCCCGCTCCCACCGATCTCCCAGCCAGTACGATGCCACGGCAACACCAACCGATGCCACCAACGCGACTGCAAGTAACGGCAGCAGCAAACGGACTCGCAGGGACTGGAATCGATACTGCAACATGACCACCGCAATACGAGGAGGGGAAAATTTCAATTGTAGATCGTCAGGCCGCCATTGTTAGCAGTCTTGATACGGAAAGCTCCACAACAACGGCAACAAACGCTCTCAGCACGACCACGCAACATCGGTAGATCTTCGCTGTATTCCAATGCCGCTTGTGGACAATGGCAAATCGGCGTCCGCCCCAAAACAGAGCACAACGCGGGCTTGGCAAACACAATTGCACTGCGACGCAAGGGAGCCGGAAGGATGAACACCCCATGCAAAGGTGAATTGGACCACGACGCCCAAAATTGCGACACCCGATCAAGGAACCGACATTCTGACGGAATATTCATCGCGATCCGAACTATTGCCCTATGTTAATCACCGGTTTTAAATCGTTTTCAAGCTGGCGGTATTGGCACAGAAGATGCAGTCATCAAAATAACGTGATCACCGGGTTTTATGAACTGCCTCAAGGCTTACATGCACACTTCGAAAGATCTCCAACGCCGACATGCATTCACACTGGTTGAATTGCTGGTCGTGATTGCAATTGTCGGTATTCTTGTTGGCTTGCTGCTTCCCGCAGTCCAAGCTGCTCGATCCGCATCTAGACGCATGCAATGCCAGAACCACCTCAAACAGATCTCTCTCGCTTGCCAGAACTACCACAGCGTTTACAAGAAATTTCCCCCCTCGGCTCTTGTGAACCTGTCGGTTAATAGCACAGCCAACAATGGTTCATGGGGAGTCCACGGCCGAATCCTGCCCTTCCACGAGCAGGCAAGTCTGTACGAGAAGATCGATCTTTCCATTGCCTGGGACCACCAGTCAGCGATCAACAATGTCAAGATGGAAGTTTACGCCTGCCCCAGCGATCCGGACAGTGATCAGGTCCGCAATCCGGGCAACGGTCGCCCACGACTATACCCAACGAACTATGGATTCAACTTTGGTACCTGGTACGTTTACAACCCCGTGACGAACACGGGCGGTGATGGGATGTTTTTCCCGAATTCCTTTCTCCGCTATCGCGATTGCCTCGATGGGACGAGCAGAACACTGCTGGCAGCCGAAGTCAAAGCATGGACCCCCTACCTACGCAACGGCGGCCCAACCGAACCGCCAATCCCCCACAATGCCGCAGCGATGGTTTCCAACGCAGCTCTCGCGTCCCAATTCAAATTAACCGGGCATACTGAATGGCCCGATGGTCGCGTTCACCACACAGGGATGACAACGACACTGGCCCCAAACACCACTTCGATCTACACGCAGGGAAACAATTCCTACGACATTGATTTCAATTCGTGGCAAGAAGGCAAGAATGGTCGGTCCGGCAACAGCACCTATGCCTCAGTCACGTCACGCAGTCACCACCCTGGGATGGTCAATGTCACCTTCCTCGATGGATCGGTCAGCAGCATCACTGACTCGATCGACCTGGATCTGTGGCGTGCCATGGGAACTCGCGCCAACCATGAACTCATCCAGCGTGACCAGTAACAACCAGCAACGGCTTACGGGGGATCATGTCCGCCCTGGCACCATGGATTGCAGCGTAGAATACGCCAAACAGTCCGCCAAAATCCACCTATCGGCCCATATTTGCGAATCGCCTCGATCGCATACTGACTGCAACTGGGCGTGAAGCGACAGCGCGGTCCCAGCATGGGGCTGATGCCAATCTGATAGAGCCGAATCAAGCGGATCATACTTCCGGACAAGAGACGTTTCAGCATTGACCTCTGTCCTGTCGTGTAAAGGCCCAACGCTCACTCTCGGTATTACCGTATTGTACGGGCACTGATGACGGGCACTGATGACGGGCACTGATTATTATACGCGACATTTCAGCTCGAACCATCACCAGAAAACTCACGAAGCCCGGACCACGGCGACCTTGTGATCGCCAAGCTGACTCCGGAAGGCCACGAGGAAATTGACCTTGCGCACGTGATCGAACCCACGAATGTCGCTTTTGGGCGTAAGGTCATTTGATCAGCGCCAGCCTGGGCGAACCGCAAACTGTTCCTGCGGAATGACGCCGAGTGCATCTGCATTGATCTGGCATCCGAGTAGCTTTTCAACAGCAGCTAAGAATTTTGACAAGTCGCCATTTTTCCAGTGCTGACAATCGATCCTGGAGCAACCATTACCGATTCATCTTATTGCCTGATCGATGTCGGCTTTCAAGTCATCCAGCGACTCCAATCCAACGGAAAGTCGAATCAGTCCATCGCTAATCCCAAAGCGGGCTCGATCAGCCGCGTCATAACTCGCATGCGACATTGTCGCTGGCTGTTCGATCAACGATTCAACAGCGCCTAGGCTGACAGCGAGTCGAAACAAACGTGTCGCACCACAGGCCGCGGCCGTCTGCTCAATGGTTCCGTCCAATTCAAACGTCACCATGGCACCGAAGCCCCCGTCGAATTGTTCACAGGCCAACGTGTGCTGCGGGTGAGACTCCAATCCCGGATACAGCACGCTCCGAACCCTGGGGTGTGATTCCAACCAACGAGCCAACTGCAGAGCTGTCGCTGACTGCTCTCTGACTCGCAGGTCTAACGTTTTGATTCCCCTGGAGACAAGAAAACAGGTGAGCGGATCTAAAACTGCACCCGTAGAATTCTGAAGGAAATACAACTCGTCCAACAATTCCGGCTTCGATACAGCGAGCGTCCCCCCGAGACAGTCACTATGTCCGCCGAGGTACTTGGTTGCGGAGTGCATGACGACGTCGATCCCATACTCCAAAGGTCGCACCAGCACCGGCGTTCCAAACGTGTTGTCCACACCAATCAGTGCGTTTTTAGCATGAGCGATTTCCGCCAACTCGCGAAGATTTGGAATACTCAGACGAGGATTCCCGATCGACTCAGCCCAAACCAGTTTAGTCTTCTCGTTGATTGCCGCAGCGACTGCCGCCGTGTCAGTCATGTCGACAAGGGTGACTGTAATACCAGACCGATTGCAGACTTTGTGCAGCAACCGGTACGCACCGCCATACAGATCACACCCGGCAACCACATGATCGCCAGTCTTAAGCATCATGGTCACGCAATGAATCGCAGCCATTCCTGAAGAAAAGGCCAGAGCACCGCAGC
>Ga0315334_10002445_pt1 | contig 11620 bp, 10 predicted proteins | sample M150034915metaG_FD_205555 | JGI IMG/M metagenome (GOLD analysis project Ga0315334, IMG submission 205555) | Ammonia-oxidizing marine archaeal communities from Monterey Bay, California, United States - M1 500m 34915 | ecosystem: Environmental > Aquatic > Marine > Intertidal zone | place: USA... | reverse complement strand
GCGTCGGCACTCACACCGTAGCCCGCAAGTTCTACGTATATCCGCGCACCACGTTTCAGAGCGTGTTCCAACTCCTCCAGCACGACCACCCCGGCACCTTCCCCCATCACGAATCCGTCTCGGTCAGAATCAAACGGGCGCGAGGCGCGCTCCGGTTCGTCGTTACGACAGCTCAGGGCCCGCATGTTGCTGAACCCGGCCAGTCCCATATCCCGGATCGAGGCCTCCGCTCCGCCCGCCAGGATGGCTTCCGCATCACCAAACTTGATAATCCTCCACGCTTCCCCCACGGAGTTGTTGGCGGTGGCACAGGCCGTGACAATGGACATGCTGGGCCCCCCGAAACCATGCTCCATTGAAATCATTCCAGTCGCGATATTCGCGATCATCATCGGAATCACGAACGGGCTTACCCGGGCCGGGCCCTTTTCCATGAGGATGGTGTGCTGATTCACCAGAGTGTGCAGACCACCGATCCCGCTCCCCACCATCACTCCCACCCGGGTCTTATCCACCGCCGCAGGATCCATTCCGCTATCATTCAGCGCCATTCGGGCGGCCGGAACAGCGAACTGGGTGTAGCGATCTGACCGCCGCACATCCTTCGGATTGGCATAGAAGGGCTTGGGATCGAATTCCTTCACCTCCCCGGCGATCTGACAGGGATAATCCGAAACGTCGCATTGCTCAATCTTCCCGATACCCGAACGACCTTCCTTGAGGCCTTCCCAAGTGGTGATCAGATCGTTCCCAAGAGGACTGATCGCACCGATGCCGGTCACTACAACTCTGCGTTCAGACATAAGATCATCATGGCCCTGACGTGCTCAAAGCTTCCCTAAACCGGTGAGCGCTGTTGCGCAAGTCTCATCCCAGTCGACGATCACGACTACATGGGTTGGGGCTGGCACATTCAGGGCAGGGCTGGACCGCCTCCTGCTGCCCCTCCTTCCGGTAAGCCGTTCCACAGATGCGGCAGCGCATGATATTCCGGCGCACCTCCCGGAACATGCGCCGCTCGCGAAGCTCGTCCACAAGAACCCCCAATCCTGCCCCCCCCACCCCCACGGAGAGAATCATCACGAAGAATTGGGTCAGATTTAATTCGATCATGCTAGTCCGAATGAGTCTTCTCCTCCCCTCCTGGCACCGCACGCACCCTCACCCTCACACGAACCTCTCCCCAAACCAAAGCATCCTGGCCCGGCTTCAATCGCTGCCCTCGCAACCACCGAGCAATCAAATCATCCACCTCCCGCTCCTCAGGGTCGAGCACCTGGCAGGTTTCGATCATACCGTGCTCGTTCACACTTACCCGAAACCTGCGATCCAGACCGAGCAGTTCCCGCGGTTGCAACCGCTCCGGTTGGTCCTGCCCTTCGGCCAGCAGATTCCGCACCGGGCTCGCTGGCGGAGGATTACCCCAACGCTCCCGGAGACCCTCGTCAACCTCGGCAATGAGGTGTCCTTCCACTTCAATGGGAGCCTTCAGCCGTGCCATGTTCTGCTTCAACTGCGGAAGCCGGGGCCGGATCGGATCGAGAATCGGAGGTAAATCACTTCCCACTGGTCTCTCTGCCGACGGATGGAGCAGAGCCTCATGTCTCGTCTCAGCCAGCAGATTGGCCTCAAGCCGTTCCATCCTGACCTGCAAAGTTCCGTCCCCCGTCGGTTCCCACCGATCAAGAAAGGGCGCCTCCTGACGAGCCCATGCCAACCAGCGACGTGATGCTTCACTTCCCGGCGTAAGCACCGTTATGCGGGTCGCCTCGCGGCGCCCCCGGTTCTCCTGCGAACCTTCCACCCGGACCAGCAGGGCCCCCACGATACAAAGCACTGCCGCCAGAACGATCGCCATCATGGTTCTCCGGACGGAACCCCTGCCAATGCGCCAGCAAAACAGCAGTCCAGCCTCTTCGTCTTCCACCGTGCGGCGACACTTACTCCTCCGCTCCATCCTGATCCTCCCGTGCTTCCGATTCGGGCGAATCCTCTCTCAGGTTGCGAAAGCCCGTTTTCTCCATTTCAAATCTTCCACCCAGAATCACTTCGATCCCCACCTGGTCCGCCACTTTTTCAAGTTCGCTCACCAGACCGAACCTCATATCCTCGTCCAATACGGCCACTAGAACCTCAATTGCCCGCTCCTCCTTGAGTCGACTCAACTCACCCGCCAGATCCTCTAGTTCGATCTGATTCCTTCCAAGATGAAAACGTGGTTGCGGCCCACCCCGACCAAAGAGACTGACACGCTTTCCCGGAGGAATGGTATCCATCCGCGAACTGAACTTCATCCTGTTCAGAGGCATCCCGGCCTGCTCCGCCACTGCCGGGATAAGTGCAAAGAAGATCAGGAGAACCACGAGCAGGTCCAGGACGGCCAGGAGATACAGGGCGGAGGGCCTCTCCGGGAGTGAGATTTGGGCCTTCACGATTCTCCGCTCCGTGATTCCCTCTCCTTTTCCTGCTGTGCCTCAACCTCTTCCCTGAAGGAGACAATCTCGGAATTGGCGCGGGCGTCGACTATGAGATTGACGATCTCGATTCCCGTGCGCTGCAACCGATAGAGCAACCGCTTGGCCTTCCCCAGCATCGTCAGGTAGAAGACATAGGAGCAGGTTGCGATACAAAGCCCCGCCGCAGTCGTTAGAAGGCTCAGAAAGGTCCCCTCCGCCAGATGGGCGAGGGCGACCTCTCCTTCGGCCTCACGAATTTCCGTAAAGACGTCAAGAAGACCCAGTGACGTCCCAAGCAATCCGGCCAGGGGTGCCACCAACGCGATCCCGAGAAGGGCACGCAGATTCTTCTCGATACGGGGCACTTCTATACACACCGCCTCATCGGCGATTTCACGCAGATCCTTACGCTCCATATGATGGCGGATCAGGACGCTATGCACGACCCGGCCCACCGGACCGGGCACCCTGTCCGCCTCATGAATGGCCTCCGCAAAAGCCTTGCGGCGAATATGATTCGAGATCCCCAGCAGGAAATCGGCGGCATTGACCCGCACACCGTGAAAGTAAAGGAGCCGTTCCAGAACATAAACAATGGCAAGGAAGGCGAGGGCGGCCTGGAGCCAGAAAACCGGTCCGCCGTACTTCAGGAGCTCCGACATCGTCCAATAGTATAACGTGAACCCTGCAGAATGACCAGTCGTTCTGCACCAATCGTGCAATTCTCCTTTCCACGGAACCCGGGCATTGCCCTTGACCCCATTCTCAGCTCCCTCTACGTAGCGCCATGTCATTTGCTGAGCTTGGGCTCTCGGAAGGTGTCCTGAAGGCCATCGATGAGTCCGGTTACACCAATCCCACCCCTATTCAGGAGCAAGGGATTCCTCTCGTCCTTGAAGGACGCGACGTTATTGGCGCCTCCCAGACAGGCACCGGAAAGACGGCCGCCTTCGCCCTACCCGTCCTCAGCAAGCTCGAACCGATGGGAACCCCCCAGTGCCTGGTCCTTGAACCCACCCGCGAACTTGCCCACCAGGTGTCCGAGTCCTTTGAGCACTACGGGAAGCACACCGACTGCCGGGTGGCTCTCCTGCACGGCGGTGTGGGCTACGGAAAACAGGTCGACCAGCTGGAACGGGGAGCCGACGTGGTGGTCGCTACTCCGGGACGCCTGATTGATTTGTTCTATCGCGGCACCATGCGTTTCGGCGAGATGAAGGTTCTCATCCTCGACGAGGTCGATCGCATGCTGGACATGGGCTTCCTGCCCGATGTCCGCAAGATCGTGAACCTTTGTCCCTGGGAACAGCGCCAGACACTCTTCTTTTCCGCCACCATGCCTCCGGCCATTCAAACCTTCGCGGAGTGGTGCCTCAAGGACCCGGTGGAAGTTGAGATAGCCCGTCGCGAGATACCCTCTACCGTGACACACGCTTTTTACCCGGTCTCCATGAGCCAGCGGGATGAACTGCTCCTCTCTCTCCTTGACCAAACAGACCAAACAGACTCTCACAGCGTCATGATCTTCACCCGTACCCGCAAGGAGGCAGACTCCGTCTCTGGTCTCCTCAAGCAGGAGGGTCATGCCAAGGTCGCGGTGATGCACTCTGATATCAAGCAGAGCGATCGCATGAAGGCTCTCAAAGGATTCAAGGAAGGATCCTATGATGTCCTCGTCGCAACCGATGTCGCTGCCCGTGGAATCGATATTTCCAATGTCACGCACGTCATCAACTACCGCGTCCCCGAGAATGCGGAAGACTATGTCCACCGTATCGGCCGGACCGGTCGTGCCGAGCAGGAAGGCGACGCCTTCACCCTCCTCACCGCCGATGAACTCGACTTCGCAACTTCGGTTGAGCGCTTTATTGACCGGAAAATCGAGCGGAAAAAGCTGGATGGGTTCGACTATGCCTACACTGCTCTCCTCGATAACAAGCCGGCCAGGCCAATCCGCCGCCCCCGCCGTCCGTCGGGTCGGCGCCGGAAGTAACCTCCCCCCTTCCCGGGGCTTTTAGGATTCTGGAATCAACCATCTGCCCTTAGGCTGTGGAGCCAGCCATGCGCATCCTCGCCATCGACCCCGCCATTCGCAACACTGGTTTTGCCGTGGTTGAAGGCGATCATAGATCGCAACGGGCCCTCGATTTCAACATCATCTCTCTCCCGCAAAAGCTCCCCCAATCGGAAGCCTTGGCCGCTATTCGGAGAGGGCTCAGCAATACCATCGCGAAATGGGAACCCGATGAAGTGGCGGTGGAGGGAATCATCTATGTGCAATCCCACCGCACCGCCATCTCCATGGGAGCGGCCCGCGCTGCGGCCTTGATCGCAGCTGCCGATCATGGACTGAACGTCTACGAGTATGCCCCTCGCAAGATCAAACAGGCTGTGGTGGGCAAGGGAGGGGCTGACAAGCAACAGGTGGCCTTCATGGTGCGGGCCCTCCTCGGGCTCGAAGAAACGCCCCCTCACGACGCTGCTGACGCCCTCGCCATTGCCCTCGCTCATCTCTTTGCCTCCGATCCTCTCAGGCAGGCCGCCCTCCCTCGAACCCAGGTCTAGCCATTAGCATCGACTAATCCGATCAGCCCCTCCCCGCCATGATCTCCCGCTGGCTCGGCACCAACGCCCCCTATCAGACCACCCTCCAACTTCAGGAGGAACATGTCCGACAACTCCGTTCGGGGGCGATTTCTGAAACAGTTTTCCTGCTGGAGCACGCACCGGTCTATACCATCGGGCGAACGCGCGACCAGAGCAGTCTGGGAGACACCTCTCACCTTCCTCATCCTGTATTCGAGGTCAACCGTGGTGGTCAGGCCTCCTACCACGGCCCCGGACAACTGGTCGGCTATCCCATTCTCGACCTGCAAAACTACGGGAAGGACCTGCACGCCTACCTGCGCGTCCTGGAGGAATCCCTCGTGAACACCCTCGCCGACTTCAGCATTGTAGCCCGCCGCCGCGAAGGCCTCACCGGGGTGTGGGTTGAAGACCGCAAGATCGCCAGTATCGGGGTTGGTATACGCAGGTGGGTCACGATGCACGGATTCGCCCTCAATATCAGTCCCGATTCACTCCCCCCTTTCCTCTCCATCACTCCCTGCGGGATCGATGGAGTGACCACGACCTGCCTTCATCACGAATCCAGTCAGCAACCAGATACGCAGGAGGTCGGCAAGGCCGCTCTGCACCATCTCTCCTCCAAACTTGCCGAACTGGCCACAAATTCAACTACTCGAACTGGCCAGCTTCCTCCACCGAAATGACGTGGCAGCCGGGAAAGATACACTCCCGGACCACCATTCGAGCCTGAAATCTGGCACCCTGCCGGGAGTGGATTCCCCGGCCTACTTCGTCTTGGCAGCCTTCTCCGCCTCAATCTTCCTGATCACCTCATCCGCAATGCCGCTTGGCGCGGCAGTGTAGTGGGAAAACTCCATTGAAAACTGGCCACGGCCCGAGGTCATGGTTCGCAGGTCCCCGATATATCCGAACATCTCGCCCAGCGGAGCCTCCGCCCTGATCCGGTTGCCGGTAGGCGCACGTTCTTGAGCGTGAATCATTCCGCGCCGACGGTTCAGATCTCCGATCACGTCTCCCACATTGTCCTCCGGTGTGAAGACGTCCAGTTTCATGATGGGCTCCAGGAGCCGGGGGGAAGCCTTTGGTATGGACTGGCGGTATGCCGCCTTGGCTGCCAGTTCGAAAGCCACCGCCGAGGAGTCCACCGAGTGATGTCCGCCGTCCAACAGGGTCACCTTGAAATCGAGGCAGGGAAACCCTGCCAGCACTCCCTTCTCCAGCGATTTCTTGAAGCCCTTCTTTACTGCCGGGATGAATTCCTTGGGCACGTTCCCGCCCACCACCTTGGACTCGAACTCGAATCCGGATCCCGACTCCAGCGGCTCCAGAATATAATCGATCTTGGCATACTGCCCCGAACCTCCGCTCTGCTTCTTATGCGTATAGGAGTCCTCGATCTGCTTTGTAATGGTCTCCCGGTAGGCTACCTGCGGAGCACCCACCACCGTTTCGACACCATAGGTGCGCTTGAGGATGTCCACCTTGATATCGAGGTGAAGCTCACCCATGCCCTTGAGCACAGTCTCACCGCTGTCCTGATCGGTCTCCACTCGGAAGGAGGGATCCTCCTTCATCATCTTGGCAAGAGCCCCACCCAGTTTATCGGCCTGACCCACTTCAGAGGGCTGAACCGCCATTGAGATGACCGGGTCCGGGAAAACCATCGGTTCAAGGGTGGCCGGGTTCTTCTCATCGCACAAGGTGTGGCCCGTCTGCACGTTCTTGAGTCCCAGAAGGGCCACGATATCGCCGGCCTGGGCCCCCTCCAGCTCCTTCCGGTCATCAGCGTGCATCTCCACGATCCGGCCCACCCGCTCGGTCTTGCCCGTGAAAGTATTGAGAATCATCGTGCCCTTCTGCAGGCGCCCGGAGTAAACCCGGGTGAAGGTGAGGGCGCCGTACTGGTCGTCCATGATCTTGAAGGCCAGGGCACGCAGGGGGCGGTCGGGATCAACCACCGCCACTTCGCCTGTCTCGTTGCCGTCAATATCAACCTCGGGCTGGGGCGGAACCTCGGTCGGATCGGGAAGATAATCGACCACTGCGTTCAGAACCAGCTGCACCCCTTTGTTCTTGAAGGCCGATCCGCAGAAAGTCGGGAAGAAGGACAGAGCGATGGTGCCTTTACGGACAAGCCGCTTGAGGGTCTCCACATCCGGCTCCTCCCCTTCCAGATACTTCTCCATCACCTCGTCATCCTGCTCCACCGCCATTTCGATCAGTTCATTGCGGTAGTGCTCCACCTTCTCCACCATATCGGCCGGCGGGTCCTCGATCCGGAAACTTGTCGGATCCCCCGAATCGTCCCAGATCCATGCCTTCCTGGTGAGAAGATCAATCACTCCCGTGAACGTGTCCTCGACGCCAATGGGCAGAGTCATCACCATCGGATTTGCTGCCAACACATCCTTGATCTGCTCAATCACGCGGTAGAAATCGGCGCCAACCCGGTCCATCTTGTTCACCAGAATGAGACGGGCCACCGCCGATTCATTCGCGTAACGCCAGTTAGTCTCGGATTGGGGCTCCACTCCACCAGATCCGCAAAAAACTCCGATGCCACCATCAAGCACCTTGAGCGAACGATAAACCTCGATGGTGAAGTCCACGTGCCCCGGAGTATCAATGATGTTCAGCTGGTGGTCGTTCCAGAAACAGGTGGTGGCCGCCGACTGAATCGTGATCCCCCGCTCCTGTTCCTGCTCCATGAAATCCGTGGTGGCAGCACCATCGTGCACCTCCCCGATCTTGTGGATCTTCCCCGTGAGCTTGAGTATACGCTCCGTAGTCGTTGTCTTTCCCGCATCGACGTGCGCAAAAATGCCTATGTTTCGGTATTTCGAAAGGTCAGCCATGGTTGAAATTTGGGTTGGCTAAAGCTTTGCAGGCGCCGTGTCTGCCTCAACTTCCCTGAAAAGTCGAGACTTGAGACACAAATTAGACCTGTTTTCGCGGGAACCACGGAAGTTTTACAGTCCTTTGCTCCTTCATATAGGTTCAGATGGGCAAACTAAGCTGCACTTTAGACCGGAGTTTCCTTCGTCTACAAAGGGAGATTCCTGCCCTTGCAAACCGCCCCGTTTGCTCCTCAGCGTTTGTCTTCCGCGAACCTGAAGGGCTTGCCGCCGACCAGGTCGTCACTCGTGAAGGTGGGACACCAGTAGCGTTCCACGTGCCTCACCACCAAGCCGGTGCCCGAGAAGTGATCCACCCCCGGAGGTCGTTGAGGATTGTACATCGTGTCCGTCATGTCACGCATCAGGGCCACGTTTTTCCCCACTTTTACCATCTGCCGAATCCCGAAGGGCCGCCCCAGCACACACATGTTGAGGTGCACTCCACAGAGGATCACGTTATCGATCTTCTTTGCCGCGAGAAGATTATAGGTCTCCTGACCATTATCCGTAATAGCATCGCCCTTCAGGATCTCGATGCTCTTGATCTGCCTCGTCCACGCTTCGCGGATCTCGCACTTGGGTTCCTCGCAGCTGCATCCCATGTCCGAGTCATCAATGGGCAGCACCCCCTCGAAAGCCGGGTCGGGCCAGCACCACTTGGTTCCCCAGCGATCCTTGGCACTCAACTTCACCGGGGCCTTCGTGAAGGGAGCTTTTCGTGCATACTGGCGCTGCGGCGCGGTCTTGTAAAAGTCCACCACGCTACTGGGCGCATGAATGATGAAGATTCCCTTCGAGCGTGCCTTCTTGACCACCCCATTCATCGGTCCGCCCATCTCACCCACCCGGCGGGCCGCCGACTTGCACCAGTGATCATCCCACATGTCACAGATGATCAAAGCTGTTTTTGACGCCTCCCAATCAACCTTTTTCATGACTGCCGTCCCGGGTGCATCCTTTGTTCGTGACCGCATGGTGAGGCTCAACATCTGATCAGCCATAATCGAAGTGGGAAGAAGCGCCAGAAGGAGAAATACAGGAGCCCTGCTCATCGACGTTTCCATGATCCAACGCTAGGGAATCGAGGCCATACCCGCAACGCTGAATCCTCACTTGAGGAATCTGCGGGACTCAATGCCGGGAATGAGTGAGAAGTGCACGAGCACAATCCGCCAAGATCCTTCGATTTTCTGAGAGGCTCTGGTCCTCCTGATGTTTACCTGGCGAAACCTTTTTGCACTCTTCTTCTCCCGGATTCGGCTGCAGCCCCCGTTTCCCAGAAAGCATCAGGAGAACTCCACAAGAATCCGCTCCCTCCATGATCGCCCCTTACTCCCGGAATCCGGCGCCCGCGAACACTGGCTACGCAAGCACGCCATTGATCACCTTGCCGTGCACGTCGGTGAGGCTCTCCTTTCTTCCCTGGTGAAAGTAGGTCAGCAACTCGTGGTCAATTCCCATGAGGTGAAGAATGGTGGCGTGGATGTCATGCACATGGACGGGGTCGACCACCGCTTCAAAGCCGAATTCATCGGTCTCGCCATAGGCCGTCCCCCCCCTGATCCCAGCCCCCGCCATCCACATGGAAAAGCCGTAGGGGTTGTGATTCCGTCCCGGGGCATCCTTTCCTTCACTGAAGGGCATCCGTCCGAATTCTCCACCCCACACCACCAGCGTCTCATCCAATAGTCCACGTTGCTCAAGATCACCCAGGAGGGCCGCGATGGGTTGATCAATCTCCGCTCCGTGCAACCCGTGATTCTTCTCAATCGATTCGTGTGCGTCCCAGGTCTCTTCCAGATGACCGCCCCCGGAGTACAGCTGCACGAACCGCACACCCCGCTCCACCAGTCTCCGGGCCACCAGGCAATTGCGCCCAAACTCATCTGTAGGCGCTTTCCCCAGCCCGTAAGTCTCCTTCGTCTGTTCAGACTCCTGATCCAGGGCCACCGCCTGGGGTGCCTCCGCCTGCATGCGATAGGCCAGCTCGTAAGTTTGAATTCGCGCTGCAAGCTCGGATCCGCCCGGCCGGTCCTTCAGATGATCCGCGTTAAGTGCACCAAGAAAATCGAGCTGATTGCGCTGGGCTTCCCGATCTAGATGCGCAGGCCCTTCCAGGTCCAGCACCGGGCTTCCCGTGGGACGAAACAACGTTCCCTGGTATGTTGCCGGCATGAACCCGCTTGACCAGTTGGGTTGTCCGCTGATCGGCCCCCCCCGTTTGTCGAGAATGACGACGTGCGCCGGCAGGCTGTCATTTTCGGAGCCTAGTCCGTAAGCAACCCAGGCGCCCATCGAGGGTCTCCCGATCTGGGGCATGCCCGTATTCATCTGCACAAGGGCTGATCCGTGAGCATGGCTGTCAGCATGACAGGAACGGATGACCGCCAATTTGTCGGCGTGTTCACGCAGACGGGGAAAGTAGTCGGATACCAACAGGCCGCTCTGTCCGCCCGGATGGAATTCACGCCAGTTGGGAGTGAGAAAACCCACCCGGCGGCCACCCGAATTGATGTAGTTCCTGTCCGGAGGGAGGGCCTTTCCCGCGTGCCTTCGCAACTCAGGCTTGTAGTCGAACGTATCCACCTGACTGGGGCCCCCATTCATCATGAGAAAAATGCAGGCCTTGGCTCTGGCGGGGAAATGGCCGGGCCTGGAAGCCAGTGAGTCGGGGACCACGGCAGCCCCCGCGTGCCTCGCAAAGAATCCGCTCCCGGCCAGAAGGGAAGTGAGCGCCACTCCCGTGAACCCGCCGCCCATCTCCCACACGAACTCACGCCGGGTGAGCCCGCAGGGATAACCACTCTGCTCTCGCCTAGTCGACATGAAGAAACTCGTTGGTGTTGAGCAGCACGTGGCAGACCGAGGCGAGCGAGAGGAACTCCGGTGTGCGCTCCCCACCCGGACGGCTCTCCTCGGAAATTGCGATGGAGTACTTTCCTCCAAGCACCCCGCTCACCGCCCGCAACTCAGTTTCTCTCAATTGCCGGTCATAAATCAGGATCTCTGCGAGGTCCCCTCTCCAGTATTCTCCATCAATGTTCCCCTGCTGTCCGATGACATACGATCCGTCGAGTTTGCGAGACGACAACGCGGACGGGCGGGAACCGATAAGGAGTCCATTGTGCAGGATTCTGATCCCCTCCAACCCGGTGGAAGCGGCTACTACGAAGGCCTCCCCTGGCCGGTCGATCCCTGCCTCACTGCGAAAATCATCCGAAAAGCGAACCGTTCCCTTTCCTGTCAGCCCAAGAAACAACGAGGTGCCCGAGTTGCCGCCCTTGCCGTTCCAATTGGAGAAGATCCCACGATGAGCGGTTAAGCCGCTCCGATCCCGGACCACTGCTATGACCGTGTTGGCCTGCGAACCTACAACCTGTCCCCCAAGCCGGAGAAACTCCCTCGTTCCGCTGAATCGCACGGCCGGGTGTCCCCCTATCGCCACCTTGATCAAACGGGGACGGCGGCTTTCCTCTCCCTGTTGCGCGTGGTGATCGGCCCCCGATCCATCCAGCCATGTTTTCACCCGACCCTCCCGGACCGTGGCAAGGCCCCTGTCAGCCGCAAGCCACAGGACCCGTCCTGCGTCTGGAATCTCTGAGGCAACGGGTCCCTGTCCGGCGCTCTCCCACACTTTCTGAAATCGATCCCGCTGTTGCTCGTAATGCCGCACCGCAA
>Ga0315334_10002441_pt1 | contig 11626 bp, 8 predicted proteins | sample M150034915metaG_FD_205555 | JGI IMG/M metagenome (GOLD analysis project Ga0315334, IMG submission 205555) | Ammonia-oxidizing marine archaeal communities from Monterey Bay, California, United States - M1 500m 34915 | ecosystem: Environmental > Aquatic > Marine > Intertidal zone | place: USA... | reverse complement strand
AATGGTTCGAGGTGACCGATTGCTCATTCTGACTGATGATGGGGTGAAGTGATTCGGGACTGACCTACCCCGTATCTGGCGGTTTTGCCGATCTGGGATTTTGGGGTCATCAACTAACGGGGCACAATTTCTCGGTGCCACCACCTGATGGGAAGGGATCCCGGGGACTCAACGTGGGAATCCTGCCCAACGATGATAGTAGTCTCACGGTATCTGTTTTCTGTTTCGAGACTTCGTTGGTTTTCTTGGATGTCGCTCGGGTTGGCGTGTCGGTCGCTCTGGAGCATGGCTGAATGCAATTGGCTGCCCAATCAGCCGATGTCGCTTGCTTGAGCGGACATCGAAGGACCGATGATGCTGCTGGTGTGCCGACCGCGTTGACGCTTCGGCGTTCATTGCCGGAAGAGCCACTGCCACGTGTCGGGGGAGTCATAGGATTTTTCCCAGGCAGCAACGTGGCCTGCGCCATCGTAGGCAGTAAACTTGACACGTCGGTTGCCCGCATCGCGAAGGGTTTTGACCAGGATTTCAGTTTCACGAATGGGTACAGAGCTGTCTTTCGTACCATGAAAAGTCCAGATCGGAATGGATACCGCTTTTTGTAATCCGGACATTGAAAATTCGTTTGTGATGCCACTTTTTAGTCCCGGCCGATTGGCTGGAAGATTGAAAGGATTTCCTCCGCCGCAGATTGGCATTGCCGCCGCAAAGTAGTCCGGGTACTGGGAAATGAAGCTCCAGATTCCGTACCCACCCATGCTAAGTCCAGTGACATACAGTCGTTCTTTATCGATATCTCCACGCTCGCGAATCACCTCGTCAACGAGGGCTTTCAGAGCATCGACCCGCCACCAGCTGTCGCGGGGGCATTGAGGCGATACTACTACACAGCCGGCGAGCTCATCGAATTGTCGAATCAATTTTGGCGGGCCGTGCGTTTTGACTTTCGAAATGTCGGTACCGCATTCTCCGTAACCATGCAGGAACAGCAGTAATGGCCAACCTGCTGCTGGCTTTTCTCCCGTGGGCGATTGCAACAGGTAGTGCAGTTGATGGTCACCCACTGATTTGTTCATTTGTAGGTGCGTTTGATTTGATCTACTTGTCGGTTCTTCCGCATTAGCTGTGCAACAAGTCAGGCACCACAACAGAAACAATGCCGGATTAAAAATTGTGGGTTTCATCGAATCAATTCTGGTCGGAGTGTGTCAGGCGTAAAGTATCGACTTCATTCATCCAGAGTGCTTGTCGTTTTGACAACCGACTCTATATCACCATGGTGGACGCGGCTTCGAATGATATCACCCGGTTTGACCTGTGATGGACTCTGGATTGCATTGTCCTCGGAATCAAGCGTCACGCTGTATCCTCTCGCCAGTACATTCAGGGGCGACAGCGCTGAGAGTGTCGCAGCGGATTTTCCCATTTTGGCTTTGCCCAGTTTGACGCGTGCAAACATTGCCTTACGTGCACGTGCGTCGAGTTCATCGAGGCGTCGATAACGTCGTTGGACCAGTTCGTGGGGTCGCTTCAGAATGGAACGAGTCTGCAGCGCATCTAACCGGTTTCGTCGCGCAGTGATACCGTTTCTTATCACACGATCCAGACGCAGACGCAGGTTGCTGAGGCTTCGATCAACAAGGTCTCGATCCGGCAGTGCCTGAGTTGCACCATCGGTGGGTGTCAAAGCGCGGACGTCAGCGGCTAGGTCGCAGAGTGTAACGTCAACTTCGTGACCCACCGCGGAAATGGTTGGAATGGTACATGCCGCGATCGCGCGAACGACGCGCTCGTCATTAAAACACCAGAGATCTTCAAGGCTTCCGCCACCGCGCGTTACAACGAGCGTGTCGAGTGCTGGGGTAAGGTTTTGGGCTGTTTGGATGGCTTTGGCAATTGACTCGGATGCACCTTGACCCTGCACCAGGGTTGGGATGATCAGGATTTCGACCCCGGGCCAACGTTGGGCGGCTGCTTTTAGAAAGTCGCGGATAGCTGCACCACTGGGGCTCGTCACCACGCCAAGTCGTTTTGGCACGCGTGGAAGTGGGCGCTTCCGTTCAGCTGAAAATAGACCTTCCGCATTGAGCTTTTGTTGCAGTTCGAGGAATGCCTGCTGCAGAGGCCCCAGGCCTTGAGTTTGCACCTTGCGGACTACCAGTGAATAGGTGCCGCGTGCGCCGTAGACCTCGAGATCCCCAAAGCAGAGCACTGATTGGCCCTCTTGAAGTTTCGTTGTCATCCTCGCGGCGGTGCTACGCCAGATCACACCCCTGATCTGTGAGTGCTCGTCTTTGAGTGTGAAGTAAAGATGACCACTACGCGGACGTGTCAAATCAGAGATTTCGCCTTCGACACATATTGCGGGAAAGGTTCCCTCTAGAATCGCCTTGATGTGCCCCGTCAGTTCACTGACAGAAACTGGTGTTGGGGGGGCCGTACTCAAGGTCAGGTCTTTCGGTTGCGTTGAGGGGGGATGGATTCAGGAAGCGACAATGCCAGTCAATCAGCGGTGTCCGTTAACTGGTGGGTTCAGAAGCAATCGGAGCAATGTATTTTGTATCTGTTTTGTGGGTAGGGTGATTGATGGCGTATGTCTTGTCGGGCTGCATCCTGCCAGTCCCAGGAATGAGTCAGCCTTGGGGTGATTAATATCAGTTTTCTGCGGGTAAGAAAAATTAGTGTTACCACCTGCCGGAAAATACTTCTGTCGCTGGCCCGGTCATCATCACGTGCCCATTCTGTGGTTCCCATTCAAGAACAAGGTCGCCGCCTAGCAAGTGGTTGGTGATTCGACGTTCTGTACGGTTGGTCAGCACGCCCGCGACACAGACCGCCGACGCACCCGTACCGCAGGCCCACGTCTCTCCTGATCCCCTTTCCCAAGTGCGTTGGCGCACTTCCGTTGATGATAGTACTTCAACAAATTCGACGTTGACGCGATTGGGAAACCGTGGGTCGGATTCGATTACTGGACCCAAGCCGAGGACGAGTTCGTCGCTGGCCTCTTCAACGAACAGCACGCAGTGGGGATTGCCCATCGAAACGCAGGTTGCTTGGAACGGTTTACCATTAAACTCGACCGGCAAGTCGATCACGTTCCCCTCTGTTTGCAGGGTCGTGGGAATCTTAGCGGCATCCAGTTCAGGTTTGCCCATGTCAACAGTGACTTGCTCGACTTGGGATTCCAAACCGAAATGCAGTTCAACTCCAAGCACTCCTGCGTCTGTTTCAATGCGTAACGAACTACTGGTTGCAATGCCGTGATCATGGACGTACTTTGCCACGCAGCGAATGCCATTACCGCACATCTCCGATTCGCTGCCGTCGGCATTGAACATCTGCATGCGGGCATCAGCGATGTTGCTGGGATGGATCAAAATTAGACCATCACCCCCGACACCGAAATGTCGGTCCGCGATTGTTCTCGCCAACTCAGGGAGGTCATCCGGCAGTTCTTCGGTGAAACAATTGACGTAAACGTAATCGTTGCCAGCACCATGCATCTTCGTGAATTTCATGAGCAACATACTAACGTCACGCAGGTGAAGTGGGAACCAAAGCAAGGTCGGGTCATCAGGAAAACTTGTGATCCAACCCATTGGTAGGGGGTACTTTGGCATGAGCGATGCAGGTGGGAATACGTGAGTAAATTGATGGTTGCTACTACCGCTACTTCCCTCAACTGAGTCAGTCCCTTAGTTTTGTTGTTTGTCAACTCGCCCGGCGAGACCTTATTCCTCTGTTTGCTGAAACGAAGGCATCCATGGTTGATTTAAAGAGCTTTGTTCGAGACATTCCAGATTTTCCCAAACCAGGGATACTGTACCGCGATATCACGCCACTGTTGGGGAACCCGGCGGCTCTGGAGGCGGCTACTGATGCAATGGTGACGCTGTTTGGCGAAGAGAAGATCGATGTGATTGCAGCGGCAGAAGCTCGGGGATTCATTTTTGCCGCTCCGTTGGCGATTCGATTTGGCGCCGGGTTCGTACCGATACGTAAACCGGGGAAATTACCCCACGAGTTGCACAGCTATTCCTATGATTTGGAATACGGCAGCGATGAATTACAGATTCACGTTGATGGAGTTCAATCGGGTCAGAGAGTCCTGTTGGTGGATGACCTGTTGGCCACGGGAGGAACGATGGAGGCGTGTTGTCGGTTGCTGGAGAAAGCTGGAGCTGAGATTGTTGGCTGCGCGTTTCTGATACATCTGCTTGATCTCGCTGGTGAGCAGCGTTTGAATCCCTATCCCTGCCGGTCGGTGCTCAGTTATGGTGGTGATGCTCCGTCGTAATTCGGGGTGTTCACGAGGTAGGGCGATGGGATCTTGATTGAGCTGAATCAGTTAGGCTTGGCAAAGCTCGGCAGCGTGCCACAGCGATAAGCTGGATCGTCGGCCAAGGTAGGCAGAGAGATTGGCGCGTGTAGCGTCTTAGTTGCCAAGGAAACGTTGCCAAGGAAACAATGTGTCGTGCGGGGAGAGGGCTGCTTTGCTGGCTAGGTGTGGGCAGCGTTGCGTTTCCCCGGGTTGCAGTTCAGTTGCGTTTTAAGGCAGCAGGTGGCTAACGCTAAAATTTGTAGCCACAGCGGTAACAGTAATCGGCATCTTCTCTTTGGCCCAACGCTTCACATTCATTGCAGGGAAGAGCATTGTCGGGGTTCCTTTGATGTTGCTGTATGAATTCAGCACTTACAAAGGTTGATGGAACAATGATCAGGCTGTAGCCGAGCAGAATTAGCGCTGCGGAAATGACCTTTCCTGCGGCAGTTTTTGGCACAACGTCGCCGTAGCCAACTGTTGTCATTGTGACGATTGCCCAGTACATCGATTGGGGTATCGAGGTGAATTGACTTTCCGGGCGGCTATTGATTTCCCGTATCGACTCGACTGAGTCGAGTTCTTGCTGAAAACTCTCAGCCACCGTTGATGAAGCGGCCGAATCGACTTTGTCCTGTAGCTCGTCGACCATCTCGTTGAGATTCACTGTCGTCAGGGTTTTGAGAATAGCTTCAGGGCCGATCTCCGCCAGAAGACCGCTGCCAGTGTATTTCTGTTGAGCCGCGAAATATTCATTGGGCGTGAGCAATTGATGGAGCTTAATGGGCGTGGTCCCGGGGTCCAGAACCATATAGTATTCTTGGTCGAGCACCTTCTCGATTGAAACAGGGTCCATGGCGAGTGCAATCCCGAGTTTCTCAGGCGGTTCACCAAGAATTCCCTGAGAATAGGTTTCAATGTGGTACATCAGTGTGCCACTGATCGTGACGGCAACCAGTACAACAGCGACGAAGACGATGATTTTGTCGCGTACTTTCCAGATGGCTGATGCCAGTTCGTCGGCTTCCTTCATCATCCGCCAGAGTTTCAGTACTCGGAACACGCGTAGCAATCGGATGCTTCGCAGGATGACAAACGATCGTGATGAACTGCCGATGAAAAACGTGATGTACGTGGGCAGGATACTGAGCAGGTCAATGAGTCCCCAGAAACTGAACGCATATCGCAGTGGGTTCCGCACGCAGTAGAGTCGCAGCAAGTATTCAATCGTAAACAGAATGGTAAGTACCCATTCTGCGATGTTGAAAAACGAGACAAGCAAAGGCTGCTGAGTGTAGGATGGAACGGTTTCGAGTGAGACGATTGCGATACTTGCCAAAATGGCAAAAATCAAGCCGATGTCAAACCCACGACCTGCTGTACTGTCTGCCTCGAAAATGATGTCGTAGAGGTCGCCTTGGAAACTGCTTCCCACAGGTCGTAGGCTTTGACGTCGGTCAGTGTTGGGTGACATGGGTTTGTGGTGGTTGAGGTTTACGAGGCGTGATGCTCGAGGCGTGATGCTTAGTAGGGTAGAGTGAGGCGTTCTGCCGTGGGCATGTTTAGGTTCGGGAAAATGGTTGTTTCCGGTGCTAAGTAGCGCGAATTGAATGTGATACGAGGGGAAAAATCTTTCGTTGGCTGGCTCAGGACTTGCAACGATACTCCATCCGTGTGCCAAACACATTATCCAAACCGCCCCACCATCCGTCCATCGTGTCAAACACCAAAAGGTCGAGTTTGTCAGCGGTATCTGGAATCCGTGAGGTTACTGGGTGTTGAAGTTTCGTGGTTGTCGGCGGGTTCCGTGCCTGATCCCGACCACGCAGGTGGGAGTCTGGGAACACCAGCAGTCACATAGCCAGCACCAAAAAAACGGGTCGAAACACAAGACTTAAGTGAGGGCAGGAAAGATGGAATGGGATCCGAGTGGTATACCTGTCGCAAAATATCGACACAGTAGGACCCATTGAATGGTCCTGATAGGGAAATGGTCCTGGTAGGTCGCCCGCGTGAGAGTGTGACGACCGTCACGTTTTACAACTGTGAGATAGGTCTCGCTTGATTCGGTGCGGAGATGCCACGCAGAATTCCGTTGCAGTTGTCTAGGTCCGGAATAATTCACGTAAGTTCATCGCACCGGCTCTAATCATGACGTAGCTTTTGGTGGACTGTGCGCTTTATTCCGATTGGGTGAGCGAGTGCACTTAATGCCACCCGCCGCGCCCGAATGGGTCTGAAAGAGTCAGATGGCAATGATCGCCAACAATACTGAAGAGCAAGAGTACACGTACTTCCGGTGTCCTGTTCATGAGGACCAGGGGCAAGCGGTGCTATGTAGTCGTCGACGCCGATTGGATGTCCGCGTGCAGGAGACGTCCATTGATGGTTTCACTGTACTTCTGAATCCAGAGGACGCGAACCGTCTTGCTATCGGGCGTCCTTGGGTGTTGGAGTACAACGACGCTCGTGTTGAGGTTCACAGTCAGTGGTTTTTCAACGCCCCGGACGGACATGTCCAGATGGGACTCCGGCGTCTAAGGGATCTGGCACAGCCGGTGAAGTCACGAATGTCCTTCATTAACCGGCGTCGAAACTCATCGTCTTACGGCTCCGGATTTTCCGGAATTGTATTCAGTGGGGTTTTGCTTTTGGTATTCGTCGTCCTCGCGTTGCCCGGTGTAGGTGATGCCCTGGGGACAGCTCCGCAAATTGAAAATGCGTTGATGTGGCTATATACCGGCGTGAGTGACATACTTCGGAGCGTTCGGTAAGGTACCGGAGAGACATCTGCGCAAACTAGTATCTCACAATGCTGGATGAGTATCTTCAGCATGTGGCATGAGTGGGGCAACCGAATGTTATTGTTCGAGCAATTTACGACGCTCGCGGTGCAGTAGAAATGTTGAGCTGGCGTGATTCGATGACTTGGTGCACCGCATTCAGCATTTCCTGCAAGACGTCTTCAGCCGTCATCCCATCGCTGTTGATGGTGATCGCGTCCTCGGAAGGTCGAAGCGCGCCCAGTGGCCTTTGTCGATCGTGTTCGTCTCGGCGCTCTTGTGTGGTAAGAATGTCATGCAGGGGAATCGGTCTTCCCAAGTCAACAAGCTGCTTGTGGCGCCGTTTAGCTCGTTCAAGGGGTGAAGCTGTCAGGAATAACTTGCACTCTGCCTCTGGGAATACCTCTGTTCCCTGATCGCGTCCCTCAGTGACGATGTTATCGCCTGCTGCGATACGTCGTTGCTGATCCGACAGAGCGTTTCTGATCTCAGCAATATCGGCAATCCGCCGAATCGAATCGGTGACAATAGGAGACCTGATTTGCTCGGTCACGTCCTCATCGTCAAGCAGTAACTTGTCCTGATCCCATCGAATGGTTGCTTTTTGGGCGTAAGCGATCAGCGAAGCTTGATTGTCGAACTCGATTTCCTTACGGATTGCACCGAGGGTAATCGCTCGATACATCGCTCCGGTATCAAGAAAACGAAAACCAAGCGTTACCGCGAGATTCCTTGCAATGCTGCTCTTGCCTGCCCCTGCAGGTCCGTCGATGGTCACAATCATGTTGTTGGCTTTGTCCGCGAAGATTTTGTAATCAATCGATCGACACGCTTCGTCAAATCGTTCAACGCTAAATCGATTGATTCCCGTTCGGCAGGAGCATCGACGAACAAGGTGTTAGGATCAATGTGGGGCTGCATCGAGCGTTTTAGCAATGGTCTCGCACCGAAGCGACTGGCGTAGAACTGAGTTGTTAGGAAACGTAGCGGGTCGGCAATCTGTTTGGTTTCGTCGGCGCTGGCATTTCCGGGTGGATTGGCATTGAGATCAGAAACAAGCTCTGCCGGTGTTTGAGAAGCTGCCCGTTGGATCCCCAGCCGACCAAGTTGATCCAGGGCCCGAGCGTAAAATTCGACCGACGGCTTGGTGATATTACGTTCCTTCTGCTTATCAAGGCGACGGCGAATCCATTTTGGCAACGGAAATCGTAGCAACGTTACAACCACTAGCATCAACATGAAACCGACGATTGCAGCAGGCCATGAAAAGAGTGTTCCAGATGCGAGTGCGCCTTGTCCAAAATTTCCTGCGCGGACGTTCTTGATGATGTTACTGAGCCAAACGACAAATTCATCGTAGGAATCATTCATGGGAGGGATTGCGCCTCCGATCAAGCTGGTCTTCTGACGGGTGCGGTCCATGTCGATGACATAGTCATCCCAAGCATTCTGAGCGACGTCAATCACTTGGCCCATTCGCGTGGTGCGACGTTGTGACGAACCGGAAGTCGGAGTTGGGTCGAGTCTCAGCCAGTACTGACGCGATTTGGGCTGACCGTAGACGTTGCGAGTTGGGCTCAATTGATCGCTGTCAATCAATGCTTCGACCCATGCATGGGCATGCAATTGTCGGGCAATGTACTGGTTGGCCAGATCGTTGTATTCTTCTGTTTTGTAGCCGACGACCAAGCGTGCATGGATTCCTTGGCTCCGCAACATCATTGCTAAAGCAGCTGCGAAATATTGGCAGTGTCCACGCTTGTCGACTGCCAGGAACTGCTCGATGGGGTCGAGGCCGGCTAATGATTCGGCGTTCAGGTCCATTGTGTATGAGAATTGTGATGACATGGCCAGGAAACGTTCCATCGATTTAGCGATTGTGTAGTCATTTGGGCGTTTGCCTTCGTTGTCGACAGTGAATGGCTCTGACAAGGCCGCAGCACTTGGGATGGCATCAATGTCGTACTCCAGCAAACTGACTTCGTAATCCTCTATCTGGCTCTCGCTCAATGAATTTGCGGCGTCGTCAGTGTTGTGGATTGACCGAGATGGTTGCAGTGCGGAATCGCCAATCGCAAATCTGGAAATCAGGTCGGTTTGAATACCGTTCTTAAAAGCATTGCTTGAAAATTTGTAATGTATTCGGGGATAAGAGTTGTGCAGCGTTTTCGACTTTCGAACCAGCGTCCAACGGTCTGGTATGTGGGCTACTTTTCTGTTGGTATTACGTCGATGGTAGGGGGCTGCAACAAATAGCGACGGTGACCTCATCTCGTTGCAAGTGATTTGGAAATTGGTTACGTCATAGAAATTTGTGTCAGAATAGCGTGGGGGATTAAATTCGTCAGGCAATGACTGTCCGCTTGCCAGTTGCCCCACTGGGATTGAACTCCAACTGGCTGAAGTTTTTCCGCGACGGTCTGCCAGCACGCGGTATTGCTCAAGAACACGTCCGCGCAAATACATTTGACTAATTAGTTGATACGATTTCTCCGTTTTGGAATTGGTGACTGTCGCCCGTAATGCGATCGCGGGGTTTTCCAGCATGGACCCGATCTGTTTCAAATTCACCTGATCGCTAAATCCAACCAAGGCATTGCCCTTGCCAGGCTCTCGAATCGCATCGGTAGTTCGTGGCAGAGCGTAAAAGAAGATGCCGGCGAACAGCAGTACTGAAGGCCCAACGCTGAGCAACGCCAGAAGGGGTAAACGATAAGAGGCGGCGGTGAGGGACTGTACAGCGTCGGCTGATGTGGCTGTGATCGTCTTGCGGGGGCCGCGGACGGCGGTCCCCGCAGAGCGGTTTCCGGGGTCCGCCAATTGTTCAAGGGTGCCCATTCCTTCCGAGGCGGAAACGACCGCAAGGAGTGAAAGAGCGAAGGCCGCGATCAAGCAGACTGGGATCAGTAACAGGCCAAAGCTGATTGTTTGGTTGAAAACGGCGGCCACGATCAGGTCGAGCAGACAGAATACGCCCAATTGTTCAAAGATGCGGCGATTCTTCTTTTGTAGCATCAGGATCGCCTGGACCATGACCAGCAGTTGTGCCACCGCGTTCAGCTCTTTGTTGCCGCCCGATCCCATTACCTCCGCATTGCTGTGGAAGGGATAGAAGTCGCTGGTGCAATAAATCGCCGTGACTGCCATCGCTGAATACGCGGCAATGGGTGGCAGGGCCAGAATCCGCAGTCGGTCCACGAAAATGTAACCAAAGATTGCAAAAAAGATGGCAATCAGAGGTGTCGTGTATGAGTCACTGGAAGTCGAGAGGATTAAACCACCCAAGCCGGTCAGTAAGGCAAAGTACAGCTTGAGACGCTCGTAAAGAAAACGGGAGGCCCGAGTGTCAATCTTATCTGTTGCGTTTACAGAGATGCTCATGGATCAGGCCTCCCACTGCTGGGGGCGAGAGCCTCTTCTGACTGGCCATGCTCACTCGGTCCGAGATCCGTTGTGTTTGTGTTGTCTGTCGTGTTCGTATTACCTGATGGTTCGTCAGGATCCACCGCAGATGATTCGCGGCGGGCAGGGACGACCCAACGGTCCAGTTCGTCACCACTGACGTCAATCCAGCGAAGGCTTCCGGTCCGCATCCATGGAGCCAGGCAGCGAGACAATCCAGAGGACTCTTGCTTTGCTTCTTTCAGAGAACGGGGGCTGATGATGAGCAAGTCCTGCCCCCGTCCAACCATCTGCACCGATTTTTCTATTGCTGAATTGAGCTGAGGTTGTGATGACGGGATAATGTCTGCAAGTTGTTCCAGCATCCGCATCTTTCCGGCAATCGAGCCTCCACCGATGACTGCCCTCGAGTCATCTCCTGCGACTGCAAGCACCATCCGGTTTGATGGAGATCCAGAGAGGTGTGTGAGGAAAGTAGCTGCCAGGCTGATGGCAGTTTCGACATGATGGTGGGAAGTCTCGGGGGGGCAGAAAGCATCGACCACGATGCAGGTGTCGAAACGCCGTTGCTGCTCGAATTGACGTACGGCCGGCTCATTCAGCCTTGCCGTCGTTCGCCAGTGGATCCACTTGCGGCTGTCACCGGTTTGCCATTCACGCAAACCAAAAAAATCTCCTTCCACTGATCCGCTTTGCCTCGCTGTGGTGGCCTCTCCGCCGCTTCGGCTTGCCAGCCGTTGACGCCAGCGGCTGCGGAGCGTCAGCAGCGACGGAAAGACATGCAATTCGTCAGTCGCTTCGCTGAGCTGCCGGGAACTGAAGAGCGAAAAAGGAAAGGTCGTCATCAGAGCGATCGGTCCATAGCGATAACGTCCACGCTTGGTGATCAGGCAATCACAGTAACTGATGAGTGTCTGCTGGGGGGTGAGCAGTCCCACGCCGCTGACGGCAACTCCACTTTCAGTTTCAGAGAGAGATTCGATCTCGTCCTCAACTCGTAGAGTCCATACAGAGATGAGCCGGCTGAGGTTGGTAAACCGGTAACGTACCCGGAATGGCTTGCCGGCGAATGCTTCTCTGGGTAGCCGACGTTTGATTCCAACGCATTCAGCTGATT
>Ga0315334_10002440_pt1 | contig 11629 bp, 11 predicted proteins | sample M150034915metaG_FD_205555 | JGI IMG/M metagenome (GOLD analysis project Ga0315334, IMG submission 205555) | Ammonia-oxidizing marine archaeal communities from Monterey Bay, California, United States - M1 500m 34915 | ecosystem: Environmental > Aquatic > Marine > Intertidal zone | place: USA... | reverse complement strand
CATCTTGTCTAGCGATCCCAGTGTAAGAATGCTCAGGTCCAGCCAAATGCCCAATTCTATGATGTCCTGCTTTGACAAGCAATGTCATCATAGAATGGATTCCCCCCTTGTCATCGTTGATTACGGAAGGAATCCCAGAACCAATAGCCATACGGTTAGCAGTGACAATTGGAATTTCTGATGAGTAACTTATGGCAGTATGATCATGAGCCGTTACAGCTGCATCGATAATCCCGTCTACACCGCGCTCCATTAATACTTGAAAAAACTTTTTATGTTTACTTGGATCGTTGTCGGTATTTACAAGAATAGAAGCGTAACCTGCAGGCTCTAAAATGCTTTCAACACCCCGAACTATAGGAGGAAATAATACATTTCCGATATCTGGAATAATTATTCCAATGGACATCGTTTTTTGAGTTCTGAGGCCCAGTGCGACGCGGTTGGGTCGATAACCCATTTCATCTGCTTTTGCCCTGATCTTTTTTACAACTACTTTTGAAAGAGAAGAGCTCGCATTTTTTGATAGACCTCGTGACACGGTTGAAACATGCACTCCCGTTTCTCTAGCAACATCTTTAATTGTAATGTTCTTTCTCATATAAAACCTTCCAAACTTTCTTATAGTTGATTCTAATTTTTGTGCAAACAATTGCGTAAAACTGTTGACCCTATGGGCCCCTTTAGTTAAGCTAAGTGCAATCGTTTGCAGAATTTATTGCAGGGCTAGTTTTTATGGCAACAGTTGTTGATGAAAAAGATTTTACCAAACCAATAATCCGAAGGAAAAGTTTGTCGGCAAGCAATGATGGTTCGTTAGCAACTGTAGTGAAATTTGGAGAGCAAGGGTCTTTTACGTTTGATGAACCATCCGCACATGGCGGTGGAGATCAGGGGCCTACTCCTCTTACCGGTGTTCTGGCAGCTCTTTGTGCTTGTGAAAGCGTTACATTTAGCCGTACTGCAAAAGAAATGGGTTTCGATTACAGGGGAATTGAATACGAGGCCGCGTTCACCATTGATATTAGAGGAAGGTTGGGATTAAAAGGGGTGGTTCCTCACTTCCAAACAGTCAAAGTTGAAGCACGTGTTTCTACCGAGGAAAGCGAAGAGCGCCTTATTGAAGTCGTAGAGGAAACTGAAGCACGATGTCCGGTGTTCAATCTGATAAAGGATGCAGGTGTTCGGATTAACATGGTTTGGATATGTACATCTGACAAGTAGAAACAAAGATTTTTAAGAGGAGGTAAAATAATGAACACATCTAATGTTGGATGGATAGGAATGGGTCGTATGGGGGCTCCTATGGCTGAAAGGCTCGTTAAGGCAGGTATTAATTTAAGGATTTGGAACAGAACTCGTTCTAAGGCAGAGCCTCTCGAAAAAATAGGAGCTTCAATTGTGGAAAGTCCAGCTGATTTGTCCGGTGTTGATGTTCTTGCAACCATGGTTTCGACTGGCAGTGACGTTGAAGCAATATATTTTGGTGAGAATGGTGTTTTGTCAGGCTCAGGGGTCCCAAAAATATTTGTGGACTTTTCCTCTATTGGGGTTGGTCAGTCGGCTAATATAAGAGCACGCTTGGCGGAGTTGGACGCCGATTTAGTTTGTGCTCCAGTTTCTGGTAATGGTAAATGCGTTAAAGCAGGAAAGTTATCAGCAGTTGCGTCAGGGCCTAAGAAAGCGTTTGATCAAGTTGAGGATATTATCTCTACTATAGCTGGCAGAGGCGTCTCTTATGTAGGTGAGGGTGAACTTGCGCGATTTTGTAAGATTGCCCATAATGTAATGCTTGGTGCAGTAACTCAAAATTTAGCTGAGATAACAGTTCTCGCTCAAAAGGCAGGAGTTCCAAGGCGAGCATTTTTGGATTTCATGAATAACTCAGTTATGGGTTCTATTTTTACCAGATATAAAACAAATGCTTTTGTGAATTTAGATTGGACTACTACTTTTACTCCAACGTTATTAAGAAAAGATTTAGATCTTGGACTTGCGGCAGGACGAGAATTGGAAGTTCCAATGCCCGTGACGGCTGCAACCCGAGAGGCTCTTCAGGCACATTTTGGAGCAGCATCGCTCAAAGATGATCCGGAACAATATCTCCAACGAGATTTTGCTGCCCTGCTGGAAACGGTAGCTCTAGCAGCTGGGGAGAAATTGGAAAGTGAGAATGATCCATACCCTACGGGGCTAGAGTAATTGGTAATTTCAATATTTATGTAAAGCTGTTATCTTGTAGAAATAATATGGAAAATTTCATTCTTTACAATGCTTCACAGTCAACCTGCAGTCAGAGAGTCAGGTACGCCCTACATGCGAAAAAAATAGCATTTGAGGACAAAAACCTTGATTTATTTTCAGGAGATCAACTCACACCTGAATATCTTAAGATAAATCCAAACGGTGTCGTACCTGCTTTGGTGCACCGGGGAGAATCGATTACAGATAGTGCAGTAATCTTAGAGTATTTAGAAGATATTTTTCCCGAGGTATTCCCAATGCGTCCCAAGAAACCAGAGATTGTAGCTAGAGTACGAGCCATGATGAAGTTTGTAGATGAGGTCCCAGGGCCTGCAATTAGGATTCCATCTTACAACTTAGCTTTTCTTCCTCATTATCAATCAATGACAGAAGATGAATTTAAGTCGCTTTGTGACAGCAAACCGCTCCGACGCGAGTTTTTAATGAAAATGGGTCGTACTGGTTTTTCGGAAGCGGATATGAATGAATCCCTGACAAGGCTTAAACGTGGGATTCAACGGATGGCTGAGTGGCTTGATGACAGTAAAGGTCCATGGCTAAACGGGGATCAGTTTACGATTGCAGATCTAGCAATTATGCCGGTAATTGTCAGAATGGCCGATATTAATCTTGGCTATATATGGGACAAACTACCAGTTATTGAAGGGTGGCTATCAAGAATTCAATGCTCAGAAAATTATAATGCAACATTTTATCATGGTTCATTGTTGACAGAGAAATATCCCCATTTAGCAAATATGAAAAAAGTTTAATCAGTTGGAGTTTTAAAATGTATCCATATTGGACTTGATTGAAATTAAAACTTCTTAGTTTCCTGATTAGAAAAGTAAAGGCTAATTTAGTTATTTTTGAAAGAAAAAAATGGCACGTAATGAAGAAAAAGATTCAAAGATTGTAGCTGCTGCCACTCATTGGGCTCACCGAATGGTGACTAATGGTGTTCCATTAGCAGATTTCCAAGACGTTACAGATAATCTGTCTAGCTGGGAGGATTGGTGTAAAGCTTGGATGAAAAGAGGTGAAATTCATGCATTGATGGGTGAAGACTCATTTTCTGCTGGGCATTTGATTTCAGCCTCTGAACATTTTAGAACTGCGGCAGTTTGTTTCCATTTTGGAAAATTCTTATTTGTTCATAATTTCAGTCAAATGAAAGAAGCGCACAATTTAGCGATATCTAATTATAATAAGGCACTACCAATTATGACCCCTCCAGGAGAACGAATTAAAATTCCATTTGAAGGGAGGGTATTGTATGGTAATTTGCGAAAACCAAATGGAATAGAGAATCCACCAATCGTTATAATGTGTATGGGTTTAGATAGTACTAAAGAAGAGATGTATACCAATGAAGCACCATTCTTGGTGAGGGGTATGGCTACTCTAGCTTTTGACGGTCCCGGGCAAGGTGAAGCTGAATTTGAAATGCCTATTCGGTTTGACTATGAGGTGCCAGTAGGCGCTGTCATAGACTTGTTGGAATACAGGAATGATATTGATCTAAATAACATAGGAATTTGGGGTGTTAGTCTGGGCGGCTATTATGCACCTCGTGCAACTGCTTTCGAAAAACGCGTTAAGGCTTGTATTTCTTTAACGGGTCCCTTTGATTTTGCTGAAGCTTTTGAACGAGCACCCGCATTGACAAGAGAGGCATTCATTTCCAGAAGTCATAGTGAAGATCTGGCCGCGGCACAAAATGCCGCTAAGAAAATGAATTTAAGTTCTGTGGCGGATAACATCACTTGCCCGTTGTATATTGTGGGTGGTGCATTAGACAGAGTAGTTCCCCCCGAACATGCACAGAAGTTAGCAAATGCGACTTCCGGTGATGTAACTTTGAATATGGTGGAAGACGGAACACATGTAGTAAATAATCGACCCTATAAATATCGATCACAGAGTGCTGACTGGATGGCGGAAAATCTTACTAGATAAAATGGAGAAAATCATGAATTCTAAAACACTAGCTCTTACACCGAATGTATTAACCCCTCAAGATTTAGAAACTAATTGGAGATGGGAAGGTCGGCTCCCAGCATGGGGCCACACCAGTGTTGATTTTGAACGTCGTGTTGATCATGACAGATTACGTCGTTACCGGCTAAGCAGAACAAGGCAAGCTTTACAAAACTCACCTGCAGGTACATTACTTCTATTTGACGTTAACAATATTCGTTATGTTTCGGCCACGAAAATTGGTGAATGGGAACGAGATAAAATGTGTCGTTTTTGTCTGTTGACCGGTGATGATAGCCCTTACGTTTGGGATTTTGGTTCAGCAGCAGTACATCATCAGAAATATTCAGATTGGCTTGAACCTGATCATTGTTTGGCTGGTGTCGTTGGTATGCGAGGGACTATTCCACCAGAGTTTGGCCTCATGAGGAAGTATGCAAAGCAAATCGCCGATCTTATCCACGACGCAGGAATGGCTGATATGCCAGTAGGCGTGGATTATGCTGAAACTGCGATGTTCCATGCTTTGCAAGAAGAGGGTATCAAAGTAATTGACGGACAACAAATTATGTTGGCAGCTCGAGAAATAAAAAATTGGGATGAAATTCAATTACTTACGCAAGCAGCCAGTATGGTAGATGGTGTTTATCATATGATTTACGAAGAATTAAAACCCGGCATTAGGGAAAATGATATCGTGGCCCTTTCTAATAAAATGCTCTACGAAATGGGCTCTGATGATGTTGAAGCTATCAATGCTATTTCTGGAGAGCGTTGTAATCCGCACCCACACAATTTTACCGATCGTTATTTCAGACCAGGTGACCAAGCTTTCTTTGACATTTTACAGTCCTACCAAGGGTATAGAACTTGTTATTATAGGACATTTAATATTGGTCGAGCCACGACAGAACAAAATGATGCATATGTGAGGTGCAGGGAATGGTTGGATGCTTCGATTGCTATGATTAAGCCAGGGGTCACAACTGACAAAGTTGCAAAAGTATGGCCGACAGCCGAAAGTTTGGGTTTTCCTAATGAGGACGCAGCTTTTGGATTGCAGTTTGGTCACGGTCTTGGCTTAGCCTTGCATGAGAGACCAATTATCAGTCGAGCAATTTCATTGGAACATCCAATGGAAATTAAAACTGGGATGGTTTTTGCTTTAGAGACTTACTGTCCGGCTGCCGACGGTTATTCTGCTGCTCGAATAGAAGAAGAAGTAGTGGTGACAGACAAAGGGTGCGAGGTGATTTCATTGTTTCCTGCTGAAGAGCTCCCGATAGCTAACCGTTATTAGGGATCTTAACTTCTCATAATTAATTGATTTTGAATTATTATAATTTTTAATTTTATAGGGTGAATAGTGAAAGAAAAAACACACAACACAGAGTTTTATCTCAGAATGTACAGGCAGATGGTAAAAATCCGCGTTTTTGAGGATAATGCGAACCAGCTTTATCTGAATGCTAAAATGCCTGGATTGACACATATGTATTCGGGTGAAGAAGCAGTGGCAGTAGGGATTTGTGAAGCATTAAAAGTAACCGATAAAATAACCTCTACCCACAGAGGTCATGGGCATTGCATGGCGAAAGGTGCAGACTTTAGGCAAATGTTTTGTGAACTTTTAGGAAAGGTTAAAGGCTATTGCAGAGGTAAGGGTGGCTCTATGCATATTGCAGATCAGACGAATGGCAATCTGGGTGCGAATGCTATTGTAGGAGGATCCATGGGTATCGCAACGGGGTCCGCTCTGCGTGCTAAGTTACAAAAGTCTAATGATGTGACTGTATGTTTTTTTGGAGACGGTGCAACTGCCCAGGGTTTAATGTATGAGGTGATGAACATGGCAGCTTTATGGAAACTGCCGGTTATTTATGCATGTGAAAATAATGGGTATTCTGAGTATACCTCTACAGATGAGATTGCAGCCGGTGAAATTCTGGAGAGAGCTCGGGCTTTTGGCATAGAAGCGTTTAATGTGGATGGACAAGACGTGATTGCGGTTAACAAATTGGCCTCTGAACTTGTGGAGAAAGCTCGAAAGGGGAAAGGTCCATTTTTCATAGAGTTGATGACTTATCGATATCATGGACATCACGTCGGTGATATTAATAGGACTTATTATAGATCAAAAGAGGAAGAAGCTGAGTGGAAAAAAAATAGAGATCCAATTGAGATATTGGGTACTTTTTTGAAAACAGAAGGTATCGCTAATGATGATGAGCTTCGGAAACTTTATTTAAAGGTACGGAGTGAAGCCAGTGAAGCCGTGGATTATGCCATTAATGCAGCTTATCCTGATCCCTCAGAAGTAAATATGCACGTTTTTCAAGAGGGTTAAAGAATGCCAGAAATCACACTTTCACAAGCAGTTAACCAAGCGATAGCTGAAGAGATGCGACGGGATGAGACCGTTTTTCTTATAGGAGAAGATGTTGCAGAGGCTGGCACACCTTTCAAGGTAACTTCTGGTTTGGTTGAAGAGTTCTCCACTGACAGGATTATAGATACACCTATTTCTGAGCCAGGGTTTATGGGATTGGCAGTAGGCGCTGCAATGACAGGTTCAAGACCCATTGTAGATTTAATGTTTGGTGACTTTTTATTTCTAGTTATGGATCAATTGTGCAATCAGGCGGCAAAGATACACTATATGTCGGGGGGTAAATTAAATGTCCCACTTGTGTTAAGAACAAACCTTGGTGCTACTAGACGGTCTGCGGCGCAACATAGCCAATCTTTACATGCTCTAGTAGCACATATTCCTGGGTTAAAGGTTGCGATGCCGTCGTCTGCTTATGAAGCTAAAGGGTTATTGAAAACGGCAATAAGAGATGACAACCCTGTTGTAATTTTTGAAGACAAACTCATGTACCAGGATAAGGCTTTCGTTCCCGAAGAAGAATACTGTCTACCATTTGGGAAAGCCGCTATATTGAGAGAGGGCACTGATGTGACTTTAATTGGAACATCGTCAATGCGTCAGGTTTGTGAAAAGGCTGCACTGCTTTTGGAGCAAGATGGGATTAGTGCCGAAGTTATTGATCCTAGAACGCTCGTTCCTTTAGATGAAAATACCATCTTGGATTCTGTTAAAAAGACCTCAAGAGCAATTGTAGTTGACGAGGGACATCAAAATTTTGGAACTACGGCAGAGATTGCCGCACGAATTAGTGAAAAAGCATTTTATTTTTTGGATGCTCCGGTAGTTAGAATGGGAGCGATGGATGTTCCTATCCCTTTCAGTCCAGTATTAGAGGACCTTACGGTACCAACCGCAGCGGGTGTTGCGGATAATGCCAAAAAAATTGTTGCTGGAGAATTGATACATGCCCTTTGAAGTTAGAATGCCACAACTAGGAATGAATCAAGATAGTGCAACAATTGTTGCTTGGCTCAAGAATGTAGGTGACAAAGTCACAGAAGGGGAGGCAATTTTTGAGGTAGAGACTGATAAGACGACTATGGAGGTGGAGGCACAGTCAGAGGGTTACTTGTCAGGTATACAAGTTAAATTAGGTGTCGATATCCCAGTTGGAGAATTGATTGCGACAATCGTAGAAAATAAAAAAGATATTGTTAAAAGTGTCACAGCGCCCGTTTTGATGAATGAAGAAGATTCAAAATCAGATAAAAAACCAAAAGATCCAATTCAAAAGGAAGTAGTAGCTGAGAGAAACGATGTTCCCAAAAGTGAGGATGAGAAAAGCTCTAAAAGTCAAAAACTTGTTTCTCCAATTCCTGTTAGCGAAAAAGTCTTAGCATCACCGAAAGCTAAAGTCATAGCAGCAGAGAGGGGAATTCAGGTTTCCAAACTTCGGTCTTTAGGCCTTTCAGAGCCAATCCATGTAGCAGATATCATGGGTTTGCCCGTTGGAGGGCAATCTAACTTAATGGCTGTTGTTGACGATGGACGTTTTCTGGAGCTAGTCGAAATAGCAGATAAAATGGAAAAAAATGCAATCTTTGTATCCTTTTTGCGCGGTTCTTGGCGGTTATTATTCCCTGAAAAAGCGCTAAGCGTACAGATTATAAATTTAGATGGCTCGGTATCTTCCTCGAGTGATGCCGAACCTAGAAACCACGAACCCAATGCAGCCTCAATTTCACTATTCAACTTGTGTGAAACGAAGTTATTTAGTTATGGTTCAGGAAGTAGTGGGAATATTCTCAGCATAGGCCATCACAATGGTACCTTCATATTAAATTTTTCATATAGTGAAGTGGAAATTCAATTATCTGATGCCACTAAATTAATTGACGAAATAGCGGAAAGGGTGGCGAACCCTATTCGGCAACTGCTTTAGGATTAGAGATGAAAGAATTGAAAAACCAATTATATATCAATGGTGAATGGCGTCCCGCATCAGATGGTGGAACTTTTCAAGTATTAAATCCAACCACAGAAAAAGTCATAACTAATGCAGCCATCGGAACTGTCGATGATGCAATGTCAAGCCCTGAGGTTGCGCAAGATACCTTTTCTTTATGGTCATCGAAAAGTCCTTGTGGATCCCGACGAACTTGTAATTAACCGACTTGAATGAAATGGAAAAGGCAATGTCTGAGGAAAAAAAACCTATATCTTTGACCATTAATGGATCAAAATATAGTATAAGAGCTGATAAAGACACTCCTCTTTTGTTTGTTCTGAGAGAGAATATAGGTTTGTGCGCGACACGTTATGGTTGTGGTGAAGCAACTTGCGGTGCTTGTACAGTGATTATTGATGGCCAAGCAGTAATGTCTTGTGATATTTCATTGGGCTCTGTTACTGGAAAATCAGTTCAAACAGCTGAAGGAATGAAAGCCATGCTTAATCACCCTTTGTTAGAGTCTTTCATCAAATACCAAGCTGGTCAGTGTGGATACTGCTTAACAGGGATTTTAATGGCTTCAAAAGCTCTCTTAGAAAAAGAACCTTTTGCAACGAGAAAAAGAATAGCAGAAGTGTTAGACTCAAATCTATGCCGCTGCGGAGCTCATGCAAGAATATTAGATGCAGTTGAAGAAGCTGGAAAGTATATGAGAAAAGGTTTATGACATGGTGCCTCCATCTCCACTTACAAATGCGCCACATCTAAAGCATTGGTTGAGACTTTCAGAGGAAAAAGAATTAATTTTTTTCACAGGTCGCGTTGAATTAGGCCAAGGCAATACTACAGCACTTTTAATCATGATAGCCGATGAGTTAGATGTTCTACCTTCCTCAATAATTTTAGAAACTGCCCGCACAGATCTAACTCCAAATGAAGGCATCACTGCTGGGAGTATGTCTATAACTATTGGCGGCCAGACTTTACGCTGGGTAGCATCTGCTTTAAAAATGCAACTTTTAGAAATTGCTTCAGAACGATTAAGTGTTAATTTCAAAGATCTCTCTATTAGTGAAGGTTATATCTTTAATAAAGGAAAGAAAACTGAATTTTCTTTGACTGATTTTTTTGATAGACTTGATTTAACTAAAAAAATTGTTGATGACGCCAACCCAAAAACTTTCAAAGATAGACGGAAGAGCTTTAGGGACATAAATAGAATTGATTTAGAATCTTGCCTCTTTGGAGCTCCCTTTATCCATGACCTGAAATTCGATGGTATGGTGTACGGCGCTCCAGTGCACCCCCCTAGTACCTATTCTCGTTTGGTTGATCTAGATCTTGAAATGTTAAAATGTCGTCCTGGTGTTATAAAGGTAGTTAAAAACGGTTCTTTTGTGGGAATAATAGCTTCAACTTTCTACCATGCAAAAAATGCGGCAAGCTGGGCTAGAAATAATGGAAAATGGGAAAGTAATATCAAAGATCCCGTAAATCACCTCAAAATCCTAAAGAATTTAGATACAAAGCCAGAGACAGTGATTGAGTCAAGAGACGTAAATAAAAATTCGGGAACTTGGTTTGAAATTATCGCATCAAGGCCATTTATTTATCATGCTTCAATAGGCCCTGCTACTGCTATCGCAAAGGCTGAGAAAGATAAAATCACCATTTTTACACACAGTCAGGGAGTTTTTCAATTAAGACAAGCTATTGCAAAAGTCTTAAATACAGCAGAGGAAAAGATTTGCGTAATCCATAAACCCAGTTCAGGTTGTTATGGGCACAATGGAGCGGATGATGTAGCGTTCGATGCTGTTCTAATGGCTAAATCTGTACCTGGACGATTTTTAAAGGTTGTCTGGTCTAGATTTGATGAATTTCATTCATCACCAATGGGAGCTTCCATGGTAACAAAATCAAGGGCTCTGTTATCTGCTAATAATCGACTTGTTGCTTTCGATGTTGAAATAAACTCCACACCTCATACTAATAGGCCCAGTGCTAACTACCCAAATTTGCGGGCGGCAGGATATTTGGCCAATCCTATTCCTCTTTCTCGGACTCCTGATGTGCCAGTGGAGAGAGGGGGAGGAGCCGATAGAAATGCTATTCCATCTTATGAAGTGGGAGGTGTGAGGGTTAGAAAACGGATTATATATGATACACCATACAGAACATCTGCGCTTCGCTCCTTGGGAGCGTATTGCAATGTAGTAGCCAATGAGGCGCTTTTAGATAGTATTGCGAAACAAATTGAGGTTGAACCTATTACTTTTCGTCTCGATCACACAACCGACCCGCGTGCTAGGGAAATACTGGAGCGTCTCGATTATGAAACTAAGAAAGATAGGGCAGGCTCTAATGAAGAAGGCATTGGTTGGGGCATGGGTTTTGCGCGCTATAAAGGTTCAGGCGGCTACTGTGCGGTAATGGTTAGAGTTCACGTAGATGAAAATGTAAGCGTTACAGATGCAATATCCGTGTCCGATGTGGGAGAAGCAGTCAGCTCAGATGGAGTGAAAAATCAGGTTGAGGGTGGAGTTATTCAATCAATTAGTTGGACTTTAAAGGAGTGTGTGCCAGTGGATGGATTTTCTGCAACTGCTGAATCATGGACAGATTATCCTATTCTTAAATTTAGTGAAATTCCAAGTTTGCGCACAATTCTTATTGATAGACCTGAGGAAAAGCCACTTGGGGCAGGAGAGATCTCTCAAGGGCCTACGGGCGCTGCTATAGTCAATGCTGTGGCCGATGCCATTGGATTTCATGTGACAAATTTACCAATTACAAGAGATGCGATAATTAGCACCATAAACGTTGGAGATTAACCAATTGCAGCAGCTTTTGTTTCTTCATCTATAAAAGGTAAATAAAATATACCAGAAAATTATTAATATCATTGATTTATATGATTATTGTTTGGTTGCGGGGGTAGGATTTGAACCTACGACCTTCAGGTTATGAGTTGAGGTGGTATTTACTATCAAAATATAAGTTTATTATATTATTAATTTTTGAATTATCATCCATTTCGTCATTCTCCTCATAATCATAACGGTATCAAAGCTACCAGCGAC
>Ga0315334_10002437_pt1 | contig 11636 bp, 14 predicted proteins | sample M150034915metaG_FD_205555 | JGI IMG/M metagenome (GOLD analysis project Ga0315334, IMG submission 205555) | Ammonia-oxidizing marine archaeal communities from Monterey Bay, California, United States - M1 500m 34915 | ecosystem: Environmental > Aquatic > Marine > Intertidal zone | place: USA... | reverse complement strand
CTGCACGACATGCCCCGGCCCGATTTGGCCATGGGGGCCATCCGGTCGGCCATTGCCGATGAGGGGACGTGGCTGGTCAAGGAGATCAAGTCGTCGCCGGACTGGTCGAAGAACCTCAGGAATCCGATGCTGGCCATGATGTACTCGACGTCGGTGGCGTCGTGCATGTCGTCGGCCATGTCCTCCGAGGACGGCATGGGCCTCGGGACGCTCGGCATGAACCCGGCCGTGCTGGAGTCGATGGTGACCGAAGCGGGTTTCACCCGCTTCGCCATGCACGATCTGGAGGACCCCACCAACCTCTACTACGAGATTCGTCCCTAGCGACCGGCGTGTTCCGGGCGTCGATCCCGCTGGGAGTGCCTTCCGGGTGGAACGGTCGGTGAGACTTAGTCGCGGGTCCTGAGACTGGAGCCGGTGTCGGTGCCGATGACCACGATGACGTCGGAGGCCAGAGCCCGCGCCGTACCGGACGTGGTGACGAAGTCGGTGTCGGGAGGCATCTGCACCGGGAGGAACGACGGGAAGAGGAACTCCTGGACGGCCCGGGCGTCACCCAGGCGACCTGGCCGATAGTAGATCGTGGATTCGGCGACCCGGCGGGCGTTGCCCGGGGAGGCGACCCGGTACCCGCCGCCACGAAGGGCGGTGGTTACCAGACCGGCGACCCCACTCTCACCTGACCCGTTGGCCACGAACACTCGGACCTGGTCGGGCGGGAGGCGGTCGGGTTCCAGATTGTCCACGGATAGCCCGCTCCGGTCGAGGACCACCGGCGGTCCGGCGGGGACCAGGCAGCCGTCCGAATCGCCGAACCCGACCCCGTGGCGGCAGGGGTACTCGTAGCGGCGGACCTGGACGCTTCGCAGGCGCATGTCGTCGACGGTGGTCGGCCGCATGTCGAGCACGTCGAGCGAGCCCACGCCGGCCAGGGAGACCTGGATGGCCAGCCGGGACGGATTGGAGCCCGCCGCTTGGGCGGCACGGGCGATCCAACGCACCAGGCTGCACGCCTCGACCACCGTCCGGTGGACGTCGTCAGCGGGGTTCTCGACCATCGGCACGACACTTCCGGTATCCGCCGCCCAGGCCTCGACACACATCCGGTCGAAGGGTCGCCGTTCGGCACCGTCGAGCCGCTGGGCGCCGGAGGCTGAACCGTCCACCACCAGGGTGCCGTCGTAGTAGGCGCCGGCAGGCGAACCCCCGAACTCGGCCACCCTCGACGCCGCAGCGTCGAGCCCCTGCCCGTCGAGGCCCGACTGGATGAACAGGGGACGGGGCATGCCCTGGTCCAACATCTCCAGTACCAACCACGGCAGCGAGGTCATGTCGAGCAACGGAATGACCACGTCAACGCCGTCGGCGACCATGGCGGCCACCGCGGTGTCGAGGCCCACCCGGCAAGTGGTCGTACCCTCGCATCCCACCTGGTAACTGGTGGCCGCCCGCTCCGTCTCGGCCAGGGGTCCGAGTATCGCGGCGACCACGTCGTCGGCCCGCTGGGGGGCATCGGGGACCACCACGCCGATGGTGGCGTCGTCCAGTACACCGAGGTCGATGGCGGTCCGCACGGCGAGGCCCAGCCCGGACCGGTCGCCGACCTCCAGGGAGTGCAGCAGGCCCCGTCCACGGAGGAGGTCCCGGTCCGAGATCCCCCGCACGGCAAGGTGCGAGGTTCGGTGGAGATGGGTGAGGCATCCGGCGGTCGTCCCGGGGATCGGTGTGGTGGCCAGCACCACGACGGCCTCGTGGATCTCGACAGCCTCCAGGCAGGCCGCTTCGCGCAGGGTGTCGATGTCAAGGCCGCCGCCGCCCAACGCCGAGACCTCGATGGTCCGCAGATCCAGTGAGCGACCGTGGATCCCGCCGCACGCGATGTTCACGATGTCCACGAAGGTGGCCACCATGGCGCCGGGATCGCCCACCGGCACGCCGAAGCCAACCTTCGCCAGTTCATCCAGCCGGGTGTCGATCTGGACGACGACGATCGATGATTCGGTGATGCCCGACTCGATGGCCGCGGGCTCATCCTCCGGTTCGGCAGAGTCCGGTCGGCAGAAGGCGTCCAGACCGGAGAATCGTTCGGATCGGTCGAATGACTCCTGGAACTTCTGGAAGAGGGCCCCCCGAGGATCGACGTAGATGCCGTCTACGATCCGGCCCTCGGGGAGGACGTCCATGGCCATCCCGGTCTCATCCTCCACGGCCACCTCGCCAGTCTCCTCGTCCCCGTCGTCGATCCACTCCGGGACGGTCGACGGCGGGGCTGTCGATGTCGTCGACTCGACTGGCGTCACCGATGTCGTGCTAGTCGTCGGGGCGGTCTCCGACGCCGAAGGGGTCGTCGGCGAGGTCGGAGCGGTGGTGCTCGGGATGGATGCGGCGCTCGTCGCCACGTCGGGAGGAGCGGGCGTCTCCGCGGGCTCGTCGGAGGTGCAGGCGAAAATGGCCACCAGGAGGGCGGTGGCGAGCGCGAGGGGGGCGAGGAGTTGACGGGGCATGGGGAGATGGGCCCCCGAGGGGGTACCGGTGGACAGTATGGGGGCCGAGCCCGGCACCGCGGCACCATCACGACATCGGTGCCCGTGAGGCGACCTGCCGGTCGCGTAACGTCGGCGCCGTGCCGGATGCCGACGACCCGATCGAACCTTCGGAACCCGTCGCTGAATCTGATGCGGTCCCGGAGCGGACCACCGCTGAGGCCGGAACCGAGGTCTCAGATGAGCTGCGCGGACGACGATCGGCGTTCTTCCGGGAGAGTTCCAGTTCGGCTTCGCCGACGGCCGGCATGCCGCCGCCGTTGGGCGGACGGTGGACCGATGCTGAGGCCGATCGGCAGATCCTGGCCTTCCTGACCCGTCTGGCCGGTGGTCGCCAACTCATCCACCGCGACGACCCGGTGGAGCTCCTCCGGGAGAACGACCTGCTTCTGTTGTTCGGGCCGGAAGAGGAGGTGGCGTTCGCCGACCTGGCCCTGCGCTTTCCGGACGAGACGGTCACCCGGTGGGCGACCCTGCTCAGCGGGGGTGACCGCTCCGAGGCGTTCGGACCCCGTTCGCGTGCCGAGCGGCGCGACGAGGCCAGCATCGCCCGCGAGTTCCAGGTCGGGCTGCGTAAGCGGGTGCTCGGTGGCGTCCTGCTACTGGCCGTGCTGGTCGTCCTGGGCTACGGAGCCCGCGCCGTGCTGGTCGACGGGCCCGTGGACCGCTCCGACCGTGCGCTCCGCTTCGCCGACTCCACGGTCGCCGAGGACGACGACCGTCCTGCCGGTCCGGTGGCCGGCGGCCCGCCGGTCGCCGAGCCCACCCTCATCGCGGTGGCCGACCGGGTGGTGGCCGTCCTGCGGGGCCAGGGCCCTCCGGAGGGACGCATCCGACTCAACGTGCCCGCCGCCGAGCTCCCGGTCCGACCGGGGGTCCTGTCGGCCACCGTCTTCGAGCATCGGGGCGGACAGGTCGCCCTCGTCGGGCCCGAGGACTGGTGGGCCGGAGCCTGTGTCCGCGTCACTGTGGCCACCGAGATGCTCCGACCGTTGGACGTGGTGGTCCACGAGGTTGAGGAGGGTGCCTGCCCCGACGGACTCGGCGGGCGTGTCGCCCGGGTGAGCTGCGTCGGTCGCTCCGTGCTGATGCTGGGGGTGGACATCCCCCAGGGCGAGGTTGAGCTGGACGAGGGCGGGTTCGGTTGGGCCGAGACCATTCGATTCGGGATCGAGTCGGCTCCCGAGGCGACCTCGAAGTGGGAGGTACTGGCCGTCCGGGGGGCGATCGCCGTGTCGGATCCGGATGGTGACGGGGAGATCGCCGTCCCGGCCTTCGGCGGTGCACCCGGCGACGTGGTTTCCGTCGAGATCGGTGGGGCAACGGGGGAGTGCACCCTCAGCTGACTGGTTGCCGGAGCGTGCGACCGGACGGGGCACCGGAGCAGGGGCACCGACCCCGGTACGGTGTCGGCATGTGCGGCCGTGTGGTGACCGCGTCAGGTCCCGAGGAGTTGAGCGAACACCTGGGGGTGGACGCCATCGTCGACGTGCTGGACGGCCCCGACCACAACGTCGCCCCGTCCCGTCAGATCCCGTTGGCCTGGACCTCCGATGATGACGGCACGCGCCTCCTCGGCACGGCCCGGTGGGGCCTGGTGCCCGGCTGGGCGAAGGACCCGTCGATCGGTGACCGGATGTTCAACGCCCGGGCCGAGACGGTGGCCGACAAGCCGTCGTTCCGCGCCGCCTTCCGTCGCCGACGTTGCCTCGTGCCCATCGACGGCTTCTACGAGTGGGGGCCCGGGGTCCAGCAGCCAACTGGCCGGTCTCCCGGCGGGAGTCGACCGGCCAGACAACCGTGGTACGTCCACCGGGTGGACGGCGACCCCCTGGTGCTGGCCGGCCTCTGGGAGCGCTGGTCTGACGGATCACCCGGAGACGGCTCCCGCCGCGGCCCCGGGGATGAGGAGCTCCGGACCTGCGCCATCATCACCGTGCCGGCCAACGGCGACCTCTCGCCGGTGCACCACCGGATGCCTGCCGTGCTCGGCGCCAAGGCGTGGGACGCATGGCTGGACGACGACGATCCTGACCGTTCCGACCTGGAGGCACTCCTGGTACCGGCCGCTGCCGGGACGCTGGCCCGCCACGCGGTCGACCAACGGGTGAACAGTGCCCGAAACAAGGGACCCGAGCTCATGGATTCCGTCGCATCGGCGACCACCGGGGAGGTCGCGGCATCGCCCGACCAGGGAGCGCTCTGGTGAGGACCACGTCGTCCTTGGAACGAACCGCCCAGTCGCTTGAACGCACCGGTGAAACGGTGGTTACCACCGTGGTGTCGCTCCGCCGTCGCCTCGACATCTGGATGCTGCGTTGGCAGGCCCGACTTGACTCCCGGCTCGGTGACCGGGTTATCCCGTGGCTGACCGCGACGGCTCTGGCCATCGTGTTGTCGCTCCTGGCTCTGGCCCGCTACCGCGACCTGGGCATCGGACCCGACATCGGCCACTACCTCCAGGCCGCCCACCTAATGGACCGTGGCTTCGACCCGTTGGTGACCGACCTCGGCCATGACCTGTTCGCCGACCAGGGGGCGTGGATCTTCTGGCCCATCGCCTGGATCCTCCGCGTGATGCCACCGGCCGGGACACTGCTCGTCCTCCAGTCGGTGGCGTTGTCGCTCGCGGTGGTGCCCATCTGGCGGATCGCCCGGGGGCCGGCCAACCTCCGGATCGGTGCCGCCTCGGCCCTCATGGCCGCCTACGCCCTGCATCCGTCGGTCCACGACCTGAACCTGGCCGGCTTCCACCCCGAGGCTCTGGCCCTCCCGGCGCTGATGGCCGCCTATCTGGTGGCCCGCTCGGACCGGTGGTGGTGGCTGGCCGGCCTGGCCCTCGTGGTGGTCTCCACCCGGTCCGACCTGGGATTGGCCGTGGCCGCGCTGGGCCTGGTGCTGGTCGGGGAGGACAACCGCACCCGGGGCTGGTCGCTGGCCACCTTCGGATTGGCGTGGTTCCTCGTCATGTCGTTCGTGGTGCAGCCCCTGCTGGGTGACGGCGACTATCCGCACCTGGGCGCCTTCGCCCACTACGGCGATGGGGTGCTGGGCATCGCCTTCGGGATGCTGTCCGACCCGACGGGCCTGCTGGGCGACCTGTTCGGTCGCGACGGCTTCGACAAGGTGCTCCTCCTGTTGGCCCCCGCGTTGTTCCTTCCCCTCGTGCGACCCCGGTACCTAGTGCCGATCCTGCCGTTGGTCGTGCTCTACCTGGTGGCCGACGTGGCCGACACGGGGTACGGCAACCCGCAGCAGGACGTGGCCGTCCTGGCCTTCGTCTTCGTGGCGGCTACCTACGCCCTCATGCGCATCGGCACCGAGGGGGTCAGCCGGATCCACGTCGACCGGCGGGTGCTGATGGTCCTGGTGCTCACCGCCATGGTGTTCTTCGTCCGCGACGCCGCCTCGTCGCCCTACGAGGAACCGTGGGACTGGGGTCGACGGAGCCCGACCGCCGTGGCTCGGGTCTCGACCGCGGTGCTCATCGGCGACGACGCCCGGGTGATGGTGCCGCCCGAGGTGTATCCGTTGGTCGCCGATCGCCACGACGCCCACATCCTGCTGCCCGAACAGGGATTCCTCCCCGCTCTGGACTGGGCGGGACGGATCGACGCCGTGGTGGTAGACGTGGAGTCCCTGGGCTGGATCGCCACCGAGGTCCGGATGTTCGAGTCCCGCCTGATCGCCATGGAATACCGCAAGCGGTTCGATCGCGACGGCGTCCGCCTGTGGGTGCGACGCCCGGGCGCCTAGACGACCGCCGCGTGCCCCTGGGCCCGAAGGGCCGAGCGAAGTTCCCCGGCCACCGCGTCCAGGTCGTCGGGCGCCACGTCAGGATCGGCGTCCGTAAAGTCGAGGTGACCCATGTGGTCGATGGGAACGACGTGCAGATGAGTGTGGGGCACTTCGAAACCGGCGATCATCAACCCGATCCGGCCCGGGGAGAAGGCGGTCATCTGGGCCCGTCCGATGGCGTGGGCCACCATGGTGCAGTGGGCGGCGGTCTCGACAGGCAGGTCGGTCCAGCGGTCGATCTCGGCGACGGGAATGACCAGCACGTGGCCCCGGTTGAGGGGGCGGATGTCGACCATGGCCACGCAAGCGTCGTCGCGCCAGATGATCCGTCCGGGGATCTCGCCGTCGATGATGCGGGTGAAGATGGTGGGCACGGTGCCTCCGTCGTCGTGGTTGGTGTGTCCGCGGTGCTGATCCCGAACGGGTCCAGCACGGATGCCAGCACGGATACGGGACGTTGCGGATCGTAGGCTGCGACCGATGGGACCGGAGACCGCAGCGACCCCGCCGAACCCTTCTTCCTCGCCGGCATCGCGGACCGGCTGGTCGGGGGTGTGGACGCTGCCCAACCTGATCACCGTGGTGCGACTGGGTTGTATCCCGTGGTTTTTGTGGCTGCTGGTGTCCCAGGAGAACCGGACGGCCGCCGCCTTCCTGCTGGGTGCTCTGGGAGCCACCGACTGGGTCGACGGCTGGATCGCCCGCCGGTTCGACCAGATCTCCGAGGTGGGCAAGGTCCTGGACCCCACGGCCGACCGGATACTGCTGGTGGTGGCTCTGGTGGCCATCGTGGCCGACGGGTCCATTCCGACGTGGTTCGCGGTGGTCGTGCTGGTGCGCGAGGTGCTTATCGGCCTGGTCGCCCTGGCCCTGCTGGTGGTCGGCGTGCGGCGGATCGACGTGACGTGGTGGGGCAAGACCGGCACGTTCGCCCTGCTGTGGGCCGTGCCGTGCTTCCTGGCCGGTCAGTCCACGGTTCCCGCCGCATGGGCCTTCGAGGTCGCGGCCTGGGCCTTCGGCCTTCCTGGCCTGGTCATCTCGTGGATCGCCGCCTGGGGCTACGTCCCGGTGGCTCGTGGTGCGGTCCGGGAGTGGCGGACCCGCTCCTGAGCGGGGTCTGTCGCGGCGGTAGGTTCAGGACATGAACATTCCCAGTGACCTCCGGTATTCCGCCGACCACGAATGGGTCCGTGACGTCGGAGATGGTCGGGTACGGATCGGCATCACCGACTACGCCCAGGACGCCCTGGGCGACGTGGTGTTCGTCGAGACGCCCGAGGTCGGTGGCCGGGTGGAAGCCGGCAAGGTGTTCGGTGAGGTGGAGTCGACCAAGTCGGTCTCCGAATTGTTCGCCCCGGTGACCGGCGAGGTGACTGCCGTCAACGAGGACCTGGAGTCGGCACCGGAGAAGGTCAACGAGGACCCGTACGGTGAAGGTTGGATCTGCGAGGTGCTGACCGATTCCGAGGGCGAACTGATGGACGTCGCCGCCTACCGGGCACTGATCGAGGACTGACCATGGCCACGTCGTGTCCGGGCTGCGGTGGGGGAGTGGAGGCCGAGGCCCAATTCTGCGGGACCTGCGGTGCGTCCATCGCCGCGGGAGGCCGCGACGAGCCGACCGATGCATTCGACCCCGTCGACGAGATCCCACACCGGGAGGATCGGGACCGCTTCCCGATCGAATGTGGACTGTTCGTGGTGGAGTCCGGGCCGAAGGCGGGGTCCCGCTACGGGCTGGAGGCCGCAGTGACCTCGGTGGGTCGCCATGGCGAGGCCGACATCCTGCTCGACGACGTCACCGTCTCGAGACGCCACGTCGAGGTCGAGCGGGTCGGTGACCGGTACGTGGCCCGTGACGTCGGATCCCTGAACGGCACCTGGCTGAACGGCGACCGGATCGACTCCGGCGAGCTGGACGACGGTGACGAGTTGCAGATCGGTCGCTTCAAACTGGTGTTCTTCCACGGCACGGCGGGCTGACCGCCCATGGGGACGTGCCCCGGGCCGGCTCCCTCCAACCCGGTCCGATGAACATCGGAGAGGTGATTGCGATCCTGGAGGCGGAGTTCCCCGACGTGACCGTCTCCAAGCTCCGCTTCATGGAGTCCGAGGGCCTGGTCCGGCCGGCCCGGTCGGCCAGCGGCTACCGCCGCTTCGAGGCCGAAGACGTGACCCGCATCACCCGGGCACTACGCCTCCAACGGGATCGCCACCTGCCGCTCAAGGTGATCGCGGGAATGCTCGACGACGAGGACTCCGCTTCCGACGACCACGACGATGGTTCCGGCGTCGTCGGGGTCTTCCGGGAGCGGTTGGCCCGTCGGGGGCCGGTGGGCGGCTCGGTGAGCGTGTCGCTGGGCGAGATGGCCGCCATGGTGGGCCTTAACGAGGACGTGGTGGCCGAGTTGGAGCGACTCGGCCTGATCCGGGGGCTTGATGCGGGCTCCAGCACGGTCTATGACGACGAGTCTGTCCTGGTGTGTCGGGTGGCCGCGTGCTTCGTGGACCATGGCTTCGACGTCCGGCACTTGCGGATGTACCTGGTGGCCGCGCAGCGCGAGGCCGGCCTGTTGGAACAGGTGGTGGGCCCGGTGTCGGGCGGGCCTGAGGGCGGCCATGGACGCCCGCTGGGCGAGGCCCGACGTCTGGTCGACGAGTTGACCGATGCGGGCTCAGCGCTGCACGAACTGCTCTTGCGTCGGGAACTCGGCGCGGTCGGCCGGTGACGGCGCCCAAGGTCCATCGCACGGCCACCGAGATCGGCCGGCGGATCGACGAGCTGGCCGACGAGTTGGCCGACTGGGTGGACGCCGACACGGTGGTGGTCGGTGTGCTCAAGGGCTGCCTGCCGTTCATGGCCGACTTGGTTCGCCGATTCCCGGTGTCCGTCGAAGTGGACTTCCTGGCCCTGACCCCCTTCGTCCCGGACAGCGGGCGGGTGCGCCTGACCCGGGACCTGTCCATCGACGTGACCGGTCGTTCGGTCCTACTGATCGAGGGGGTGGTCGACACCGGATTCCGACTCGACTACCTGCGACGCCACCTGACCTCGCACGGCGCGGCCGAGGTCCGGGTGTGCACGCTGTTCGACCGGGCCGACCGGCGGGTCCTGCCCATGGACCTTGACCATGTGGGCTTCGACACCGGGGCGGCGTTTCTGGTCGGGTTCGGGCTGGACCACCGGGGCGAGTTCCGCAACCTGTCGGCGGTCGTTGAGGTGGACCTCTCCGAGCTGGACGGGGGTGGTCCCGAGCTGGCGGAGACGGTGAGGAACGCTGGCCGGGCCGGGGTCCGCAACTAGGGTTCCGGCGTGCCGTTCCGCCCACCGACCGCCCTGATTGAGCTCCGGCCGGGGAGCGACCCGTGATCGCCATGGACGTGCTGGGCGTACAGGAGGTCTTGCCGTCGGACACGCCGGTGGTGCTGTTACGGGAATCCGACGGCGAACGGATGCTGCCCATCTTCATCGGGCTGCCCGAGGCCAAGGCGATCGGCTGGGCCATGGCCGGTCAGGATCCACCCCGCCCCATGACCCACGACCTGATGGCCACCCTGCTGGAGACCTTCTCGGTGACCGTCGAGCAGGTGGTGGTGACCGCACTGCGTGAGCGGACCTTCTTCGCCGAGGTGACCCTGCGGGGCCCGGTGGGCATAGAGGTGATCTCAGCCCGTCCGTCGGATGCCATTGCCCTGGCCGTGCGTACCGGGGCTCCGGTGTTCGCCGCCGAGGAAGTGGTCGACGAGGCCGGGTTCGTACCCCCGCCGACCGATAATTCGGCAGTGGAATCGTCCGATGAGCCGGCTGCCGAGGCCCAGGTGGAGGAGTTCCGGGCCTTCCTGGACTCCGTCGATCCGGAGGACTTCGAGGCCTGATTCGGGCCTCGTGCGCGGGGCGGCGTCGGGCGCTCGTCGCGCGCTGAGCGCGAGAAAACCCACGCTGAGCGCGAAATCCTTGATTCGGGTGGTCGGCCTCCCTACGCTGTGACGAGTCACAGGGCTGTAGTTCCACCGATGGAACGCCGGGCCCGATCTGAGGGAGACGTCCCATGGCCAGTCCGTCCGAAACATCGAAGGCACCCGAACAGGCCCCCGGGTCCGAGTCGGGCGCCGAGGGATACTCCGGCAAGCGAGCCGCCGAGATCGCCGACATCACCTATCGCCAACTGGACTACTGGGCCCGGACCGACCTGGTCCTACCCTCGTTGGCCCGGGCCAGCGGCAGCGGCAGCCGTCGCCTCTATTCGTATCGCGACCTCTTGGAGTTGCGGGCCGTCAAGTCGTTGCTGGACGCCGGCATCCGGCTGGAACTGGTCCGCGACGTCTTCTCGTACCTCACGACGCATCTCGATGAGGACGTAACCCGGGTGAACCTGGTGATCAGCGGTTCGTCGGTCATGGTCCGTACCGGTGAAGAGGAGATCGTGGACCTCCTGCGTCATGGCCAGGGTGTGCTGAACATCCTGCCGCTCTCCGGTGTTAAGGAACAGGTGGACGCCCGGATCGTGGAGCTCTACCCGGAGGGCCGCAGAGCCGCCGAGATCGCGCCGGCCAGCCGGACGGTCGGCCAGTAGGTCGGTCGACGGGAATCGGACAGGAGGAACGACGAAGTGGGCGAGGTCCGGAGGCTCCGGGTCGAGGCGTCCGTCGTCGATCCCGACTTCTCCCACGAGTCCGAAGAGCGGGTCGCCGACCTGCTCGACTTCTACGAGATTGCCTGGGAGTACGAGCCCCGGACCTTCGTGCTGGAGACCACGCCCGACGGCAACCCCCGAACGGCGTTCACACCGGACTTCTACCTGCCCGACCACGACCTCTACCTGGAGGTCACCACGCTGCGTCAGTCGCTGGTGACCCGCAAGAACCGCAAGGTCCGCCTCCTGAGGGAACGGCACCCGGGCATCCAGGTCCGGATCCTTTACCGACGCGACCTCGAGCGCCTGCTGGTCACCCACGCCGCCTGACCAGTCCGGTTACCCCGGCCCCGCCGGATACCGTCGCCCCATGAGTGACGACACCTCCGACTCACCGCTGGAGACCTCCCCGTTGGATGGGACGCATCGCGCCCTCGGTGCCCGGATGGTGCCCTTCGGGGGTTGGGACATGCCGGTGAGCTACCCGGCCGGCACGCCGTCCGAGCTCGCGGCCTGTCGGACGGCCATCGCCCTGTTCCACGCCAGCCACCTGGGCAGCCTCACCCTGCGCGGTCCTGATGCCTTCGACCAGCGGGGGACCGAGGTGGCCGCCCGTCTGGTCGACCTGCACTTTGTGGGTGGCCGTCCCTAGGACCCGATC
>Ga0315334_10002436_pt1 | contig 11640 bp, 9 predicted proteins | sample M150034915metaG_FD_205555 | JGI IMG/M metagenome (GOLD analysis project Ga0315334, IMG submission 205555) | Ammonia-oxidizing marine archaeal communities from Monterey Bay, California, United States - M1 500m 34915 | ecosystem: Environmental > Aquatic > Marine > Intertidal zone | place: USA... | reverse complement strand
TAATAAATATATTACCTAAATATTATTTTTAATGACAGAAAATAATCCTTTAAGTTCTTCACTAGTAAAATTTCTAAATCTACCTAACTTTAAAGAACCTATATTAATATTAATAATTCTAATTCTTCTTAAAAATTTAACTTTATAATCTAATTTTAGACACATCTTTCTTATCTGTCTATTCATCCCCTGTGTTAATATTATATTAAATGAATAATTATTAATTTTTTTTACCTCACAAGACTTAGTTAAATTATTCTTTAACTGTACTCCCTTTCTCATATTAGATAGAAAATCAGAAGAAATCTTTTTATTTACATGAACAACATACTCTTTCTCATTATTATTTTTAGTGCGAAGAATTGTATTTACAATATCACCATCATTTGTTAATAATATTAACCCTTCACTATTCTTATCAAGTCTACCAATTGGAAAAATTCTTTTAGGATATCCTATAAAATCAATGATATTATTTTTTACATTTCTATCAGTAGTACACTCTACTCCTACTGGTTTATTAAATATTAAATAAACAAATTTTTTCTTTTTTTTAGGATTAGTTACTAACTCTCCATCTACTCTAACTTCATCACCAAGAGAAACTTTTACTCCTAAACCTACTATTTTATTATTAACAGAAACCCTTCTTTCATTTATTAATTTATCAGCAGCTCTTCTAGAACAATAGCCTATTTCACTTAAAAATTTATTGAGCCTTGTTAATTTAGAATTTTGCACCAAAAAAAATTATATTTAACTGAAAATTGATTACAATTTATTAGAATATTAAACAAATATGAAAAAATGAAGTATATACTATACATTATTACAGGATTAATTGTAGTGGTAGGTTTATATATTGCTTATACAGTTCTAAATCCAAAAAGTCCTTTTGATAAAACATCTTTCCAAAAAGAAAACATGCAGCTTGAAATTGAATACAGTAGACCATATAAAAAAGGTAGATTAATATTTGGAAATAAAAACGATGGAGCATTAGTACCATATAATGAATACTGGAGAACTGGAGCTAACGCAGCTACAAAATTCAATACTAACCAAGAAATTCAATTTGGAGATAAAACTCTTTCCGCTGGAGAATATAGATTATATACCATCCCTAACTCAAAAATTTGGAATGTAATAATCAATGAAGAAGCGGATACTTTTTTTGCAATTTCAGAGCCTGACTATTCAAAAGATGTTATTAACATAGAAGTTGAAAGTAATGAAATAGAAAATTCTATCGAGCAATTTACTATAGATTTTTTAGATTCTGATTCTACTATTTCTCTAAGAATGAGATGGGATAAAATTGAAGTATTAATTCCGATAATGTAATCATAAAAAAGACTAACTAAGAATTAATTTGTTTCCTTAATCTCTTCCTATCATTTTCATCTAATAAAATTTTTCTTAATCGAATACTATTAGGAGTAATTTCTACATATTCATCCTTTTGGATATATTCAATAGCTTCTTCCAATGTAAATTTAACAGGAGGAGCAAGCTTCACCTTTTCGTCAGTACCTGAAGAACGAACATTAGATAGTTTTTTTGTTTTAGTAACATTTACAACTAAGTCATCTCCTCTAGAGTTTTCGCCAATAACTTGACCTGTATAAATTCTTTCTCCATGATAAATAAAGAATCTACCTCTATCTTTTAATTTATCAAGTGAATATGGTATTGATGTACCATTTTCCATGGAAATTAATGAACCACTATTTCTTCCAAAAATTTCACCCTTATATGGTTGAAACTCAATAAATCTATGATTAATAATTGCTTCTCCAGCAGTGATTGTAAGCAATTGATTCCTTAATCCTATAAGACCTCTTGAAGGAATCATAAATTTACAAATCATTCTTAAGCCCTTAACTTCCATAGATAATATCTCTCCCTTTCTAACTGCAACCATTTCAACAGCTTTTCCAGAAACATCTTCAGGTAAATCAATTGTTAGCTCTTCTATAGGTTCACACTTCTTCCCATCTATTTCTTTAATTATTACTTGAGGTTGACCTATTTGTAATTCATAACCTTCTCTTCTCATTGTTTCTATTAATACAGACAAATGCAGTACGCCCCTACCATAAACAACAAATTTATCTCCAGAATCTCCCTTTTCTTCTAACTGCATTGCTAAATTTTTTTCCAATTCTTTCTGCAATCTTTCCTTAATACGTCTTGATGTAACATATTTACCTTCTTTACCAAAAAATGGTGAGTTATTTATAGTAAAAAGCATGCTCATTGTAGGTTCATCAATAGCGATTGTTGGTAAAGCTTCTGGATTCTCAAAGTCAGCAATAGTATCTCCAATTTCAAAATTTTCTAGACCAACTACTGCACATATATCTCCAGCATTAATCATAGAAATTTTTTTTCTACCTAAACCATCAAAAGTATTTATTTCTTTAATCCTAGATTTTAAAATTTCACCATTTCTTTTAACAAGGCTAACTTGTTGGTTTGAAGATAGTTTTCCCCTTTGAAGTCTACCTATAGCTATCCTACCAGTAAAAGATGAATAATCTAAAGAAGTAATTAGCATTTGAGTTGATCCTTCATTAATTTTTGGTTCTGGAATATGTTCTATTACAACATCTAACAATGGTGAAATTGAATTAGAGGGATTCTTCCAATCAAGTGCCATCCAATTATTTTTAGCAGATCCATAAACAACTGGAAAATCCAATTGCCATTCCTCAGCATCTAACTCGAACATTAAATCAAAAACAGACTCATATACTTCTTCAGGTGTACAATTTTTCTTGTCAACCTTATTTATAACAACAATTGGTTTTAATTTTAAATCAAGAGCTTTCTGTAAAACAAAACGTGTTTGAGGCATAGGACCTTCAAAAGCATCTACTAAAAGTAATACTCCATCAGCCATATTCAGTACTCTTTCTACTTCTCCTCCAAAGTCAGAGTGCCCTGGAGTGTCAATCAAATTGATTTTTATATCTTTATAAATAACCGATACATTTTTTGATAAAATTGTAATTCCTCTTTCTCTTTCAATATCATTATTGTCAAGTATGAGATCTCCTGTTTCTTGATTATCTCTAAAAAGATTACAATGGTGTAATATTTTATCAACCAAAGTAGTTTTACCATGATCGACATGAGCAATTATTGCTATATTTCTTATCTTATTCATTTATAAAAACATAAATTTCGCGCAAATTTAATCTCTTTTTTTGGAATCTGAATTTTTAAGGATTTACTTTTTAAAGTATTTTAATTAGAATCAATAATCCAAGAAAGATTTATGAGAATATTATTACTTATAATTGTTTTATAAAATGAATAAAAATTTAATAATAATAGTACTTATGGGAGTATCAGGTTGTGGAAAAACTACAATTGGAAAAATTTTATCAAAAGAAAAAAATATTCCATTTTTTGATGCTGATGATTATCACCCTAAAGAAAACATAAAAATGATGAAAGAAGGCAAGCCACTAAATGATAAAAATAGATTACCATGGCTGGTAAAAATCAATAACCTAATAAAAAAAAACTCACAAGTATCCAGTTGCGTTATTGCATGCTCATCATTAAAAAAAAAATATAGAAGCATTATTAAAAAAAAAATTACTATTCCTATACATTTTATTTATCTAAGAGGAACGAAAAAAATTATTTATGAAAGATTAAAAAAAAGAAAAAATCATTTCATAAACAATAATCTTTTAAAATCTCAATTTAATACTTTAGAAGAACCATCAAACTCTTTAACAATTAATATTAATAAACATCCAAAAGAAATAATTTCAATTATTAAAGAAAAAATTTTTTATTAATTAAAAAATTATTAAATAGTAAAAATTTTATAAAATTAGTGTCAAAAAACAAAGAATTTTAAAATACATAAAGACAAAATGATATGAGATATACAGTAATACTATTAATTTCAGTCCTTTCACTTTCCTTTTTTTCTTCCTGTACTGAAGATGAAGATGCATATGTTGGAAGAGGGCTTATAATTAATGAATTTTTAGCTAGTAATGATGCTTGTTGTACCGATCAATCAGGAGACTATGATGACTGGGTAGAATTATTTAACGATTCAAATGATCCTATAGATATTGGAGGAATGTATTTTACAGATACCCCAGATGATAACAACCCTTATTTAATTCATAGTAATGAACCCTCAACTACAACTATACCAGCTGGAGGATATTTAATTATTTGGTGTGATGACGATCAGGAGCAGGGTGTCCTTCATGTAAGTAAAAAACTTAAAGCAAAAGGAGAATCAGTAATTTTAATCAACTCTGATGGAATAACTGTTGTTGATTCGATCACATACGAATCACAAACTACCGATATATCGATGGGCAGAAATATTGATAACATGGATGAGTGGATATTTTACAATAATCCAACTCCTGGAGCTGCAAATATTTAATTTATTGAATTTGTATTTTTAAAAATGCTACAAAGAAGTATTCTTATATTAATAGGTTTATCATTAGGATCATGTGATAAGAAAATAAATTACAATATTCTTGAAAAAAAAATTGTTTCAAAATTTAATGATGAGACTGGAAACTTTGCTTTAGCATTCAAAAATCTAGATGATGGAAAAGAAATTCTAATTAACGAAAATGAAATTTTTCATGCAGCAAGTACCATAAAAACACCTATAATGATTGAATTTTATAGACAACTCCATCAAGGAAAATTATCTCTAAAAGATACATTACAAATAAAAAATGAATTTAAAAGCATTGTTGATGGGAGCATGTATAAATTATCTGAATTTGATGACAGTGATAAAAATACATACAACAAACTTGGACAATATTACTCTATAAATAATTTAATTTATGAGATGATAACAATCAGTAGTAATTTTGCAACTAATATACTCATAGAGTATATAGGAGCAAATAATGTTACAAAATCTATGAAAGAAATAGGGGCTTTAAATATAGATGTTCTTCGGGGTGTTGAAGACATAAAAGCCTTTGAATTAGGACTAAATAATACTACCTCTGCAAAAGATTTACTTATTATATATGAAAAATTAGCTAAAGGAAAAATTATAGATAATGAATCATCAGCTATAATGATTGATATTTTAAAAGATCAAAAATATGATGATATTATACCTAAATATTTACCTAAAAATATTGAAGTTGCTAATAAAACTGGCATGATAACTGGAGTTCATCATGATTCTGGAATTGTATTTCTAAAAGATGGAAAAAAATATGTTATTGTTCTATTATCAAAAAATATGTCTGATATGGAAAGTGGGACAGAAATGATGGCTAGAATATCTGAGCTTATATATAAAACTTTAAATTAAAGACTAGATATTGGAAGTTTAAATGTTTTGATTTTTTTTATTCCATTCATTTCATCAGTCCAAGAAAGAAAAATATCATTTTTAAGTCTCTCAAGTTGAGGAAACCCAGTTGCCCTACTACTTGACACATTAGATAAACTAACTATTTCACCCATATTTCCATTCATATCTATTTTTCTCAAATTTATTGAACCAACACCTTTATTTGTAGATAACCAACTGACAACAACTGATCTTTGGTCAATAAAATCTATATCAACCCTACCCAATGGAATAGTATTTAAATCATTTATTAATATTTTTTCGCCAAATGATTTTCCTTGATTATTTGAAAATTTTACACTCACCTGAGGATTTCCACCTGCTGCAGAAAACCAAGCTACTGCTACATTTTTACCTTTTGAGTCAACATATGGACCGTTAACAGGACAGCCATTTATTTTCCAATTATCATCATTTAAAGAATATGAATTAGTCCATGATGAATTAATGAATCTAGATACTGATATATCTCTAATTTCATTTTTTGTTCTATCTCTATAAACAACAATTGGAATATTATCTGAAACGGTTAGTGACGTTTGACAGCAGTCACAAACCATATTATCAATTTCACTTTCTTCAATAATTTCTCCCTCAGAATTTATAATAGCAGACCTAAGGGACATTGGACCAGATGCGTGTCCAGAATGTTCTTTAGAAGAACTTGTATTTCTTCCATCTAACCATGTAGAAAAAAATCCATCTTTATAAGGTTTTATAGACACAAAACCATGTTCAGAAAAAGTTCTATCATTATGCATTTTATATTTATCAATCCAAGATTTATTTTTACTAATTAGATAATTCACATCATATGAAAATATTTCTTCAGAACTTTTTTTTAAGTAATGAGCAATCATTAAATCACTTTTATTATTTATTGATATAGAAGGAAAATCAGCCCAATTAACAAACCAATTTACACCCTTAGTTATAAGTTCTCTCTTGCCCCATATATCTAAATTAAGTTTACTCATATATAAATAGCTGGTATCCATAGACTCTTCAATCCATGAAATATAAAGATCATTATCAGTTGATAATAAAAACGATTCTCCAGTATTACTAGAATTATAAGAAAAATTTATCTCATTGATACCATTATTGGTCTCACATGAGATTAAAATAGAAATAATAAAAAGCGTTAATATCCTATACAAACAATAAATGTTTTAATTAAATAAATAAATTAATATAAATTTTATAAATTAACCTTCCTTTTATCGAATAAAACCCAATTATTATGAAAAAAATATTTATATACATCCTTATTTCTTGCCTATTCTTTGATGTTTATTCACAAAGAAGAAAAAATAATAAAAATGTAAACCCCACAACAACAAAAGAAGAAAAAATTTCATTATCAGCACTAAAACTTAGAAATGTTGGTCCTGCTTTCTTATCAGGAAGGATTTCAGATATAGCTATTCATCCAAAAAATGATAATGTATGGTACGTTGCAACTGGATCAAGTGGTGTATGGAAAACAGAAAATTCAGGTACTACTTGGAAACCAATCTTTGATAGAGAATCAACTTATTCAACAGGTTGTGTCTCAATCGATCCTAACGATAATTCTATCATCTGGATAGGAACTGGAGAAAATGTTGGAGGAAGACACGTAGCATTTGGAGATGGAGTTTTTAAAAGTACAAATGGAGGAAAATCGTGGACAAATATGGGTTTAAAGAATTCTGAACATATATCAAAAATAATAGTACACCCAAATAATTCTGATGTGGTTTGGGTTGCTTCTCAAGGTCCACTATGGAGTTCTGGAGGAGAGAGAGGTTTATACAAAACAACAGATGGAGGAAAAAATTGGAAAAAAGTGTTAGGTGGAGGTGAATGGACTGGAGTAACAGAAGTTATTATAGACCAAAGAAATCCAAATAGGTTATATGCCGCCACTTGGCAAAGACATAGAACTGTAGCTGCTTTAATGGGTGGTGGTCCTGAATCTGGTTTACATAGATCTATAGATGGAGGTGAAACTTGGGAAAAATTAAAAACTGGTCTACCTAAATCAAATATTGGGAAAATAGGTCTTGCTATTTCACCTCAGAATCCAGATGTTCTTTATGCTGCTCTTGAACTTGAAAGACTTAAAGGAGGGGTATATAGATCTTCTGACAGAGGTTCTTCATGGAGAAAAATGTCTAATACTGTTTCTGGTGGAACTGGTCCTCACTATTACCAAGAACTATATGCTAGCCCCCATAAATTTGATAGACTATACCTAATGAATGTTAGAATACTGACTTCTGAAGATGGAGGAAAAACATTTACACAACTTAAAGAAGCAGACAAACATTCAGATAACCACTCCATTACATTTAGAGATGATGATCCTAATTATTTGTTAGTTGGAACTGATGCTGGAATTTATGAGTCTTTTGATTTGGCTAATACATGGAAATACTATAAAAATTTACCTATTACCCAATTTTATAAAGTTGCTGTAAATAATGCATATCCATTCTATCACATTTTTGGAGGAACTCAAGATAATGGTTCAGCTGGTGGTCCATCTAGAACAGACGAAAGACAAGGTATAAGAAATGCTAATTGGTATAAAATACTTGGTGCTGATGGTCATCAAACTGCAACAGATCCAATTTACAATGAAATTGTTTATGGTGAATTTCAGCAAGGTGTTCTCCATAGAATTGACTTAAATACTGGAGAAACAGTTTTAATCCAACCTCAACCAAGAGAAGGAGAAAATTATGAAAGATTTAATTGGGATGCTCCAATTTTAGTAAGTCCTCACAAGCCTGAAAGACTTTATTTCGCCTCTCAAAGAGTATGGAGATCAGAAAATAGAGGTGATAGTTGGGAACCTATATCTAGTGATTTAACTCGAAATGAAGAAAGAATTGATCTAAAGATTATGGGAAAAAGGCAAGGTTGGGACAATGCATGGGATGTTGGAGCAATGTCTAACTATAATACCATTACTTCAATTTCTGAATCACCATTACAAGAAGGAGTTTTATATGCAGGTACGGATGATGGATATATTCAAGTTACAACAAATGGTGGAGCTACATGGAAAAAAATAGCTGTAACATCTCTAGGGTTACCAAATAGATCATTTGTTAATGATATTAAAGCAGATTTACATGATGTTAATACAGTTTATGTATCACTCGATAATCACAAAGAAGGAGATTACTCTCCTTACTTATTTAAAAGTACTGACATGGGAAATACATGGACTTCTATAAGTAACAATATTCCAGATAGAACTCTAATATGGAGACTTGTACAAGATCATGTGAACAAAGATTTATTATTCACTGCGACAGAAAGAGGAATTTATGTTTCACTAAATGGTGGAACTAAATGGCAAAAACTTCCAGGATCTCCAACAATATCTTTTAGAGACATAACTATTCAAAAAAGAGAAAATGATTTAGTTGGTGCATCGTTTGGAAGAGGATTCTTTGTTCTAGATGACTATTCTGTATTAAGAGAAATGTCAAATGAAAGACTATCACAAGAAGGAGCTTTATTTTCTACTAGAGATGCTTTAGGATACGTACCTAAAAGTGTTACCGGTAATACTGGAGCTGATTACTACTTTGCTGAAAATCCTGATTTTGGAGCTGTTTTCACTTATCATCTTTCTAAATCATATCCAACAATGAAAGAAAAAAGAGTAAAATTAGAAAAAGAATTAACTAAAAAAGGTCAAAGTATTCCAAAAATAAATTGGGATGCTATTGATGCTGAAGGGAAAGATGAAGGGACAAAAATATGGATTGTTATTAAAGATGAGAATGGCAATATTATAAATAAAGTAAAAGGTCCAAATAAAAAGGGCTTAAGTAGAGTGGCATGGAATTTACGTCAATCAAATTCAAGGCCTATAAACCCAGATAACATCAGAACTGGAGGTGGAGGAAGAGGAGGATGGTTTAATTTTGGTCCAATGGCTATGCCTGGAACTTATACAGCAACGTTACACAAAGAATATGATGGTACTCTAACAAAACTAGATGGCCCCATCAATTTTAATGTTATCCACTTACAAAGAGGTGTTCTTGAAGGAATGTCATTTGAGGAATATAGAGTTCATAGTGAAAATATCATTTCAACTCAGAATATGATGGCAAAAGCAACCAATTTATTAAATGAGAGTATAAAAAGTGTCAAAGCTATGAGATTAGCATTATCTAGAAGTAAAATAGAAAATAATGAACTTTCAAAAGCATTATACGATCTTAATAATGAATTGTCTAATATAGATACTAGAATTAATGGTAACTCAGCAAAATCAGAAATTGGTGAGAGAAATAATCCAACAGTAAATAGTTATATTGGAAATGCGATGAGAGGATTATCAACTACTTATGGACCAACTGGTCAAAATAAGCAAAGTTTAGAAATTGCAGATAGTATGTTAAACAAAATATATATTGAAATACAAAAGGCAGCCTCAAAAATTCCTGAATTAAAAGTTGAGTTAGAAAAAATTGGAGCTCCTTATATTATAGGAAATTGAAATAATTAATGGTTATGAAAACTAAATCTTTTTTATTTAGTTTAATCATATTAGTAGCTACAATAATTTTTTCTATTGTAAGCAATTTTAAGTATGGTCTATTTTTACTAATTCCATTTATTTATTTTAGTTTTAAAAAAAAAACTAGTTAAATTCAACTAAAGTTTTAAGATTTTTATATTTCTAAACCATATAGGACTATCATGGTCCTGAAGACCAATATAACCTCTTTTAAAAGAACCATATTTAGTAGAATTTTTCCATTTTCCAGCTGCTTTTCTTTTATACCAGTCATCTGACCAAGGAACAAAAGAAAGAACTTTTTTACCATTAAGCCAATGCTCTACCGACTCCGGTGTAAAGCGAATTTTTGTAGTATTCCACTCTCCTATTGGTTTAAGTACTTTTTGCTTAGGATCAGCAGTATACATTGAATAATCTGAAGCTGTTTGTTGCCATTCTTGTAACTCATAATTATAAATTTTTGAATAATTTTCATCGTCGATTAATTGATATTCAGGCGCAATTTGAGCAATACCGTTAAAACCTTCTTTTATGTGATAAAAAATTCCACTGTTTCCTCCAAGAGGAAGTTTCCATTCCAAATAAAGTTCAAAATTTTCAAATTCTTCAAGACCATAAATAATATCTCCACCACCATCCTTATCCTCTTTATTAAATGTCAGCGCACCTTCATCATCTATTATCCATCCGGATGGTAAAGAGTCCTCATTATAAGCTCTCCAACCATTAGTAGTTGTACCATCAAAAAGGTAAATCCAATCACTATTTTTTTTTGTTATATTATTACAAGAAAAAATAAACATTACAAAAAATAAAATAGGTATTGAATTACTCATAATTAAAAATCTCTATATTTTGATTCTAAAAATTCATTTGCTTCATCCTCAGAAAATTTAGCATTCTCATTATTCCAATGTAAAACCTTATTAGGAAATCGACCAGCAATAACTCCTAAAAGTATTGTTTCTGTTAATCTAGATGCATAAGAAAATGGTGCACTACATTTATCTTTACCTAGACAAGCATCTACAAACTGATGATAATGATCCGATTTATCCAACTTGGGATAATCTAACTTTTCATATTTTCCATCTACAATTAGCTTAGGAAAATCCCAATGAGGTAAAAGTAATCTACCCTTATCACCTATAAAAATAGCTCCCTGATCTGGTAATTTTTCATCATTAGGTAATATTAAATCCTTATGCTTTTTTGGTGCTCCATCTCCATCATACCATACCCACTTTAAATTTTCTGTAGTATACCTAGTTCCAGGAAAAATATAACTTACTTTATTATGTTCTGGATGTCCAAATCCATTTGATTTTCTACACTCATTCTTAACAGTATTAGGAACATCCAAATCCAATGCTGCATATGGTGTATCAAAAATATGAACTCCCATATCTCCTAATGTTCCACAACCATAATCCAATAATTTTCTCCATTGACCAGGATGATAAATTTTGTCTTTATATGGTCTCTTTTTAGCTGTTCCCAACCAAAGATTCCAATCTAAATTTTTTGGTATTATATCACTACCTTCTGGCTCTAAACCATCATAACCCCAATTTTTAGGAGACCATGCTCTTACTGTACTTACTTTTCCTATAATACCAGATTGAATTAATATAACAGCAGATTTATATTCATCAAATGAGTGAATTTGTATTCCCATCTGTGTAACCAAATTATTCTCTTCTGCTAACTTCTTCATTTCTCTCGCCTC
>Ga0315334_10002435_pt1 | contig 11643 bp, 5 predicted proteins | sample M150034915metaG_FD_205555 | JGI IMG/M metagenome (GOLD analysis project Ga0315334, IMG submission 205555) | Ammonia-oxidizing marine archaeal communities from Monterey Bay, California, United States - M1 500m 34915 | ecosystem: Environmental > Aquatic > Marine > Intertidal zone | place: USA... | reverse complement strand
CTTCAAGGTCGGCAATATAAGACATAGGCACTGCAATAATAATTGTCATTAGAAGAGTCGCCAAAGTAATGTTTCTCGGTAAAGCCATTTTTGGTAATCCTGCAAGCAAAAAGAATTCACAAATGACAATTATTGCAGTTTGCCAAACTACGGCATCTCTTGTAATATCGAGATATTCATGAGGTGTGTGATCTTCGTTTCTTTGCTCAGCCTTTTCTCCCGCAGACTGCTCATCACCTACGCCATTATTCTCTTGGTAAGCGGTTGAATTAATGTCATCTCTTTCTCTCGTCCAAACTATGAAATTTGTTGCTCTTTGCAGACTAACATCTCCAGTTGTATTTTCAGAATCAATAACAAAAGAAACATGTAATTCACTTGGAGAGGGGGGGCCTTGCTCAAAGGCCCCATCAAATTGAATAACTATCCAAGCCGAACTGAGTGCCATATTGATGACAAAACAAGTGGCTAACAAGCGCAGCAATTGCATACGCGAATGAGGCTTGGGGCGCAGGCCCATAGACCCACCCCCGTAGTCATTTGGATTGAAACCTTCTACTCAAATTGAATATCAAGCATCTTGGCGACGGAAGAATATTCCAGCCAGTGCAATAACTCCGAGAACCGACAAGGGGCTAACAAATGGAATTAGCGAACCTGTATCGTCGTCAACAATATCACAATCCTTACCAGCGGCTTCAGAACAATCGGAACCAGTGGTTGATGAAGGTGGTTCGTCAGGATTGTCCTCTGCGCGGTCATCAGCAACACCAGTTCCATCTAGAACAGTGTCTACGCTAGAGGTGTCGTGTGCAGAATCATCAACCATATCTGCAAGTTCCACATCTTCTGTAGCAGACCCAGCAGCAGAGGCTGCATCTCCAACCAAATATTCAATATGAGTTGTTGTTGGTGCTTCACTGTAAACACTGCTTTCAGGGCCAATGAATGAATAACTCATTGTTGGGTCAATTGCAATTAATTGCACTCCAATTATTCGCATTGATGCTGAATCATAAAGAGCATATACTCTTGCATCTTCGTAAGGAGCAGTTCCTTCAATGTCGCCAAGACGGTCCTCGAGATTTTCACCAAAAGAATTCATTACGTTTTCAATAGTAGATTCAGCAAATGCATCCACGATTGTCTCTAATCTTTCACTTGGCTCTGGTTCTATTTTATATGTTTGACAGAGTTCATCCATACCAACATTATCGATTGACACTCCTTCCGAATCTGATAAGGTAGAAGAAATACAATATTCTCCTTCCACTAATGCGCCCTCGCCCGCTATGCCGGTGGATGTAAGCGTTTCTTGGCCACCTGAATGCCCTGTAAACATTTCTGAATCGGTCCTTTCAAATGAATCTGGACCGGTGATGGTATAAGCAAGTTCATGAGTTTCATCATCAAGATCTCCGAACCAGAAATTGAATTCAAATGTATTACCATCGCCTTCTATCCACATGTCGTCAAGATAATAGTAAGGCATTAGCGGTGATTCTCCTTCATCTTCTCCGTCAGCACAATCCCAATCGCCATCATTGACCCAGTCCATTGATATTTCACTTCCATCATTGCAGTCAAACCAATTGTCAACCGTGCCATCGCCATCATAGTCTTGCGGCTCGTCTGAACCATCGCCGCAATCTTCATAGCCATCATTGACCCATGAGAAGGCTATTTCTTCACCGTCTCCACAGACAAAGGATGGTGAACCACCATCGCTTCCGCCGCCGTATTCATCTTCTCCGTCAGCGCAGTCTTCATCGCCGTCATTGACCCAATAAGAAGGGATTTCCTCTCCATTATTACAGACGAAATATTCTTCGGATTCGCCTTCAGATGATTCATCCATCGCATCAGCCCAGAATAATCCTTCAATGTCTCCTCCGAAAGCCTCCCAAATTGAATCTCCACCTTCGCTTCCAGCCACGGCATTTTCTAATAATATGCCAGCCATTGCAGGCATTGCCAATGGACCAGGGAAGGCCTCTGCTTGATTTACAGTAACAAGAGTTCCAGCACCATCAACAGTGATGTCTTGGGTTGTGTCCATAACTTCCATACTTCCATCAAGGGAATATTCATCCATCGTAAAACTACCGGAATCATTAGTACTGTCACTAATTGAAATACTAACATCATCTGCTTCTAAACCGATATCTTCCGCAGGGAAACCACTAAATTCAACATTATAAGATGCTGCATTGGCGAAATTACCGGTGTAATCGTCACATGGTTCAGAGAGCGAAGCACTAGAATGTCCATCATATGATTCGCTTGAGGAACTTGCACTTTCCGTCCATGAATCACAATCCCAGTAGAAAGAAAATGGAGCAGACAATGGATCTAAGTCATTGTACAATTGACTTGGAGATTCAGGTGCCGCTTCACCGTGTGCTTCGGTAATATCAAAGGAAATTCCTGCTTCAAATGCAATATCAATTGGAAGGGTTTCGCCACCTCCACTTACCTCACCTTCAAGGTCAATGATAATGCTTGATGAAGAAGCAAAACTAAGGTCTATTTCCATGCTTACTAATTCTCCATCGGCGTTTAGGAATTCGGTGTATTCAACATTTAGACTTAGATATTCTTCGGTATCAACACTTAGGGCAATATCAAAACTAACATCATCTTCTTCCCAAGAAGTAACTACACCCACATCGTTTAATGTGCCGTGACTAATTGTCATTTGCGTCACTTGGGGAGTAAGGGTTACTCCGCCTTCAGTGACATCTGCCCCAGTCCACTGTTCAAATATTACATTTGTTTCTCCAGTTGTTGCTTGTCCGATTAATAATTCTAGGCCGGCATCATCTGCTGCACCCATCACATCGGTTAAAATATCCACAAAGGAAATTCCTGTCATTGCTTCAACATCGTCGTCGAGATATGTCCAATCATAGGTTAATCCCCATGCGGTTTCATTTGTTTTTGTTTCTGCTTGAGCAGAAGCGATAGGAGCGAAAGCTGCACTACACAATAAAAGGGCGGTCAAAATCAGGCCAAAAGCTGAACTACGTCTGTTCATGTATTACGCTAAAACTCCGTCGCATATGAAAGTTTACCCTACGACATTATTTCAGAAAATCCTGAATTTTTCAATAAAAGTGCCGCGGTGCGGCGAATATTCCTTAAAAAAGAACTTATTTCTGTTGCTCAGGAATATCGCCATTTAATGAATCGGGATTGTCGCTTAATGCCCCCCACGGCGAACGAGTGCGGTGTAATCCAACGCGCTTGAAATAAAGGAAACGGAGATTTTTCCAGCCATCTCCCCAAGTGTGGATTACCGCTTCACCAACTCGTGTACGATAAGGAACTGAAACTTCTATTGCCTTTTGCTTACCGATTACTTTACGAGCAAGGATTTTCATCTCTTGAGATAATGGCATTCCATCATTGGTGGGACGCATCTTTGGATTGTCAAAAATTGATTTTCTAAATACCCACATCCCTGATTGTGAATCTTTAACGCCATACCAGAAGAGCATGCGGGCAGTAAAGGATAATACCCAATTACCAAAACCATGAAGGCCAGACATAGACCCATCTTCAGCCTTGGTTAGTCGGTCACAGGTGATGAATTGCAAATCTTCATCAAGCAATTTCTTGACCAAATCAGGAACAACTTCTGCCGGATAGGTACAATCTGCATCCATGGTAACAATAATGTCACCTTTTGCTACATCAAAACCTGAACGGTAGGCGCGCCCATATCCCTTTCGAGGTTCAATATGAACGCGGGCACCCTTAGCAAGAGCGATTTCTCGGGTCTTGTCTGTTGAATTACCATCAACTATCATTATTTCTAATTCATCACACCAATCACGTGGAATGTCATCAATTGTAAGGCCAACTGCCTTCTCCTCATTCCAAGTAGGAAGCATAACAGTAACGGATACCGGTAATTTATCACTCATGGGAAACAAACTGCCCGACTTGGGGCTTCGCTTTGAAGGCTCGCCTTGTTTGATGTCCACAAATAACTTCTGTTTAGCCATCTTTGGTAGCCAATTATTGAAAGGGTGGGCAGCGTGGCGGGGTTGATTAGCGTGCATATTGCAATGTTGTCAGGCGAATATCCTCCGCGTTGGGGGGGAATGGGGTCAGTGGTTTTCCACTTGGCATCCCACTTGGCAAAAAATGGGCATACTGTAACCGTGATTACTAGGAAAGATTCGGCGGCAATACGAAACCCAAATTCTATTCCAGTAATTGAGGGAGTCAAAGTGATGATGGTTCCGTGGCTTAAATTACCAATGACTTTTACCCGATCTTATGGGAAAAATGCTTTGAAGGCACTCAAATCCTTGCACAATATCGACCCTGTTGACGTTGTTCATTTGCACCTGCCGATGATTTCCTTGACGAAAAAACAAGTAGCCAAGGTTCGGCGAGAAATTGCTCCGGTGGTCTCGAGTTTGCATGGTTCATGGCTTGGGGAGCGCGATGGTATGCGGCTTGCTGCCAAATACCAAGAGGCGGCTACTTGGAAAAATCCAAATGACTTAGCAATTCTCTTTTCTGGCAAATGGTATGCAGGATATGAAGGCGCTGCAGCCCGTAGTAGTGATATTTGTGTAGCCAATTCTCATGCAACAAAGGCTGATTTTGTTGACCGTTATTCGCTAAAATCAGAAAAATGTGAAGTTGTTCATTGGGGAGTAGATACTCGCATTTTTCGTCCACTCAATCGTGACTTGGAAGAAGAACAAGTTGCTCATGAAAAATTGAGAGTGCTTTTTGATTGTGCTGATGAGGCGGCTCTTTCAGGAGAGCCGGAAACCAATACTCCAATGATTCTTGCAGTTGGTCGACTTGTCGCCCGCAAAGGATTCAGGACTCTGTTGCGGGCGATGCCAGCGGTGCTGGAAGAAAATCCTGACGCAAGATTGGTAATAGTCGGGCGTGGACACATGAAAAAAACCCTCAAAAAACAAGCAGAAAAACTGGGGGTTGGTCACGCCATTTTTATCAAATCAAGTCTATCATTCGAAGACCTTGCGCAACTTTATCGCACCGCAGATTTAGTGGCATATCCCTCATATTATGAAGGTCAAGGACTAATCCCTCTTGAAGCGATGGCAAGTGGAACTCCCGTTGTAACTGTTAACCACGGACCTCTCCCCGAAATGGTTGATGATTCGGTCGGAAGTTTGTTTGAACTCGGTGATATTATGGGCCTTTCAAGGGCAATAAATTTGGAATTAGCAAATCCACAAAAACGGCGAGTAAAGGGGCTTGCGGGCCGAGATAGAGTGATGTCCGCTTTTACCTTTGACAAGAATGCAGAAGATTTTGAAAAAATATACTCTTCTCAACCATCGGAATAACTCTGCTTTGAAATTATTATCTTCTTTTTTACCCTTGGGATAACTTTTCAAGGATGCGTTTTGCTAAACTCGGACCAATACCAGGGGTATTTTGCAATTGCTCAAGACTTGCATGATTGATTCCCGCTCTGCCTCCAAAATTGCGAATTAATGATTGCAGTTTTTTGGCACCAAGTCCTTCAATTGATTCTAATGGGTCACCAATATCTTTCTTACCCCTTCGCTTTCGGTGAAAGGTATTGACAAAACGATGGGCTTCATCTCTTGCATGAACCATTACTCTCCCCATCCTGTCAAGAATGATTGGCTCTTTTCCAGTGCGAAAAATCGTTTCCTCTCGCTTGGCAAGGGCAGCGATTTCAAAACGGTCAGATATCCCATGTTCTTCAACCAATTTTCTTATCACACTTAGGTGGGTTTTTCCACCATCAATTAAGAGAAGGTCCGGCCATTCATCCTGGCGTTTTAGCCATCTTTCAACTACTTCTCGCATCATTCGTAAATCATCCATCGCCTCGCTTTTTACAATAAATGTGCGATATTCCTTTTTCGCAGGCCGACCTTTACGCATCACTACGCAAGCACCAACTCTTTCTTCACCTTGGATTTGAGCCATATCGAAACAAACGATATGGTCAAGTGAAGCCATTCCGAGAATTGCAGCACCCTCGTCAGCAGCACGCTGCTCAAGACTCCCACTATGTTTTCTCATTTGTCTACCGACTTGGATTTCCGCATTTTGGTCGGCAAGTTTACGCAATGTAGCAAGATCACCACGCAATGGAACCCTCACCTCAACCGCACCATCTCTCTCATCACTTAACCAAGATTCTAACCATTCTCCAATGGGTGTTGGGACTAGAATTGTTTTGGGAGGTCGTCTTTCACAATAATGCTCTGAGACGAATCGGGCTACTGTCTCACCTATGTCCCCGCGGTGCACCATTGGCCAATTCTCCTGCGCCTTTACTACTCCATCTTCTGCATGAAGGACACTGATAACTGCAATTTCTCCCTTTGCGGAAAAACCGATTGCATCAATATCGCGATAAAATCTGCTGGATATTACTTGTTGCCGCAATGTAGTTTGAACTGCACCGATTAGATCTCTAGTTTTTCCGGCTTGTTCGAATTCCATTTTTTGCGATTGCAATTCCATATCACTAACAAGAGTTGATAATAATTCCTTTCCATCACCATTCATCACTCTTATTACCGCTTTTACTTGGGCATTATAGCCAGTTGGGTCAATGCATGGGCCAGAACACAATCCGATGTGCATTGAGAGGCATCCTTGTGGCAGTAATTCTTTGCAATCACGGATGCCAAAATACCGCCTTATCAACTGAACTACGCGTTTGGCTGCTCCTGCATCTGGGAAGGGGCCCCAACGGGTGGCATCATTTGGCGGATGGCGAGTGTACATTATTAACGGCACTTGGTGATTAGTAAGTGCAAGAAACGGATATGACTTGTCATCCTTTAGCATAGAATTATACTTGGGTTTATGTTGTCTTATCAATTGCCTTTCAAGGACCAATGCCTCACTTGGATTGTTGGTAATGATGAAGTCTATTTTATGTGATTTTGCAACTAATTCGGGGATCATCACGCGATCAGGGTTTGTTGAAAAATACGAGCGGATTCTACTACGCAAGTCTGTTGCTTTTCCCACATAAAGCACCCTCTCGTCACTTGTTTTGAACAGGTATGCGCCTGGTCGGCGAGGAAAATCAAGACTCTCCGGATTCACCACCATGAATACACGCGAGGGGTGAATTAACAAAAACTAAGCGCACTACGGAGTGTTATGTTGAGCCAAGCCGAAGAGCGATTAATTCGCTGGCTTGGCCGTTTTCCAGCATCTTTGGATAATGCTTGGGATGTGCCGCGTGAAGTATCTTTACCGGGCCTTTCTGAAGCAATGGGTGTTGTTCGTTCAGCCCTTCATATTCCACTGAATGTACTTGTTGACAAAGAATTAGTGTTATCAAAAATAGCTCATGTAATTGGCGGAGGTAGCCGCCGCCGTAGCATTTACTTGCTTACGCAAAAAGGGCGTGACTTCTTGGCTGAATTACCCGAAAATAAAGAAGAACAGGCTACGGATGCAGCAAAAAAAGGCACAATTAGCGGAGCACCCCCCACTCCAATATCTCTCTTGGGAAGAGAAAGTGAAGTAAAAGAAATTATCTCCACTCTCAAAGAAACAGGTTGCGCAATCATTACCGGATTACCTGGTATAGGTAAATCTTCACTCATTAGAGAAGTTTGCGATGTGTTAACTGAATCTGGAAAGGACATAGCATGGGCGAGAGCAACATCTTTTGATGACCTTTCTTCCCTATTTGCAGGTGCATTTTCAGGAGCAGAAGTACCAACCTCCACCGATGCTGCTTGTGATTGGATAGTTCGCAAATTGAGCCGAGGCGTGTTGATTATTGATGAATTACAGGAAATACATTCACGTCATATTCGGGCAGTAGTTAATGGCTTGGAAATAATTGCAAAAAGTAATACTGACATCATTATTGCAAGCCGAGCCCCCTGCCCAATTGAAATTGAGAAATCAACTATTTCTCTAGGTGAATTAAGCCGTAATGATTCACTTGATTTGCTTGGCGATAGTATTGAAAAGGACAAAAAAATGCAAGTAATAGAAGTCCTAGGTGGCCATCCACTTGCACTGAAATTGTATGAAGAGGGCGATGATATCCCTGAAGTTGGAGCAGATATTTTAGCCTATGTTGAAGAAAATGTATTGGCTAATTTGCCAGAGGATGTAATGCCAGGATTAGATGAGTTGGCGGCTATGCCATTACCAGTTCCTGCTGAAAGACTGGCTCATGAAGAAGCCGCTGGCCTACTTGATGATCATGCACTCTTGCGTTGGGTTGGTGATGAAGACCCTGCTATTGAATTACAACATTTAATCCGAAATGTTCGTCAAGCCTCATGGGATGAGAAAAAAAGTATTGAGATTTATTCTGCTGCCGCTAAGCATTGGGCTGGGCAGCCGGAAATGCATGCGCGTCTAATTGAATTCCACCATCGTTTGAAATCCAATGACTCGGAGTTAGAGGATTTTGTTGAAAACTATTCCGAATCACTAATGGCAATTGATGATGGAGCAATGTCAGTTCTATTACACGAAGCAATAGAACGGCAACCCGAAGTAAAGGCCTTTTGGCGCTTGGCTGCAAATTGTGCACTTGACCGCGGCGAAAAAGAAATTGTTAGCCAATTATTACAAGATATGCCTGAAAGTGAAAATGATGCAGAAATGCTACAAATTCGTTCTCGGCTTGCCCTACAAAAAGGAAATGTAAGCCAAGCAAAAAAACTTCAAGACGAAGCACAAGAATTGGCAACCCCAGCACAATCAGTTCGTTTCACAGTATCATACCTTGGTAGGTTACTCGACGACCGTTTGCCTAGGTGTGACCCTGCACTGCCCTTTGCTGAGTTATTTGCCAAATCGCAAAATATTGACCTCTCAAATTTGGCGGCTGAAGCACGGCAGAATTCCCTTGTAGCAATAGCCTGTTTACGCCATAGTATTGCATTACAACAAGATGATTTCAAGTCCGCAGGCGATATTCGCAAACAATTAGCAAGCCTTAGCAGTACATCTGACCCATTGATAGAGGAATTAGCACTGCGTTCAGCATTAAAAGAGGCTGAATATGGTAGTTCTGATTGGCACAAAGAATCAGAAATTTTGCGAAAGAAAATCCATTCAGCACCACCCCTAAGAGCACTTGCTTTACGTCTTATTTTGGTGGAGAGGTTGTGGGGGAATGATAATGTGGCAGCAAAAATACTTCTTGACGAGGCTGAATTAGACATTCAGTTAATTCCAACATCCCGCCGCCTTCTTGCTATTGTCTGGTATTGGCGGGGCATGTTTGATGATGCTCGTTCTCTCGAATGCTGGCGTGAAGCAATACATCGATTTAGGACTGCTGAATGCCCACATGCGGCGCAACAATTAGCACTCAAAATGCACGCAAAACTACGTTAAGTGATGGATTACTTCCGACCGAGTAAATCATCAAAGTTCTGCCCTTTACCTCCATATGGAGTTGCTGGGAGAACTTTGGTTGGCTCAATCGGAGCGACCTCTATTGGGGGCGGCACTTTACCTGGAGACAAATCAAATTCAACTACTGGTTCGGGGTTTGCAGGAGCATCATTCCAACCACCATAATCTTTCAAATTAGCATCATCTGCTTCCCAAACCTTTTGCGCCCGCTTCTCCTTCTTTTTCTTCTTCTTTTGTCGCCTTCGGTAAATTAAGAACCCAACTAAGAGAATTGGAATTGCGATATATGCCCATATTTCAGCAAGAATGAATCCCCAAGTAATCTTTAATGTAAATGAAATGTCATCACTTTGACCTGCAGGTGGCATTGTGTAGAGGAGGCGTTGTTGGCGCCCGTCATCCGAATAACCTAGTTCTGATAAGCCAAGAGATGAGGTGAATTCACCAAATTCCAAACCAGGAGGGAGATTAATTGCCAAATTCACTTGCGGCTCATATTCCTCGCCACTTTGAGCGATAGTCGGACTATCAACCGAGGTAGTAAAACCATTTCCATCATCAGATATTACAATTCCATTACCGCCACCATTCACTGCTACTTGATTACTTAATCGGAGTAAAGAATTGGCAATTGGAGCGTGGATTGCTGAGGTCGTAATTTTACCTTTTTTGTTTTCCAAATCAACTCCAATAGTATATGTTGCTTCTTGCAATGTTACTTTGATGGAAAGAGGGATGTCATCACTCATATTACCTGGGTTTGGTGCTGAAAGGTCGCCTAACTGAATGTCAATATATACATTGGATAAATCAATGTCAATATCTGAGTTATCACTTGAGTAATCATGTAACTTGGAAGAAATCAAATCACCCATTTCCCCAGCAAAATCATGTAACCCTTCATTGGTGAAGTAGAGGGTTTTTTCTTCACCTTCAACATCAAATGTAGTGTTTAATGGTGAAGATTGGCGTCCAGCAAGATCAACCAATAAGCGAATCAAATCGGAAGGCACTACATCAAAATCCAATGAACCTTGGTCGGTGTGCAGATAATCAGTAATCTCATTTGGAATATCAAGCCGGTACACTTCTAATTCAATTGAGGCTGATAGCGTCATGCTTACTTCTTGGGACCATTCATGAATAGAGAAATCTTGAGCATCAAACTCAACGTTCATTGCAAAGCAAGTTGGTTGGTCGGCAGCACAAATTTGTCGGTCAAATTCGTCAACAATTGGATGCCTCCAATTCCAAATATTTGAACCTCCAAAGGAAACCATCGTTTGGTCGCTAAGGCTTGGATCAATAATATCTGAAATTATCATCACACTTTCCCCATCGGCAGTTGCAATCCACGGGGTAGGTTGTTGTGGCAACATAATAACCGTTGTAATCGAAGTAGGTGGCATTCCATCTGGGATGAAGCCGGAAAGGAAATCAGAGCCAAAATCAACCTCGCCTGAAAGGCCTGAATTAAGCACTGCTCTAATGTCTTCTTCAGTAATTTCACTGAGGTCAATGCCAGACGCACTTAGATCTAGCATATCCTTAAGCATATCCATTAATGACATTTTAAAGGCATTACTCTGTGAATGAAGGTAGATAGGGTAATCGCCATTCATCGCATTCTCGCCTTCAACACAAAAGTGAAGGGGGTTTGCTGGAATTGAAGTTTCATCACAAGTCTCTGTGGCGTCAATATTGTGAGAAAAGTTGAGCCCGCCAGTTGAATTTGCAGAAAGCATTTCTAGGTCACCCATGACAATTGATGAGCCTTCTAGCAAGAACTCGTTAAGCCCATCAGTAATACTTCCAATTGGGAAATTATCGGTGAAATCGGTTGGGTCAACCATTCCATTATCATATGCCAATCTGATTCCATCAGATGTTACCCACGGAATGTAAGCATCTTCGGCGACATCAACTAAATTAATCCCCCAAGAATTCATTGTAGCGGCATCAATATATCTTAAACCAATATCAATATCAATACGAGAGGCTTGTTCATTAGTTAAATCGAGTGTAACTACCACATCCAAACCTTCTTCAGTTGCAATGTCAATATTTACTGCAGAGGTAGTTGCATCATCCTTCCTACTCATTGACATAGTAACAGACAATTCTTCATCGGTTGCACCTTCAAAACCATCCTTGAAATCAATGTACCATTTACCTCTGTCTTCATTTGGGGTTGCATGCTCTGGAGTTTGATTTACTACTGAAGCATAAGCAGGAGGGTAGATTGAAAAAATTGAA
>Ga0315334_10002428_pt1 | contig 11657 bp, 11 predicted proteins | sample M150034915metaG_FD_205555 | JGI IMG/M metagenome (GOLD analysis project Ga0315334, IMG submission 205555) | Ammonia-oxidizing marine archaeal communities from Monterey Bay, California, United States - M1 500m 34915 | ecosystem: Environmental > Aquatic > Marine > Intertidal zone | place: USA... | reverse complement strand
TCCATATGGATCGTCGTTAATCTTCTCTGGATTGTCCTTCAATGACTCGTTGACCTCAATAATCGTTCCTGCAACTGGAGAGTAAATCTCGCTGACCGACTTAACCGACTCGACGCTAGCAAAGGCCCCCATGAACTCGACCTCGTCCCCGACCCTAGGCAACTCGACCCAAACGACCTCAGTCAATGAGTTCTGGGCGAAGTCGGTGATACCAATCCACACTTCTTCTCCTTCTATCCTAATCCATTCGTGTTGCTCAGTATATCTGAGATTGCTCGGTACGTCTCCCATGGTTCCACTCCATATTGACGCGGCGACGAACATGGGTCAAGGTTTCGCTCGCTACTCCTCTTCAAGATGTTTAGTTTCTAGGTGCTCCATCTCCATCCTAGCCCAATCGGCACCCATGTTTTCGATGCTTGCTTCCTCCATCTCGGACTCCAGCCTTATGTGCATGGCCTGCTCTTCTTCTCTGCTGAACCAGCCGTCTGTCGGAAACGAGCTAGGAGCCCCACCCCCTACTGCCCTAAGTAGTAAGGCGAACCCGCCGGACAGTAGAGCAATTATAGCGAAAATCGCTCCAAATCCCATTTCAAATCTGGAAATCCTACCGTCAAGAACTGCAAAAGCAGTAACAAGTAAGAGGGCTAGAAACATCCCTACTAGCAACCGCCCAAGACGTTCTGCCGGAGATTCCACAACTCGCTGCAGGACGACTCGCGCATCAACTTGACCGAAAACGACTCATCAAAACTCTTGAATGAGCTTGTAAATCTTGTAAGGGAGCAGGGACCTGTTGACGGGAGTTACCTCAAGTATTCTCGCATCGTCCCTTCTTCTAACGTCCTGCAGAAGTGGGTGACGACTCTTCTTGTGAAGAGTCAGCAAGGTCGGAAGGTCGTACTGAAGGGCTACCCTCACCGCGTTGACGAAACCCTCACTCTCGACGGTGAATTTGCCAACCTCATCGATTACCATAATTTCGCAGTTTCCTATGCTATCGAGAATGGCCGGCACACCCACCCTTTGAATCTCATCGGGATCTATTCCAAAACCCAGAATCCTGTTCCTGGAGTCTATCTCTTTATGGGCCATGGTGCCTTTTTCTCCCGTGAGTATGTTGACGCAAGAGTATCCTACCCTCTCGCCGTTCTCGATTATAGCCTCGACCCTCATTCCCCCGATGAGGTGCTCTGGAGGATTAGGCCCCCTCGTCCTCCGGAAATTACCACCTTCTTCCGTAATCATGTCAACGACCTTCTGAAGTACCGCGGATTTCCCAGATCGAGGAAGGCCGGTAATGCCAATCTTCGGATTGATACCCATAGTACTCTCTCGCACTCATCTCGTGACAGTGACGTGCTACGAATGTGTGCTAACAGTAATAACCCATTCTGTGAAATTGGTGATTTTTCCGGAACTAGGAAACGAGAATCCGGAACAGTAGGTCATGCCCCGCCTTCATTTCCTATTACCGAAATTTCCGAATCACTATTCAACGGAGTAAATGGCAGCATCTCGATTTCATAGTTGTTGACGTTGTTGTTTGCAGCCCATGCCTTTGACCAGAGATCCAACTCCTCTGAGTTTAGATGTGATGCAAGTACTGACAGCCCTGCCTCAAGAGTACCGTAAACCGAAATTAGACGTTCGACTACTTGGGGGGGCAAATCAAGGAAGCTAACAGAGTTGCCTAAAACACATCCCGAGGGGATGACAGTCCACAACAACCTCCTCTCCATCTGGGGATTCACAATGGCTTGGCATGCAATCCGAGCTTCTCCTCTCATATCCGATGGCCCACCCCATCTCGCCTGCTTCCATTGCGTTCCTAGGGAAATGTTCGAATCGAAGGCAGGATGTCGGAGTTCGACCTTACTCCCGATCAACTCGATATGCGTACCGCGAATGAAAGGCGTACCGCCCGAACCCTCTTCCCAGTCGGAAATGTGTATAGACCAACTCCCCCTGTCAACCTCACCAACCTTGACTCGGATTAGCTTACCACTGGGGTTCAGCCAAGTACCTTCCTCGACCAACCTTGGCTTGTCCGCCAGCGAACCTATAGCTTTCAGAGTCCTGTCGCGATTTTGTTCCAATCTTGGCATCTTGGGAACTGCCCAAGAAGTATCTGTCCAAACCGACCAAGGGCCGCGCTCGAGTTCTATGAAGGGCGCACTCTTGTCGAGCCCCTTGCCAGGGACGATATCGCTTGATTGGAGCGGTCCGAAACTAGTGAGAACCTCCGTCTCCCCTGCAACGGTTACTCCCAGAACGGAAACCCCCTGAGCGCCACCAAACAACAACCGGTGATCCTCGGGGAAAGACCAGACACTATCCCATTCATTTTGAATCACCAACAGCTTCCTCAAAGGAGTACTACTCTTCTCCCTCAACACTGATTCCGGAACCACCAACCTGACACGACCTCCATCCTGAGCTAACTGTAGAGATCGTTCGATGTAGAGCCTGTAGAGATTCACATTACCCTTAATCGCTGAGAATCTGGGCCTGCCATCGAGCCCCCTGAATTGCCGTAGTTCCTTGGAGAGCTGCTTTCGTAGGCGACTACCATCGGGATGTCCACGGAACCTGTCCTTAATCCTGAGCCAGGGAGGCCTCGATACCAGCAGCTTGGGTTTTTCGTTCCAAGGCCACTCTCCCCTCAGAGGGTCGATGCAACGAACGTTGCTCTCTATTATGAGGTCGGCCTCAGATCTTCCAATTATGTCATCGTCCCCCTCTCCCTCTAAGTCAACCATCCCCAGTCGAGCGAGTACAATCAGGAGGCGCTTGCGCGCGCTCTCAATTGCCAATTCCGAGGAATCTGTAAGTTGGAACCCTTCCAGAAGTTTGAGAGTATCCTCCTTACGTACACGCGAATCCACACCGCTCAACCTCTCAGCATGAATTCTGAGAATTCGCTCAGCGAACAGGCCTGCACCTACGCATGGATCAGCAAAGGGCAGGGGTATTCCAGTTCGGGTTCGAGACTCCACCGAGTCACCATCTTCATCGCTAATTGCAGATTGCCCTCTGATGTCTTCGTTGAATTGCTTTGCATAGGCCCGGAAGCTGGGCGGAAGAGCCGCGAGGGACAGAGTCGCTGGAGGCTCCTTCTTCCTATTCTTACCGGCGTGCAACTCATCATGCAGAACCGCATCTACGAACCTCGCAGGAGTTGCATAAACCCCTCGAGGTGAGCGCCCATCGCTCTCCGCCTCAAATCTCGCAAGGAGATGATCTAGAACAGAGCCTGGGTTGCTCAGCAATCCCGCGGGGAGGGTCGGCCAGCTAGTTGGAAGGGTAGCCGCGACGGGCTGACCCTGCTTAGTGGCGAGCATCCACGAATCCAGCCAGATTTCGATTTGAGAAGTCCTTTCCGGACACTCGTGGTCTAGCCTTGCGTACCACCCAGAGGTCTCGCTTGTCATGGTTGAAGTAGCGCAGAACCTCTTATTCTTTCAAGGGTTTGATTAGCGGAATCTAGCCGACTCGCTCGTCGACGCCAAAGATATCCTGTTCTATCTCGATTACCATTCGCCTCTGGAGTAGCCAAGACAGAGCCTCATCGATTTCGTCGGCCCTTATTCCTAGAGGCTCCAAGGTATCTATGATAACCTCGAAGTGAACACCACCGTTGCTTGAACCTGACCCCTCAATCACATTCATTATGTGCTCAGAGACTATTGCCAGCAAAGGATCGTCGTCAGAGCCCAAAGCTCCCAAATCTACCAAAGGAACGACTTCTTCAGAATCGCAGTTTTCCTTCGTTCTGATTTCGTTTGAAGGCTCATAGACATCGAACAGGTTCCTCTGGTGGGGATCCGTCCAGGAAGTTCCCTGTGCGGCCTCCCTCTTCCTCTTCAAACGCCTGACTAAGGCCTCAATCCTGTGCAACCGCTGCTCAACCCTGAGCCGTTCTCTTCCCAGATGCACTTCCACCAGCTCAAGCTCCTCAGTCGCCCTATTATCCAACCAGTCAGACAAGTTCCACCTAGGGTCTAGTCTCAGCATCGTTTCCCATAGTTGAGCCACAGATTCGGGAAGCGTCTTGACATCAATCCTCGGCTCCCTAGTTCCGTCTCCGGTCTTTCGGTCCATCTAACAAGTCGTGCCACTTGACCGTCTATGAATTATCCTCTTTCAACACTGATTACTCAAGGGTTGGATTGATGAATGAAAAGCAGGTGCCCCGAGTCATGACGGTATACCGTTTGACCATTCTTCCTGGCGATGGCACGGGCCCTGAGGTCGTGGAAGAGGCCAAGCGAGTGATTTCTGTGTTCGAGGATTCCGGGCCACTCTCATTCGATATTACCGAAATATCCTGTGGCGGGAAGCACTATTTAGAAACAGGAGAAGAATGGCCAGATGGCTCTTTTGAGCACTGCAGGGACAATTCTGATGCTATTCTCGTTGGAGCAGTAGGTTGGCCAGGCGCCAATCTTCCGAATGGGGACGTGGCGGGAGGACAGGTACTGCTCGGCTTGAGATCGGCACTCGACCTATATGCCAACGTGAGACCAGTCAGGTTGTACCGCGGCGTCAATCACAAGGTACACGGAGCTTTCAAGGACGTCTGGAACCACGAACTAGTAGACATGGTCCTCGTCCGCGAGAACACAGAAGGATTGTATCACTCCCTACTCCGACGTTCTGCTCGGGCCGCTCAGGGAGGCAAGAAGGACGAACCGATAGTCATCGATCACTTCCCCGGCCTCAATGGCCACGTTGCATGGGACGCAAGACCAATCTCCCGAAGGGGCAGCGAACGAGTCATTAGATTCGCTTTCGAACTAGCCCAACGTCGAGGGTCACGCATTGGAAACGTCCAGAGAGTGACCTGCGTCGACAAGAGCAACGTGACAAGAGGATGTCGTCTATTCAGAGAGGTATTCAAGGAGGTGTCTGAGGAGTACGGAGAAGTCGAAACCAACGAGGCCTACATCGACGCCTTCACAATGTGGCTCGTCCGAAACCCGGAGGATCTAGACGTGGTGGTGCTACCCAACATGTTCGGCGATATAGCCACCGATTTGGCTTCAGTTCTGCAGGGAGGATTGGGTATGGCAGCGAGCGCCAATATCGGTGACAATCACATGCTATTCGAACCAGTCCACGGCTCCTCTCCGAAGCATGCCGGTCAGAACAAGGTCAACCCCATTGCTGCAATCTCCTCAATCCAACTAATGTTTGAGTCACTGGCAGCTCGCCATGACGATGCCGATGCAAACTTCTGCTCCGAAGTCCTCGAGCAAGCGATCTCCGAGCACCTCGCATTGAAAGGTCCTGTGACGTACGACCTCGGCGGCAAGGCTTCAACAATCGAGGTCGGCGAAGGAATCGCAGAGCGTTGTAGGAAAATATTGACCGATAAGAGTGGTAATTAGATGCGCTCAAGCGCAGATGACATACACTCCAGTGCCTCTCTTAGCACCACGTTGTTGTCCCACTGAGAGGGTAATCCACTTCCATTTATGACCTCTCTCAGTAGTATCTCCGAGGCTCTAGTGATCTCATCGACGATGGTTACTGTGGCTTTCATTGACGTACGAGACAATGGATTCAAATCGACTACCAGAACCTGCTTTCCTTGAGTGACCAGAGCCTCGCATCGATCCCCATCTTCGAGTGGAACTAGTACTACATCGGCTCCTCCGATTCCTTCCGCACTGCAAATTGATCGGGGGCCCTCCAGGCCTTCTATCCTACCATCCTCCTCGATACCTAGCAGTGCAATCGAATTGACTGAATCACTCCAATCACCCGAAAAGCCCGCTGGCGATTTCTCCAAACTTACTTCGTCCCTCTGCACAGCAAGCAATGAGAGTAAGCCCCGAACTCTCTCGGGTGATCGGTAATACAGATTCACTTCGATGGGGCACCCAACCACTGCGGCAACTCTGATGAGTTGCTTTCCGGCTAGAACAATAGTGTTGCCATTAACTGAGATTACCGGACTATTCGCCGAAAGTAGGCGACTAGCAACCTCCAGAATGGCCCGCGCGGCGGAAGCCGTGGTTCGCTCTTCAAGAAGGTAGTCGTAAGCCTCGCCCCTGCCGTGAGCTATCATCGCTGAATCTGCGAGAAGACCCCGAGCGGCGGCATCGGCCAGCTTCTGCCTTGCTAAGAGGGAATCTCTGCGGGGATGGCTTTCCGGAACATCCGACAAATCACTCCCCCCTAATTGTCATGGATATGTCCAAGGGGATTACGCCCCTGTTCACTGCGCTGGTGGAAACCAAATCAATCCCGTCCACGCAAACCCACTCGTGTAGGTTCGCTCTAGTCACTCCACCCGACCCCTCGATGATGCACCAATCTCGTAAATTTTCCTTAATCAAGATCTGATGCGCCTTCGCGCACCCAACAGGTCCCATGTTATCTAGGAGAAGCACAATCCTCTCAGCACCGCCTCTCTCCTGTTGAACCCGTGACCATACCTCAGCGGCGGCAACTGCTTGTCCTACTGTTCTGACTTCGACGACGATGAACTGTGAGCCGACCTCGAGTTTGATCCCTGACACTGCTAAAACCACTGCCGCTGTCTCGTCAGAGGATTCTGGCATCATTGTTGACAAATCGTTTTCTTTAATCATCAACGCATCAGACCGGCTGAGCCTATGGGTAAGTCCTCCACCGATATTCACTGCCCACTTGTCCAGTAGGCCCCATTCGGTCTTTCTGGTGCAAGCCACTCGCATCTTGGCAGATGAATTGACCCAATCTGCTGTACATGTTGCAATCCCAGACATCCTTCCAAGAATGTTCAGTAAGATACGCTCGCATCTAAGCACGTCGGAGGCGGGCCCAGAAAGTAAGAGAATCGAATCTCCAGAATCTACGGAATCACCCTCGCCAACATACCAGTCTGCTCTGCAACCGGGGAAATGGAGAGACAACAAACGATCTATAACGCACTGGCCAGCAATAATCCCTGATTGCTTAGCTGTTGCGGCAGCCACTACAGGCTTTTCAGAGCCCTCACTACCACCATCTTCGTCTGCCATCATTGCATTCACCCAACGGTCTATCGAATCAGTAAACAGGGGCGTGGGACCGCCCCCCTCACCATCTTCCCAGAGGAGGTGTGAACGGTCATGAGGCAGAGTTGTCACAGGACTAGGGAGTTGTCGCCATGCCTTGAATGGTCCGAAGCATCGATAGCCACCCAATGGTCACTCAATCGCACCGAGTCCGGATTCCGCTGCAGATAAACAAGCCAGAATATCATCAACCGTCGCCCTCGCTTTTCTCAGGTTTTCAGACCTGACTATGATTCTCAACTCCACGTACTCACCGTCTCCTTCCAGAGACGCCTCGAAGTCTTCAGGGTCGTCGGGAAAGATCGCTGCAAGCAGAGCCTCCGCCCGTGCTCTCGAACCACTCCAAACTATTGCAGTCTCAGCATTCCCCATTTACACGACCTACACCGATTATAGGAATCCTTAGTTGATGATATTACTACACTCCCCAGAACCTACTCCCCGCCGCAAGCTCATCATCCTCAGAGAATGACTGCACAACGGTCCTAAGAAAATAATATAGTATCACCGAGAAAATTGGGAGCGCCCAGTCATCCGAGACTCTGGATAGTTCGGGAAGGTACTCTCCGGTTTCCATGATTCGCAGTGCCACTTTTAGAATAGCGTCGGCGAAGGTGTAGACCACACCACTTAACCCCAGTAGCAGGACGCTGCGCCCGGTAAAAGTTCCCTCCTTCCAGCGAAGTACACCAAGAGATAGAGCGAATGAGAAAAGCGAGATGAGAATCCAAGGGAGAACATCCTCTAGAGTCGTGATGACCAACCACATGATTCCTTCGTCGGGTAAAGGTCCAGTCATCTTCTGGTAAGATAGCAGGACAGCCAGCAGTATAGTGACAATCGACAACCCCCATAGCAATGAAGAGAACAGACCCCCAGAGGCGCTTTCCCTCATGTCCATCATCAGGCGTTCCATCTGCTGCTCCCAACCTAGTCCCTTTCCGAGGAGCCAGATTCCGATGACAAGCGGAAGCGCCCCAATCAAGGCAATTCCATTGGGAAGAATCAGACCAAGCCCTATAATCATCAGGAAGATTGCCAATGGAACTAGGAGACGTGCCCTGAACCTAGGGTCCTCGACGGCTTTGATGATGTAGTAGTATGTCCCCTCTATGCCCTTCGACTGTCTGACGATTATCTTTTCTACGGTATCAACCCTAATTCTTGAGGTAATAATCGGCAGTGAAGCCTCGTCGTCGGCACCGTCAGTGACCAGCACAGCACTATCGGGTTGAAACTCTTGAATCACTTCATCCAGCTGGCTTGCAATGGCCCTGTCACTTCTGGGACCAACACGCACATCCCCTGTGAGGATGGCGATTTCGACCTCGTCGCTGGCCTGAGCGCCCTCCGCCAACCTATCGTGATGGTGCAGAGCCCCCAGTATCGCGTTAGTGTCGGATTCCTCTGGGTCAGCTATGCCAAGCCTCAAGGCAGCTGTGAGAGTGGATTTCCGCCCAACAACAGGTCCCCTGATTCCCGCTTTGACTCCAAGATCATTGTCTCTATCGACTGTAAGGACGAGTGTTCGAACCATAACCGCCTCCGATTACTCGCAGTTGAAAAGACTCCACTTATGAGGAATTGGCCGAATTGCTGACCTCACCATCGTCCATAGAAACGACCTGCTCGGACTCGTACTGGTAACGCCTCCTCTGCTTAGCTCTGAGGTACTTCAGTGGATGATTCATCCACTCTTTATCGCAAAGAGAATCGTCGCCGGGCTGGACTGGACATCTAGCATTGGTCTTCAGTGCAGGGCAGCCGTGAGGAGTATACTCTCGCTCGTAGATCTGGTTGACTTGATATCCGGTGGTGTCAGCGTCGTAGTCGGGGGCGCTGGCGAAGAAGTTGCAAGCCTGCTCCCTGTTAAGTCCGAGAGCGCGGGAGAAAGCAGCCAGAAATACTCTGCCAACGTGATTCACGTTCACACCCTTGTTCAACTCCGATACAGCCGATTCGAAGCACGGAGGCCAGTCCTCTCTGATGGCTGCTGTCATCGGCATCTCCGCTTCGTCTCTCTCTGATTGCAGGCTGGAGATTTGCTGAACCGGATCTGCAAACTTTGCGGCAAACTCGTCATCCATCCTATCCATCCTATCTATGCAGCTTCTGTGTAGAGTCTCCCGAATTCGCTCTTTGATCAACCTTGCAACCCGCCCCCTGCTCGACTCCCCAGCACCAGCATTGAGGCACACCCAACCGTCCTTCAACGGCCTGTTGACCAGCCTCCAGTAATTCCCGGAGATTCGAGGGCACAACTCGATGAAATCAGCCATTGGAACCCAATACACCAACTCGTTATGCCCCCCCTCCTCCTTGATTCCCGATAGATATGAACTAGAGATCAATGGAAAACTATCGCCATCGATGCCCAACAGTTGGTCGCCCCTACTCGCCTCTCCCTCGATCCACCTAGAAAGCAACCGCTCGTCAAAAGAGGCGCAAACAACCAGCATTGCGTGCAGGAACGATAACGCCTCTGTCATTCTGCCAACCTCAGTAGAAATGTCGATGTTAGAGGAGGCACCAATACCACCTTCTTGGAGAACCGAATCGACCAGCCGAATTCTACCTCTGATTCTAACGTCCTCAAGCCAAGGCGCTTCAATCAAATCTTCTACAGAAACTCCGTTTTCCTCCAGCATCCTTCTAATGAACTCGTTTCCCTGAGGCAGGAACGGATATCGAGCGAGCAGACCCTGGTCTTCGATTAGCGGGGGTTTGAGGGGCATCGGCACGACATGCAGTATTCCGCGAGGGTTCTTCAACACTCACCGAGCCCTTCCACTGGAGCATGCCAACAAGCGAAGCCCCTACCGACCTGTCTGCGACAGACCCAATACTGATTACGATGCAGGACGAAGTCCGTGATTTCTTCGGTTGGAGTCTTGTTGACGATGTGCACAGCGCCCAACTATTACTGTCAAGGGTGGAGGACTCCGATGTGGAATCATGGGCGAGGCACAATCGACTCGTCGCGATATCTAGACTGTATCGAAGACTCGTCATCCGGGATTCTGAGGTAATTGTCCTTGGTGCAGCCATTGAACCGGAGGAAGTAGTCATCGCACTCGAGCGACCTGCTCTGCTGGTTGCCGCGGACGGCTCTTCCGGAGCATTGTCGGAGTTGCCAGGATCACTTTCTGAGAAGGCGTGGTCCCGCCTTGCTTGCATAGTGAGTGACGCGGATGGAGGAGATGGCACTGTTCAGGCGGTCAAGCGATCAGTACCCATCGTGCTGCATGCGCATGGAAACAATCTGGAAGAATGGAATCGGTTATTGTATCTGGCTGAGACTATGCCAGATCCCCCAAACCTTGTACTTACCCACCAGACTCCTGCGAGAATTCCCGGTATGCATAATCCCGGGGGGTTTACGGATGGAGATAGGACGGTTTGCTTCCTCACAGCACTTGGCGTTCATCCAGAACGAATTTCCCTTCTTGGAACAAGGACAGACATCATAGGACGGTGGTCTGGTGTTACCCAAGAGGACACCAAACTGCAGAAACTACGTTGGATGAAATTATTCTTGACGGCCAATGGCCTTGAATGCAATCACTAGATGTCGAAGGTACCAACCTCGACTTGGGAACCATCGCTGCTGATGGAACCAGCAATCTCCTGAACGTCTCCTTGATTGTTTATATTGACGGTAAATTCAGAGTCATCCCCATCCCCCTCCGTCTCGTAGTGCTGCACCTTGATCGAGTAGGTCCCATCAGGTGGGTTGGATGCCCATACAATCTCCTGCTTGCCTTCCATAGGGTCGTAGCCATCGATGTCGAACGAACCACCTTCGATGCCATCGGGGGCGAAGAAAGATACCTCATCCCCATCAGAGTTCATAATGGAAAGGCCCAGATCGCTGGATGAATCCCAAGTGAGGGCAACTGAAACACCGTCTTGTACCGTCCCAACCCTACGACGCATCACATCGATGTCTCTTGCCTCTGTGAAGTCCTCCTCCACAGCCTGCAAAACGACCCCGTCTTCTCCCCCCTCTCCGGGTTCAGCAATGGCGAATTTCGCTACGAACTGCAAGTCGTTGCTCTTCTCCACAATACCCTCGTAGAAACGCTTGCTATCGCCGATGGACACGCTAACTGTGAACGCGGTCGCGTTCTTCATGTGAATCCTAGAGAGCAGTGGAACCCAAGAGAACAATCCTCGCTTGTGAATCTTGTAGTGCCTTATTCCGATTCGGTAGACACCTGGTGGAGGAGTTTTAGTCCAGACGATGTTCTCGATGGGCGTCCTAGAAGTAGGTTTGAAATTCATGTCGATGTCCAACTCTCCACCACCACTCGACTTCCTGTTGTCATGGTATATGTGCTCCCCAGAAGGAGTGATGACGTGGAGGTCCAAGTCGTTCCAATTGTTCCACATCAGGCTGATTTGTACAGACCCCCTCTTCGCACCCTCTCTATCCAGTCTCTTCTCTAGAGCCGAGGCCTCCTTGGTGCTGATTTCAGCTTCCTGAACCCCGGCACCAAGCCCCCCAGAATCCTCTCCGAGAGCCTCCGCCACCGTCGGAACAAGAGAACGGTCCCTTCTCGAACCACCACTTCGACGACGCCGAGCTCTAGCACTCTCCGAGATGTG
>Ga0315334_10002425_pt1 | contig 11661 bp, 22 predicted proteins | sample M150034915metaG_FD_205555 | JGI IMG/M metagenome (GOLD analysis project Ga0315334, IMG submission 205555) | Ammonia-oxidizing marine archaeal communities from Monterey Bay, California, United States - M1 500m 34915 | ecosystem: Environmental > Aquatic > Marine > Intertidal zone | place: USA... | reverse complement strand
TCGTTAATAATTAATTATAATGACCTCTCAAGTATAACAAAAGCAATAGCATTACTTACCTCATCACTTACACTTAAATTTATTTTAATATTGAGATTATCTACTTTATTTGCAATATCATTCGATAGTTCAATAAAAGGTCTGCTATTGTCTAGTGAACGATAACCTATATCAGTCTTTTTATATATACCAGTAAATCCAGTTCCCATTGCCTTGACAAAAGCCTCTTTAACTGCCCAACATTTGGAGAGATATTGTTCTTTATTATTTGACTTCAAGTAAGTATCATATTCTATATCAGTTAATACTTTCTTTGCAAATTTATCACTGCGTCTATTAATGATTTTACGGAATCTTTCAATTTCGACTATATCGACACCAATTCCATATATCATAGATACCTCTCTTTAATGTTAAACCAGTGTAGTATTATACATGGTTTCTTGGTAAATGTCAAGTATTAATCTTTTAATTTGCTATTTGTATCAATAACCTGTTGTAATATCTCACTTTTTGAGTAATTTAAGAATGCTTCTACATCTTTAGGAAAACAATGTCCACCGAAGCCGAGACCACCATCATCATTCGGTGCAGACATATGAGAAGGTCCAATGTTTTCGAATTTAGCAAGAATATCAATCATTTCTTTATGATTGTATTTGTCACCTACATTATTCATCACTTCGTGGAAGAATGCGACTTTAGTTGCTAACCAAGAATTATGTACATATTTGACCATACTGGCAGTTGTTCTATCAGTTTCAATAAATTCTACATTCATATATGAAAATATATTTTTCCAGGTACCACAGTTTTCTGGTGTGCCACCAAGAATGAAATGTTTTTGATTTTTGAAATCTTCTTCTGCCGTTTTGGCACGTAAGAATTCTGGATTATAAGTTACATTTTTTGGATAAGTTTCTAGCATATTTGGTGGAACTGTACATTTAAGCAATATCGGTATATCACCTAATTCTTCAAGCACACCTCGTATTATGCTATCATCACAAACACCATCTACTGTAGGTGTTGGAACTGCAACTACGGCTCCCAACTCAAGAGTACCAAGATACATCTCTATTGAATTATCGTTATATTTTGGGTCAATACGAATAACTGAATGCCCTGCTTCTTGTAATGACTTTGCTACTGTTTCACCTACAAAACCACAACCTACGACTAATATCATTTTTTATCCCCTTTTAGTATAGACCACATCAATTCTTTATCGTGTTCTTCAATAAAATCGTCTTCATTTGAATATGTATCACATTTATCTAATGCCTTCTCGACATACCAAAGAATTTCGTACAAATCTTTTTTACATCCCCATGTGGTGAAGCCATCCATATATTTATCGCTTTCAGCATACGTTATCTTATCGACTTCATCTTTAATTGTTTTTACTGACCAATCTATAATCATAATTCAGATAAAGAACCTACATAGTCCCAATAATATTCTTTAGTATTTAAAACAGCATCTTTAGTTGGATGTTCACCAATAATTATATCTTTTGTGTCACCTGGAAGCAACCATGAAAGATTCTCTATAATATGAAATCGATTATAATTCCAGCCATATTGTTCTATAACTTCATCAATTTTATGATGTATACATCTACCATAATGAAATCCGCATAACCACATATCCCAATCTTGTTTATCTGATAAGTATTCACCTAGTACACTATCAACACTAGGAAGTTCATCAAATATAGGATTAGTTTTTTTATAAGACTTAATAACTATAATATCATCAAATAAAGATTTCAATCTAGGTAATTGATTATCAATGATTCGACATTGAGCAGATGTATCACTCTGCAAGAATGGATATTTGATGCGATCCCGTCTCGGAGTCTCATTCCATGGATCAACAATTCCTAGAAATCTCTTTCTAGTCATTCATATCTCTTCCCATCAAACACACATACAAAGTAAAGTCCACTCGCACCAGATTCAACTCTATGAAACACACCATCTTCAATTAAAACCGTATCACCTGCTTGAACCGACATTTTCTTTTCATCTAAGTATATATATCCGTTACCAGTAAGAAATATATAAACTTCTTCTTGACCTTTGTGTTTGTGTCCGCTTGTGGACTTGTTTGGAAATAAAGTTGTTGAACTTACAATAAGATTTTTAAGTGAAGTGTTATCCTTAACGATATATCTGTCATCTTCCTTAACTATCTCTCCCTCAATATTATGAACGTTAAACATTATTCTATCCCCAAGAATGAGTTCTTACTCTTGTAACATTTTTGACACGAAAACTACGCCATCCCTTTGCGTCAACATCCCATACACTAAGTACATCTTCATTAATTTTTCTTTCTGGTGCATCTTTCTTTTTTTCTGTTATGCTTGATGGAGCAACACCATCGATTAATGTACAATTCATTATTCGTTTATCACCATTTACTTTTGTAAATGTAACTTCTAGTATTTCTTTTTGTAGTTGATTTCTTAGGTCTGTTCTCTCCCCTTTCCCCCAATCTAAGTAATCATCATCTTCGTTTTCTATAATTTCTTCTATTATCATTCCTTATCTCCTTGTGTTCCTTGTTATCTTCAACTAAATTACTCCATTTTGCCAATTTAGCAAGTTTAACTTTTATTCTTTCTTCAACTTTATCTTCGTCAATGAGACCATTTTGCATGAGTAATCCTACCATGCACATTACATCACCGACTTCTTCGGTTAATTTTCTATGACTATACTTTTTAGTTCTCATGGCTTTAGAACAAACTTGAATTAGTTCACCACATTCTTCCATGGTTATCACCATAAGTTCATCTTCGGTCTTTTCTATCATATTACTCTAGTACAAATCCCTCATGAATAGTATTATACCAAAAATTGCTATTCTCATACAACACGGTTGGAGTAACCGAGGCTGATATATTCAACACATTATTTTTAGTTTCTAATACATGGTCAAGAACACTCAACAACGAATTATTTTCGCCAAATCTCATACAATATAAGATATTATTATTCTCAAAATAATAACGAATATTATTCTCTTTACTACCAAGAATGTTTACTTTTCTTATAAAATTAAGAACAAGTGAATGTCGTTCTGGTGTAACCTGAGAAGTTATTGTTGCAGACCATGGTTCTTCATAAGGCGGTAACGAATCATATTTTTCTATGAACGAATCAAATATCAAATCAACATTATATGTTTGTGGTAATCTTACAATCACTCCCAGTTCATCAAATTTAAACTGACCTGATGGTGAATTAATAAAACTACTCAATTTATTTTCATATTCAGAAAATGGAAACTCACAAGTCAATGCTCTATGAGGTAATTTCAGTTTATAATAATCAATTATCTTTTTTGAAAGTTTAATATCTTTCTTTCTAGGTGTCATTACAACTTTATCAAAATCATAATCGGGTCTATATATTTTTTTAACAACAGTAATTTCGTTTCTTGAGTCTATCCATGTTGCGTGGTCACGAATTACGTTACACCAATAATTATATCTAGTGCCACCGTGTTCTATTGGTGGAGTGACCTCTGTATCTGACCAGAACAAAACAAGTGCTAATACATCAACATCTAATTCCTGTGTTTTATCAACTCGTTTTTCACCACCAAATATTCCATCTTCATGTTGTTCACGCAACAATTTGTTTAGTTCTGTTGATTTTTCATCATCAGACAATGTTACATCATCAAAAATCTTTTCTTCTGGAAAGCCGTAGGTAACTACACCATTGTTTATTGTATACCCATATTTACTCATCAATTTCTCCTGTTTCTATAATTTTTCCCTTCTTAACTGTACGAATTACATAATCATATGCATTTAAATCACCACCTCTTTTGATATATCTTCGTCCACCATCAATAAATCCTGAGCCTATTTCGACAGGATCGTGATGACTTTGACTGTATACCCATTTGTCTTCATCTGTTTCTGATATCATTCCAAACTGATATTTTTCAATTGAGTCTGCATTACATATCATCATACGGTCAATGTCGTTGTTATAATATAATCCAAAATAATAATTATTATGTATAGGATGAGGAGTATCACGATAATAGATATCGAATGGTCTATCACTCTCATCTAAATCAGATGTACACACATAATGTACTGGCACACCGTCTTTTTTCGTATAATGAGCCGTTACTTTATCGATATTAAATTGTGGATTGTGTAGTATATTCATGATATACATCCTATTATACTACAAAAGACTACTAAAAGTCAAGTATAAATGATAAATACAATTAACGTATCGTACAACCACAGGACACAGTTATGGCATATAATGACAACAAAGACATATTATCTTGGAAAAGATTGATAAATGCAATTCAAACCAATGATAAACTAAGAGTAGTTAAAGAATCACTCAAAGAAGGCGGAGTCCACAAACTTCGAGTAGACCAACAAACGCATATTACTGCCGAGCATCACGATGTAGTCGTATCTTCTAATGATATGGGTATCATTGTAGACATTTATGACAAGAAATCCGATAATATCGATACGAACACATATTGGAATGATGATGTCATGGAATCTAAGAAGATTAAAGAAGGTACGTGGTCAGTTCCAGAAACTCAAGAACAAGTCGAAAAATTAACAAACTTACTGAAAAATCCATTAAACGCCGAGACGGCTCTTGATGAACTTTATGATGTCTTTGGTGATGATGAATTATTTGATGATTTAGAAGTTATGAAACGTGAAGAACCTGAGACTGATGTAAGACATGTTGTAATCCGAAGATTAAAAGATATGAACTTCATTAAAGAAGTTAGAGAAAATTCTGTGGACCAAGATTGGGGAGATGCTGGCGGACATAAAAGAGCATATAAGGTAATACACGTAGATAAAGGCTCAATGGATGTTGTTGCTAGAACTACAATTGAAGCGGCACGATTATTCGCAAAAACAAAGGGATTAAAATCAACAAAAGGTATTGATGTTCATTTATATCCATTAGAAGAATCATTTTTAAAAGAAGACGGTGCGGAAGCCGAAGACCTTGTAGATATTATTATACATCGTATTAAACAAAATAAAGAATTGATGTTGGCGTTATTGGGTGATGAAGGTCCTGACCCATTAATGAACGCAGTTGAAATTGTAGCAGACCAATATAGCGGCACAACTGAAGTGGGTTCAAGTGATGTTTCAGCAATGGTTGATGCAGTTATTAGAACAATATATCCACTTGATTACCATAATTATTACTCTGCGCCATATGGCGTTGATAAGGAAAAGGCTCGAAGAAAAGGAATGCTTGAACTTGAAGACGATGGTACACCAGAATACGGTGATACCAATGAAGATTTAGCAAAAGCATTAGGTATGACAGAAGAAGAATTATTTGAATTAGCAGAAAGAGTTGGAATTGACCAATATGGTGGTTTAACTAAAGACAACTACGAAGATGTTATGCAACATATAATTGATAATTTTGAAGATTATAAACAAATTAATACTTTTCGTAAATCAAGCGGAGGTGACGACATTCCATTGCGAAACTTCAAAGTTGGGGATTCATTAATCAAATGAAAGACCAAATAATAATGTTATTGATAGGTATTTTGATTGCCCTTGGTGGTTGGAATCTTACTCAAACTTTTAGTTTATCAACTACTCAAGCAGTTATTGATGATAAGGTTGATAAGTTAGAAAGACAAGTAGAGAAACTTATAGACCAAATGGACGAGATGAGAAATATGGATGAAGATATCATGGAACAACACGAAGAACTATTTGAACAAATCAGAAATCAAGGTAATGACACTGATAGAGGATATAGTTACGGATGAAAATAAACGACATCATATCAGATGGTAATTCTTTAGCAGAACTAGAACAATGGGGTAGAAAACAAGCACCATTGTTTGAAGGAGTTGCGTCTGCTGAAAAGTTAAGTAAATCACTTTTACAAAGAGCATTAGATAAATTCAAAAGACAACCAGAACCAAGTGAAGAAAAAACTAAAGAAATGGAAGATTACATGGACCAGTTAGAACTTAAACTTGGCAATGAAAAAGTAGAAAAAACAACATTACAAAAGTTCTTTGGATTCTTTCGTGCCCATCCAAGGCTGATAGGATTGGGGGTTGTTTTGTTAATGCTAATATCTCCTATGTTGCCATCAATAGCAATAGTAGGATTAAGTCTAGATACGATACTTGGTGGTACATTAGCAGGATTATATGCGATGGATATCGCCTCACCAGCAGTTAAAACGGCATTGGAGTTATAATCACTAGGTGAAATAATGTCCTTAACAGTTAACGAGTTATCCGCTCTATTAGAACGCAATAAACACAAATTTATATTCTATCGTTATTTCGGAGGAATGGGCGGTGAGTTCATTCTAAATTATCTCGCAGATAATTCATCTAATATCATTTCACAAAAAGATGCAGTATTAATGCAAGATTTCTATATGAAGGGATGGGATCTCAAAACAAAAACAGCAAACAAATATTATTTCGCCGATACTATTTTCGGTCATTATTTCTTATATGCAGGTGAGAAAGATACTTCTGAAAAATGGGCAACGAACTTTGAAGAATTAGCAGAGGGAATACTTATAGACCAAAAAGGTCTTTCTTTTGGATATCCAGAACATAATTTTAACTCATTATTTGAACTTGACGAACATGAAGATATGCGTTATCTGGTTAAAATTCATAACTTCTATGATGAACTAAAATTATTCAAAGGTGCAAAGATAATAAACACTGCACCCATAGAATGGAAAAAACATTGTGCTATGTTATGTTTAGCAAAAAATGAAACAAACTGCGTATATACAAAAAATGATAAGAAAAACAGAATAGAACGTCTATGGAATCATATCGAATTTTTATCAGATGACCCATTTATAGACCAACACGAATATAAGCAAGAAAAATCAGCACTCTCATCTATCGAAACTGTTCATAACTATCTCTCTAATATAATTGAAAATGATAATATTCCCTTATATGATAATACAATTAACATGGCATTACAACCAAATAATTATACTCTAGATATGTCAACCGTTTCTGCCGAAGAAATCAACAATATTGAAACACTTCGAAAATTATATTTTTCTAAATTTATAGATGAAGAAAATACAGATGAAAGTATATTTGATAATGCTGGTTATCTACCAACCAAGTCAAATTATCCTACACTAGGTGAGTATGAAATAACTGAATATGACTACAATGATATTGCGAATGGGGAATGGATAACACACGAATTTGGACTGGATGCCCAAGAATTTAGAAATGCGTTTGATGATTGGTTTGATAAAAACATAGAGTTCTTAAACAAACTTGAACTATACAATCATTATATTCCTAAAAACTCATCATCATATATTCCTAGAAATGATAGAGTTAATCCTGATCCATTTCCAGATGTTCTTTTTTAGCCTCTTTTCTTGCTTTTTTATTCAATGTTCTTTTAATAAATTTTCCTGTACCTGATTTCCAAGTATGAGTTCTGTGCCATTTTCTTGAAGTCCAATCTCTGATGTGATTTTTAAAATTTTGCATTCTATATCTCCTTTTATCTAATTGGTCAAATCGAAAAGTGAGTTAGAAAGAAACTCTGACTTTCCGTCTCTATATGCTCTCCTCCAATGTGTCGCTGTTTTTCCTGCATCTCTAAAACCCCCAGGAACTCTGCTTCCATCTGCTTGATATAATACTTCAAAATATCTTGGAAATAATTCTGCAATTCTCTCGTGGTCTCGTTGTGTAGCAATAAGAGTCTGGTTGCCCCATATGGCAGATGGAATCTTCTTATTGTGAACACTTCGATTATCAAAAAGATATTCTTGACTTACTTTGTTTGCATATCCTCTACTCAAAAGACTCAAGATGAATAATGTATCTTCGCCCGTCTTAACTTCAACTAAAGGCAATTCATCTAAAACATTAGAAAAGTCTGGTCCGTTTAACCAATACACACTCGCCTGAGTTGTTCCAATATTGAATTCTTCTCCCGAAGGTGGATTCTCTACAAAGCCACAACCACACATAGAAATTCCCTCTTCATCTAACCAAGTATCAAACAATTCAAACATATCAATAATTTCTTGATGAGTTGATGGACGTCTAGATTTTTGCATATTAGAGATATCATCTTTCCAATATTTTGAGTTGCGTTTGATAAAAATAATATCATCATCAAGAACGGCATACTTTTGATTTCTTCCTGCGTAGTATATTTCTTTTCTTGTTTCTGCTATTGCTAGATAGTTACTCAAAGTTATATGAGGTGGTAAAACAAGATATTGAGCAGGATAAGTGTATTGAGGTCTTTCCCATTCTTGAACCACGAATACAACCTTCTCCTTCAATGAGTCTGGGAGACCATTATAAGTTATTTGATTATTAACACGGTTTACCGTAGGAATGTATATTCTCTCTATCACTATTCTTTACTTTTCATTTTATATGTAACCATTATACACTAAAACATCCTAGTTGACAAGTCTTTTTACAAGGGAGGTGGCACTTTTTTCGGAAGTACCGAAACCGTTTCATTGGAAGAATGCCGTTTTACCGGCATTCTCAATGATATATATACCAAAATTGCGTATATTAGGATTTAATCTTTTGAAAACAGTTTCCACAAAATAACTGCGGCGATTAATCCAACTAGACCAGCCGAGCCAAGTTGCCCAACTATTCCAATTACAGTACCGATAACGTCACCACCTAAGAAAGGTACAGACCCGCCGAATACTACTTGAAGTACGATAGCGAGACCGATAAGTGATATACCCGCCTCTGTTGCGCCAGATGTCCAGCGTAAGATTTTATCTAACATATTTACTCCTGTTATATTAAAAAATAGTTTTACATCAGTGCGGATGCATATACCTTATTGCTAAAGCATACGATATCGTACACACTCTCATCATGTAAACATGATGTAAGAATATACGAATACTCTATAGAAAATCTAACCTAAGTTATTTTTTCTCTAGATTGATATTTTTATTTAACTCGTCATTTGCGTCCATAAAGAACGGAAAGAAAAAATTTGATAACAAGCCAATTGTAAAAAATACGCAAATAGTTATTAGTAAAACATATGAAAATATACTTCCTAATTCCATAAAAACCCCTTTTTCATTGTTAATAATAAATCATAACACAAATCACAATAAAAGTCAAGTTTTTTACTACTTTATTCTCAAAACTCAAGTATTTATTGCAGTCTATATACAGTTAACAACTGACTTTTTTAGTCAAAATTGTTACCAGTATTCCAGTAAAAATCAGTTGGTGATGATTCTGACCACCAACCTGGATAAGGATCAATTCCCTCTTTTAAAAATTCGTCAAGAAACTCACGATTTGCTTTCACCAATGCCTTACTTGTTTCGTTTTTTAATCCTATTCCAGTTTCTGTAAATATATCTTTTTTCATATGAACAGTATACGTTTTGTCGAATGCGTTAAAAGTAAATTTAATAAAATTATTCATTATATTCCAAAATAAAAATTCATTAGACCCATGCCTATAAGAGTTACTAGTACACCATTTAGTAGAATAAGAGCCCGGTCATGCCAAAGCAAACCTACCCAAAGCCAACCTAGTGTACCTAGTAACCCAAACCACAAATCAATATGTGGTATTGAGCCCTCACTTCTGGCCGCAGTTGCTACTACAATAAGAATAACAGACACCCACTTAACATACCATGACAAATCACCTTTGGGCGTTATCTTCTTAAACACTCTACTTGAATTTAAAGCCTTAATCTTATCGTTAAGTTTCATTCGTTTTCCGTCTAATGGACCTGGACCAGTAGAATAGTTGCTCATGGCTCTATTATACTCGGTTGTCGTGTCATTGTCAAGTTATAAAAATGTTTCAATCAATTCTCTCTGTGCATCCATTTTAATTTTCTTATAATCACATTCAATTTTATCATCTTTATAGTCAATATCATTGAAATCAAAAACAAAACTAAGAGCATCAAACGGAATTCGTGCTTCAATACCATCAGGTACTGCTACAAGATATTCTTTAATATCTTCCCAACTGATTATTGCTAGGGCATCTTGTTGCCCAATCATATAAAAATCTGCTGGATTGCTCACTTTAATACCTTTATGAGTACCCAAGTTATTCTTTAGTTTAACAATAACAGTCTTTTTAGGTAATTTCTTTGCAGGAGTAAATAATCCATCAGATAGATACTTAAATTCCAGGTCAAATCCGGTTTCAGTATCACAATGGTCACGACCAATTAGGTCAACCCATGCAAGTCTATCACCTGAATACACTGCTACTGCCTGCTCGATAATATCACTCTTATCAAAGCGGTCTTTTCTATCATTCAACTGTGTGCCTATCTCGGCAATCAATGTTGAATATGCATTACGATTAAACACACCACGCAATTTTTTCGCATATGTTGTCGTATTCATTTCCCCACCCTCCACATAAATTATTGAATTTATACAGTAATTATAGCAGAATTCACGAAAAAGTCAAGTTTTCTGCGAAAAATAACAGTTTTTATTGAAAATCAGTCATATTTTAAGGCAAAATCGACTAAATCATTGAAAAATAAGCATATAAGTTGAAAATAGTATACTATAAATACATATGCTCAGAGAGGAAACCATATGAAAGCATTACATCTTCACATATATAAATCGTTGTCGTATCGAATATTATCGATATGCATAACATTTATCATATCATATCTACTTACTGGTAATTTAACAGTCGCAGGGTCGATAGCATCTATTGACGCCCTCATTAAATTTGTGGTATACTTCTTACATGAAAGAGCCTGGGGTAAATTATTTAAACGTCTAAAGATTAAAAAACAACTGGCCAGGTTTAAAGCATAAATACAGTTAATTAAATTAACAAAAGACCAATGATAAAAATAAACCACAAGAGGAGATTCATGTCATATATAACTATCTCGTTATTTGTTATGCTTATTGGCGTAGCATGGTTTGAGTGGTATAAGTATCAATTGTTTTTGGAGTATATTACACTATGAAATTACATGAAATAATAGATTTATCAAAAATAAAAAGAGGACATGACCCAATTTGGGGTGGATTCATAGTAGTTGGCGAAACAGGTCATTACAAAGAGATAGTAATCTTTAGAGGAAGCAAATCACGTGCCGAAGACTTTCTAGTCAATCCAAATAATGCTTTTCGAATAAGTAAAAAGTGGCCTGAAGTATATATCTCAAGATATCTTGAAGTGGGCGATCCATTCGACCCAAAACTACAATCAAAATATGATGACATTAAAGATTATGTGCATTTAATGCCCGGTTCAAATTAACACATTATGAGAATAGCAGAAATAATCACTCCTGACGGACAAGAATTCGACTTAGATGGTATCACTAATGATATCGGAGGCACTCAATCTCATACTGAAATCATTGCTATTGTAAGCAAACATTTTCCTATAGCAGAAGTTACAGTTATAAGAACACCTGATTTAGCAGAAGGCGAACTGTCAATTAGTGCCCACTATGAACCAGATTTAGATGAAGAAGGTGACACTGCTATATTCATTAAATTATTATTCAGTGAAGAAGGTCCTGAAAGTTTTACATGGTCAGTCAATAGTAAAAAATACTTCTTAAACAAATTAAAAGATGCGTT
>Ga0315334_10002424_pt1 | contig 11667 bp, 6 predicted proteins | sample M150034915metaG_FD_205555 | JGI IMG/M metagenome (GOLD analysis project Ga0315334, IMG submission 205555) | Ammonia-oxidizing marine archaeal communities from Monterey Bay, California, United States - M1 500m 34915 | ecosystem: Environmental > Aquatic > Marine > Intertidal zone | place: USA... | reverse complement strand
CCCACCTCCTCCACCATCGCCGCCGATGGCGCCTTGGCGATCGAGGCCGCGAACCAGCGGCCGGGACAGATTGCCACCCTGATCCTGCCCGCCGACACGGCCTGGGGCCCGGCCGAGGCCGTGGGTGTCACAGCGCCCCCCGCCGCGCCGGCAAAGGTGTCCGACGATGCGGTCAAGGCCGCCGCCGCCATGCTGAGCGACAGCCAGACCGCAACCTTGCTCATGGGCGGTACCTCGTTGTGCCAAAAAGGGTTGGAGTTGGCCGGCCGGATCGCCGCCAAGACCGGCTGCGGCATCCTAACCGAGGGCGCCAATACCCGCCTGGAGCGCGGCGCGGGCCGGGTCCAGGTCAACCGCATCCCTTATGTGGTAGAACTGGCCCAGGCAGTGATGAAAAAGGCCGGCAATCTGGTCCTGGTCGGCGCCCGGGAGCCCGTGGCCTTTTTCGCCTATCCCAACAAATCCAGCCTGTTGATGGACCCGGATGCCACCTCGACCAAGCTGGCCGGCACGGATCAGGACATGATCGGGGCGCTGGAGGCCTTGGCGGACGAATTGGATTGCCTGAACCTCGCCCCCACGGGCATGGCCCAGCCATCCCGCTCCCCCCTGCCCACGGGCGAAACCACCCAAGGCACCATCGCCCAAACCCTGAGCGCCATGCTGCCCGAAGGCGCCATCGTGGTGGACGAAAGCGTCACCACGGGGCGGGAATTCTTCCCCACCACGGCCGGCGCCCCGCCCCATGACTGGATGAACAACCGGGGCGGCTCCATCGGTTATGGCCTGCCCGTCGCCGTGGGCGCCGCGATCGCGTGTCCCGACCGCAAGGTCATCGCGCTGGAGGGCGACGGCAGCGCCATGTACACCATCCAATCGCTGTGGACCATGGCGCGGGAAAGCCTGGATATCACGATATTGGTTTTCGCCAACGGCACCTACAACATACTGCGCGGCGAGCTGACCAACGTCGGCGTGCAAAACCCCGGCCCCCGTGCCGTCGACATGCTGTCCATCGACCGCCCCAGCCTGGACTGGGTCGCCATGGCCAAGGGCATGGGGGTTGAAGCCGCGCGCGCCACCAATGCCGAAGAGCTGAACAAGGCGATGGAAGCCGGACTGCATTCCGAAGGGCCCTATTTGATCGAAGTGGCGATCTAGGCGTATTTTCCCGGCGGGTAAAAATGTCGGAATCGGAGTGGGTTTAGGTCGTTGCCGACAGACTGCCGTCGATGATATGCGAATTCGGGAACCGCACGGTGACCCGGGTGCCGATCCCGACCTTGCTGTCGATTTGCAATACCCCGCCCTGCAACTCGATCAGGGACTTCACGATGGACAGCCCAAGCCCGGTGCCGCCTTCCTTGATCAGTCCGTTCGAGGCGACCTGAGAGAAGGGCATGAGGATCAGCTCCATATTCTCCGCCGCGATGCCGATGCCGGTATCGGCAACGGCAATATGAATGCCGCTATCAACGCCGTTGCCGGACTCCTGGGAAACCTCCACCCGCACTTCACCCCCCGATGGGGTAAATTTAATTGCATTGGACAACAGGTTCAGCAGGATCTGCCGTGCTGCGCGAAGGTCGGCGCGGATCAGCGGCAGGCCCGCCTGAATTGAAATGTGGATATTTAGCCCCTCGCTGTTGGCCAACTCCTTCAATACATCCGTGGCGGATTGAGCCACATCGGCGATATCAACTTCTGTGAAGGTCATTTCATATTGACCCGCCTCAATCCGGGAGAGATCGAGGATATCGTTGATCAGGTCGAGTAGATGCTGCCCGCTGGCGAAAATATCGCCTGCATAGTCCCGGTAGCGCACATCGCCTAGTTCGCCAAACAACTGGCGCTGCAGAATGTCGGAGAAGCCCATGATCGCGTTCAACGGCGTACGCAGTTCATGGCTTATGGTGGCGAGAAATTACGACTTATGACCGCTGGCCTGCTCCGACCGTTCTTTTTCCGCGCGCAAGGCGTCCTCGCGTTCCTTTAGTTCCGTGATATCCGTATTGACCAGGAAGGTGCCGCCGTCGGGGGCCCGTTTTTCGCGCAACAACAGCCATCGGCCCTCTGGGAGAGCATGGCTTCGTCGGGGGGATTACGATGCTGCGCCATGCGCTGGGCCACGAACTCTTCCTCGCGGCCCGCGGCGGCGACGATGCGGCCATTGGCGAGATTGTCTCGCACCATATCCTCGAAGGTCATGCCGGGCCGGATATTGGCGGCAAGACCGGGGTTCAAATCCCGGAACACACGATTGCAAAAGATCAACTGATCGTCGGGGTCGAACAGGGCGAAGGCATCGGAAAGGCTCTCCACCGCTTCCCTGCACCGGTTTTCGGATTCCCGTGCCGCCTCCACCGCCCGCATTCGACGGCTGATGTCGACATGCCAGACAATGCCGGCGTCCACGCCTTCGAACACGATGGGTTGGGTATTCAGCAATACCCACCACCGGGAACCATCCCGGCGCACGCGCTCGGCCTCGAAATTCAGCACGTACCGCCGTTCCACGAATGCGGACCAAACCTCGGTCATCATTGACTGATCGGTCCAAGTAGCCTTGAAATCGGCCGCCAGCAATTCCTCTCTGGTTCCCGATCCCAATATCTCCACCAGGGTCCCGTTGACGAATAGGCGGCGGCCGTCATCCTGAGCCAGAATGGCAATGCCGATCGGGCAGGCTTCAAGCATTTGGCGCATTCGAAGATTCGAATCCACGGGCACGGCCGAGGCATTGGCGGTCGCCAGCGCCAGTTCCAACTCTTCAATACGCTGGTGCAGCCCCGCGACATCCGCTGCGGCGGCGAGTGTCCGGCCGGAACCAATGGTGTCCTTGTCGATCCCAGACATCACAAGAAACCTTCTACTAAATACAATTTAAGTGAGCAAAATACTGAACCTTAATCGATCAGAAGTCTGTGCCCAGGCAACAACGGTCATATTATGATAAAGGTAATCAATAAATGATTATTTTCGCAGTCTGCCTTGTTTAGCCGCGAATCGAACCGGTCGAAATCCTGGCTCACCAGGTATCAATCCAAGGCCGTTTCTTGCCCTCGCGGGGCGGTGGCGGGGGGGTGGCGCGCAGGCCGGCCATTATCCAGTCGCGGGTATCGGCCGGGTCGATGACGTTATCCAGTTCAAACAAGGAAGCCGCGTTGATGGCCTTGCCCTGGGCGTACATGGCGGCGACCATTTCCTCGTACTTATCCATCCTCTCTTCCGGATCCTCGATGGCCATCAACTCGTCCCGCCGGCCTAGCTTGACCGCGCCTTCCAGGCCCATGCCGCCAAATTCTCCCGTGGGCCAGGAAATGGTGAACATGGGCGCGTGGAAGCCGCCGCCCGCCATGCCCTGGGCGCCCAGGCCATAGCCCTTGCGCAGGACGATGGTGAAGGTGGGCACGGTGACATTGGCGCCGATCACATAAAGCCGGCAGCAATGGCGCACAAGGGCGGTCTGTTCGGCCACGGGGCCGACCATGTTGCCCGGCGTATCACACAGGAAGACCAGGGGAATGTCATAGGCATCGCAAAGCTGCATGAAGCGGGCCGCCTTGTCGGCGGCATCCGAATCGATGGCGCCGGCCAAATGGTTCGGATTGTTGGCGATAATGCCCACCGCCCGGCCTTCGATACGGGCCAGGGCGGTGACCATGCCCAGGCCGAAGGCAGCGCGCAGTTCCAGCACTGAGCCGCTGTCGGCCAGTTGATCCACCACCTTGCGCACATCGTAAATACGCAAACGGTCTTCGGGGATGGCCTGGCGCAACAGGCGTTGATCAACACAGTCCCAATTCTCCACCGTGCCCTGAAAATAGCTCAGGTATTTTTGCGCCGCCGAGACTGCTTCTTCCTCGTCCTTGACCGGGATATCGACCACGCCGTTGGGCACCTGAACGGACATCGGACCCACTTCCTCGGGGCGAAAGACGCCCAGGCCGCCGCCTTCGATCATTGCCGGACCGCCCATGCCGATGGTCGAATTCTCCGTTGCGATGACCACATCGCAACAACCCAGCAGCACCGCGTTGCCGGCAAAGCAGCGCCCCGACGTGATCCCCACCATGGGTGCCAGGCCGCTCAACTTACCAAACAGATGAAAGGCGGGCACGTGCAGATTGGCCGCGAAAATCATGTCCGTGTCACCGGGACGGCCGCCGCCCCCTTCGGTAAAGAAGACAATGGGCAGACGCCATTTTTCGGCCATCTCGAACATGCGGTCCTTTTTCTTGTGATTGTTTTTACCCTGGGTTCCGGCCAACACCGTGTAGTCATAGGACATCACCACGCAGCGGGCGGTCTCGTCGGGGAACAGATGCCCGTTGACCCGGCCCAGACCGGTGACCAGGCCATCCGCTGGTGTGCGTTCAATCAATTCGTCCATGCTATGCATGCCCCGCCGGGCAGCCAGCACCAGGGAGCCGATTTCGGAGAAGGAACCCGGATCGCAAAAATCCTCGATATTTTCCCGTGCCGTGCGCTGATTTGTTTTGCGCCGGCGCGCCACCGCATTGGGGCGGCGGTCATCCAGGGTCAGGCCCTGGCGCTCCAGAACCTCGGCCAGGTCAGGGCGGATATGGTCCAGATCAATCACCGCAACCTCGCCCACATCGGGAACATCCACCTCCCCCTCGGCGATATAGGCCAGGGCACCGCCCTCATAGACCGTATCACCCGGCTGTACCGGCAATTGGTGTACGACGCCGCTAATTCCGGCTTCGATCACGTGCTGCATCTTCATGGCTTCCATGATCAGGATTTGTCGGCCGGGATAGACATCATCCCCCTCGGTCACATCGATGCTGACGATGGTGCCCAGCATGGGTGCGGTAATGGCGGTGCTGCCGTCCGGTCCACTCGAAGTATCGGCGGCGGCATGTTCCGGCGTTGCCTCGGACTTGCCATGGCTCAGCACCGCCAGGGGGTCGGCGGCATCCACCTTGACGCCGACCAAATTGTCCGCTGGCCCCTCGGCACCGGCGGTGACAAAACGCCGCTGATGTTCCGCACCGCCGACCAATGCCTCCAGATGCTCGGCAATGAAATGCGTGCTTAGTTTCGCGGCACGGAAATCAGCTTGGGACAACAGGTTCTGCAGAAAAGATATATTGCTGCTCAAACCCGTGATCCGGCATTCGCACAGGGCCCGGTAAGTCTTTTGTGCTAGGACGGCGAAGTCATTGCCCGGCGCATGCACGATCAACTTGGCCAGCAGGGAATCATAGCTGGGCGACGTGCGGTAGCCGGCATAACCAAAACCGTCGACGCGGATGCCCGGGCCGAGGGGCATCTCGAAACTTTCAAGGACGCCGCCCGATGGCCTGACAGTGCCATCCGCTTCCATGGTTTCCATGTTGATCCGGACCTGCATGGCCTGGCCCCTGGCTGGGCCAGTGTCAGCTTGGGTCAAGGCCAAATCCACCAAACTGGCGCCGCCGGCGATGTGTAGTTGGGTTTGCACAATATCGATGCCCCAGACTTCCTCGGTCACCGTATGCTCCACCTGCAGGCGGGGATTGGCCTCGATAAAGAAGAAGTCTTCTCCATCAACGAGGAACTCGAACGTGCCCGCGTTGCGGTAGTTTACGGCGCCGGCCAAGGCCACGGCGGCCGCCGTCAACCTATCTCGCAGGTCCGGCGCCAGACCGGGCGCGGGAGCCATTTCAACCAGTTTCTGATGCCGGCGCTGGATGCTGCATTCGCGCTCGCCCAGATGGCTGATGGCGCCGCCGCCGTCACCGATAATCTGTATTTCTATATGGCGGGGCCGATCCAGCAAACGTTCCACGAAGACATCGCCCTGGCCGAAGGCCTGCAAGGCTTCGCTCTGGCAAAGGGCAACGGCGGGGGCGATTTCCGCCCGCGCATGAATGGCCCGCATGCCCCGGCCGCCGCCGCCCGCGATGGCCTTGATCATGATCGGGCCATGGATATCAAAGAAGGCCTCCGCCCCGGCCGCATCCGTAGCGCCCTCACTGCCCGGCAACACCGGCACGCCATTTTTTTCGGCCAAGGCGCGGGCCGCCGCCTTGTCGCCGAACATCTCCAATGTCTCGGCCAGGGGCCCGACAAAGGCGATGCCCGCCTGGGCGCAGGCAGCCGCAAACCCGGCATTCTCGCTCAAAAATCCATAGCCGGGATGAATGGCATCACAGCCCTGTTCACGGGCCACGGCCAGGACCGCCGCGCCATCAAGATAGGCGGGCACGCCGCGGCCGGGCAAACAGACCGCTTCATCCGCCTTGACCACATGCAGGGAGGCATCTTCATCCCCGGCATAAACGGCGACAGTGGCCAGGCCCAGATCGGCGGCGGCGGACAGGATACGGATGGCGATCTCGCCGCGATTGGCGACAAGCAGTTTCTTGATACTCATGGGCTGGGGTTTCCTCGGCCAGTCGGATTGTCTGTGGTTTTTTTCTTGGGAATGTTTTTTGTCAGGATAGCGGCGGTCGCGCCAAATGCCAATCGCTCACCGCTTGATAGGCCATGCCCGTGCGCAGCAACAAAGGTTCGGCCCACCAGGCAGCTTCCATCTGCATGCCCATGGGCAGCCCGGCCGCCGAGAAACCGCACGGCAGGGACAGCCCCGGATAGGCGCCCAGGCCGCCCGCATAGGTGTTGCGGGAGGCGTCCCGGGTGGCTTCCAACAACGACTTGTCCTCCTCGATGGGCGGGGGCGGGGCCGGCGTGGTGGGGGAGACCAGGATATCGATTTCCTGGAACAGCGCAGCCATTGTACGCTGCCAGGCCTCCCGCGCCCGGCAGGCGTTGGCATAGTCCACGGCGGTGAAACTCCGGCCCACCAGCATGCGCTCCCGCACCGGGGGGGAAAACAATTCGGGATGATCATCCAGGCGGGCGGCGTGATAGGCGCAGGCGTCCGCATAGATCTGAATGGTAGCCCATTGATGGGTCCCTTCGGCGCCCGCCACATCCACCTCCACCACCTTGGCGCCCCGTCCTTCCAGCAACCGCACGGAGGTCATGACCGCTTCCGCAATTTCATCGTCGCAATCCTCGAAATAATGATTGCGCGGAATACCAAGTCGCAGGCCGGCGACGCCGTCATTCAGGCCGGGCAGGAAATTTCCCAGGCCCACCGCCCCCGTGGGCGCGGAACCAGGCTCCTCCCGCGCCATGACGGCCAGCATGCGGGCGACGTCCTCGACCCGCCGGGCCATGGGGCCGATGGTGTCGTAGGAGGCACTAACCGGGGTGGAGCCATAGTTGGACACCCGGCCATGGGTCGGGCGCAGGCCGGCCACACCGTTCATGGCGGCGGGCAGACGCACCGAGCCGCCGGTGTCCGAACCTAAAGCGCCTTGCGCCATGCCCGCGGCGATCACCGCGCCGGAGCCGCCCGAGGAGCCGCCTGGAATTTTCGACAGATCCCACGGGTTGCGGCATTGCCCGCTGACCGGGTTGTGGGAACGGATGCCAAAGGCCAGTTCTTGCATGGTCGCCTTGCCGACGATCACCGCGCCGGCCGCCTTCAGCCGTTGCACGACAACGGCATCGAGGTTCGGCACCACATCCTTGAAATGCAACGAGCCCGACGTGGTCCGCACTCCCGCTGTCTGGATATTGTCCTTGATGGCCAGCGGCATGCCGTGCAGCAGGCCCAGCCAGCGCCCTTCCCCCGCCGCCCGGTCGGCCGCGTCGGCGGCGTCGCGGGCCGCATCGGCAGTTACCGTGATCATGCCGTTGACGGCCTCGTCATCGCGCTCGATGGCCGCCAAGGCAGCCTCCAGGGTTTCACGGGCGTTAGGAGCCATTCAGATTCTCCTCAAGATCTTCATTGCGGGCATTTGCCGATAGGAAGGCCGGGCGGGCATAGGCGCGGTCGCGGTAGGCCCGGCAGGATTCGGGCAATTCCACCTCGTAGCGTTCAGCGAAGTTCAGGGTAGTGGCCAACAGAATATCGGCGGCGCTCAATTTGTCGCCAAAAATATAGGCCTCGATTTCGGCAATGGCGGGCGCAACCGCATTGATTTGTTTCAGGCAATATTCCTCCGCCGAGGCGACGGCGATGGGTGAGGCACCATAGATTTCGGGAAGGAATTTGTGCCGGCGGATCAGATAGAGGGAATGGGCGTCCAGCTCCATCATGGCGAAATAGCTCCACTCGTCCGCCCTGGCCTGTTCCGCCGCCGATTGGGGCCTGTAGACGTCGGTGCCCGCGCCATATGCATTGAATAGATAATTCACGATGGCCGGGCTTTCGGTCAGGGTAAAATCACCGTCCTGGAGGCAGGGGATCTTTTGCTTTGGGTTATGGCCGCTGTATTCCGCCGTCAGGGTTTCCCCGGTGCGGGACTGGATCGGCCGGAACTCGTATGCCAATCCCAACTCGTGCAAAGCCCAATGAACCCGCAAGGCACGCAGCGATATGGCGCCCCAGAGGATGATGGAATTTTCCGTGGCCGCCATCAGGCCTAACCCTCCTTCAGAAACCCGTCGACCACCGTATGCAGGGCGCCGCGCTGGTTTTCGATCAACATGGAATGGGTGGCGCCGCCGATTACTACATATTGGCGGTCGATATCATCGGGCAGCAAACCGAACACCGTCCGGCCCTGTTCGGGCGTGGTTTCCCGGTCCCATTCGCCGACCACAACTATGGTGGGGGCGCGGATTAAACCTGGATCATAGGAGGGTTGCCGGCCGGCGTTCCTCTCCATTATGTCTTTCACGACGCCGGCCGGCGCCCGCAATTGGGGCGGATCATGGCGGCCGGATTCCGGGTCCGAGGCAATCGCCGCATCGGCCCAGGCCGCCATGTGGGCTGGCGAACCGAGACGGGCGATCTGACCCTCATCCAACTCACGGCACCAACGGGCGATCACCGCATCGGCATCCACCATGCGATAAGCGCCAGGCGGCCCGCCGGCGGCTATGGCAGCGCCCGCGCTTAGCCATGCCGCGCCGTAAAGGACCAGACGCTCCACCTTGTCGGGCTGTTGGCCCGCATAGGCGCCACAGATTAATGTACCCCAGGAATAGCCGATCATCGCCAAACGCGGCAGGCCCCGTTGCTGCAGGATGTAGTCGACCACCCGGCCCGCATCGGCGACGGCATGTTCTGTATCCACCACGGGCGCATTGTCTTCCGCGGGCCGGGACAGCTCCGCCGGCCGATCTGAATTGCCATAGCCCAGGATATCCATGCACCAGACATCAAATCCCGCCCGCGCCAGCACATCCATCCAGGAACCTCCCAACAGGGCGTAATCGAAGGTCACGGTTGAGGGATAGGTCGCGCCATGGACGCACAGCACCGTTTGCGCCGGCGATAAATCCTCCCGCCCCGCCAGATGCTTGTTGCGGACAAAGACCGAAAGGCCTGGTGCAATACTTTCGACCATGTGGTCCGCAACGATGAGATCGGTCATTGGGGAAACTCCAAATTATACTTCAAGTATCCTGCTCCGCCGTGTGGGCTGAATTTTGGGCGGACTTGTGGGCGGCGAGCGCCATGAGGCGGCGGTCACGCCAGTTGCGCCGGCCCGCCAGTTCATCCATCGCCAGGGACTGGCGCCGCTCGGCATCGACTTGCGCGATCAGATCATCGCTCCAAGGTTTGGGCCCGGTGCGGGATTTCTGGATGGCATGGTACAGCGGCCCGAGGCGGGCGGCATAATCGGCCACGCCGCCCGGCGCATTCAGATCAATGGTCTCGAACGGTCCCATGAATGACCAGCGCAGGCCCAGGCCTTCCGACACGGTTTTGTCGATATCCTGGATGGAGGCATAGCCCGCCTCGTACAGGTCCCAGGCCTCGCGCAGCAAAACCCCTTGCAGGCGATTCAGGATGAAACCTTCGATTTCACGGCGCACCAGCACCGGAGACTGGCCAACCGCCTTCATCAGCACCACGGCGTCCTCCACGGCCTCCCCCGCCGTCCAGGGCGCGGGCACCACCTCGACCACGGGCACCAGATAGGGTGGATTGACCGGATGGGTGACCAGGAAACGTTCCCGGTTGGCTACCTCTTCGGTGAAGGCGGATCCGGGAATGCCGGAGGTAGAACTGCCGACAACGGCGCCGGCGTCCAATAGGGGCCCGATGGCGGCGGAAATCTCCTGTTTGACCGCCACCTCTTCCAGCACGGATTCCTGGACAAAGCGCGCGCCTTGCACGGCATCGGCCAGGCTGTCGCAGACCATGACCCGGGCCAGTATTTCGGCGGGGTCATCGACCAGATCATAATGCTTCAGATCATCCAACTGCCGCTTGATCACGTCCAGAAAACCATTCCGAATGGCCGGCGCGGCGTCATAAACCCGAACAGCCTTCCCGGCGCGGGCAAACACAATAGTCCAGCCGCCGCCCACCAGACCGGCCCCGACAATTGCAATATGCCCCGCCATTAAACAGGCTCCACCGCCGTATAGGGGGCCACATTACGCCCGCCATAACGGCGCACGCGCACATTGGCCTGTTCCGCATGGCCGGCGAAGCCCTCCAGCATGCACAGCCGCGAGCAATATTCACCGACCAGGGCCGAGGCTTCATCCGTCAGCACCCGTTGGTAGGTATGGGTCTTGATGAACTTGCCCACCCACAAGCCGCCCGTGTAGCGCCCGGCCCGCTTGGTGGGCAGGGTATGGTTGGTGCCGATCACCTTGTCGCCGTACGAGACATTGGTGCGGGGCCCCAGGAACAAGGCGCCGTAGTTGGACAGATTGTCGAGGAAATAGTCCGGGTCCACGGTCATCACCTGCACGTGCTCGAAAGCCAGGCGGTCGGCCTCCGCCAGCATCTCCTCGACGCTATCGCACAGGATGACGGCGCCGTAGTTGGCCCAGGATTCCCGCGCGATTTCCGCCGTGGGCAGGACCTCCAGCTGCCGTTCGACCTCCCCCATGGTGTCCCTGGCCAGGGCTTCCGAGGTGGTCAGCAGTACCGCCGGCGAGGTGGGGCCGTGTTCCGCCTGGCCCAGCAGGTCGATGGCGCACAATTCGCCGTCCACCGTGTCATCGGCGATGATCAGGGTTTCGGTTGGGCCCGCGAACAGATCGATGCCGACCCGGCCGAACAACTGCCGCTTGGCCTCGGCCACGAACATATTGCCCGGCCCCACCAGCATATCCACGGCCGCAATACTTTCCGTGCCCAGGGCCATGGTGGCGACCGCCTGGATGCCGCCCAGCACCAGAATCTCGTCCGCCCCGCCCATGTGCATGGCGGCGACAATGGCCGGGTGCGGCGCGCCGCCCTGGGGCGGGGCCGAGGCGACAATGCGCGGCACACCGGCCACTTTCGCCGTCACTACGGACATATGGGCCGAGGCCACCATGGGGTACTTGCCCCCCGGTACGTAGCAGCCGACGGAATTGACGGGGATGTTCTTGTGCCCCAAAACCACGCCGGGCATGGTTTCCACCTCAACGTCCCGCAAGGCGTCCTTTTGATGCTGGGCAAAGTTACGCACCTGTTCCTGGGCAAAGCGGATATCGTCCAGGTCCCGTTTGGCCACTTTCGAGACGGCCGCCTCGACCTCCCTCTCGGAAAGGCGGAAATTTTCCGGGCTCCAGCCGTCGAATTTTTCCGACAGCGCCCGTACCGCGACATCGCCCCTGGTCTGGATGTCGGCCAAAATAGATTCCACCTGGGCGCGAACCTTGGCATCCGCCTCGTCCACTTCCGCCTGG